>Ga0206877_10051_pt1 | contig 37890 bp, 41 predicted proteins | sample Alteio_BWOrgCont_7_FD_152623 | JGI IMG/M metagenome (GOLD analysis project Ga0206877, IMG submission 152623) | Enriched cells from forest soil in Barre Woods Harvard Forest LTER site, Petersham, Massachusetts, United States -... | ecosystem: Environmental > Terrestrial > Soil > Temperate forest >...
TCAACGATTACTTATTAATCTGCGTGAAGCGACGTCATTCGCTTTGCCTGCGCGCTGATAGCGCGGGAACTCACCGACGATTCTCAGACGCCGCCCGCCCGACGATCCTCCTGTCCTTTCTAGTGGCTCACGTTCGGGCATCGAAATCTCAAGTTAAATACAGCACGAGGACCACGAATCTCAAGTTAAGTGCAAATTCTCAAATTAACTACAAGCATAAGCCTTTAATATCGCCACACCCGCAGTCTCACGATTAAGTACAGTGCGACAGCCTTACGCGCCGGTCGAACGACCATCTCTACGATCTCGATGGCCTGGCGGCGCTGGCACCGAACGGCGTCCTGGCGATGTGGTCGCAGGGCCCGGACCCGAAATTCACCCAGCGCTTACTCAAGACCGGGTTTACGGTCGACGAAGTACGCGTGCGCGCCAACAAGGGCCGTAGCGGCGCCCGGCATACAATCTGGTTCGCGAGAAATAGTTGAATCCCAACTGACACCGCCGCTGGCACAAGCTCATCCTGCCGTCATCCGCCCGACCCGCCCAACCGGCCGCTTTCAGCCAACCCGCGATATTTGAGCATGACGGCTTGATATTTCCGCGGGTCGGCGAAGATTGAGACGTCGAACACTTCTTCCGCTTCCAGCTTTGACAGAATGCCCATTTGGATTGCGGCGTCTCTGATCCCCAGACCATTTTCCGCAGCATATCGCGCTACGGTACCTGCCTTCGGGTAGTCGAAGATCGCGGCGATGGCCGTCGACAGCGCCAGCGAACCCTCAGCGGCCTTGAGGCAAGCCTCGCGGTTGGCGGTGATGCCGGCGATGCAGCGCGTGACCAGCAGCGGGATAGTCGCGCTCAAAAGCATGATCGATTCCGACACGGCGTTGAGAATGACAGATTCCCAAACGTTGAGATCGAGCTCTCCCTCGCAGGCTCGTGTGACCGTCGCGTCATTGCCGAGAACCCGGAAATAGACCTGCATCGCCATTTCGGGGATGGCGGGGTTGATCTTACCCGGCATAATCGATGAGCCCGGTTGAACAGCCGGGAGTACGATCTCGGAAAAGCCGGCACGAGGGCCGGAGGACATCAGGCGGATATCACCGCACATTTTGGACAGGCACAAGCCGGTTGCCTTAAGGGCACTCGAAATGCCGATCCATTGATCGGCATTCTGCAGACCGTCATAGAAGTTGGCCTCGGGAGAAACCGGTATGCCCGTAATTTGGCGCAGTTCCTCGTAGACGGCGGCCTTGTAGCCCGGCAGGGCTCCGAACTCGGTTCCAAGCGCGGTCGCACCGAGGGTAAGGCACAGGCATTTGGACTTGACCGCTTCCAGATCTCGAACGGCGCGCTCGAAGCCATGCCGGTAGCCGGAGAATTCCTGCCCGAGGGTGATCGGCAGGGCGTCCTGAAAGCAGGTCCTGCCGAGCTTGATGATAGACGCGAACTCGATTTCCTTTGCGTCCAGTGCTTCGACCAGCCCCCCGACGGCCGCCTGCAACTCGTCCAGCAGGCGGTAGACCGTGAGCTTCATGGCCGACGGAATGACGTCATTGGTCGATTGGGCCATGTTCACATGCGTGTTCGGGTGAATGGCCTCATAGCCCTTGCGGCCGGTCAGGACCTCGTTGGCCCGGTTGGCGAGCACCTCGTTGACATTCATGTGCGCGGCCGTGCCGCCGCCGCCATGATAGATGTCGACGGGGAACTGTTTCGGGTCGAGGTTGCCGAGCCAATAGTCGCCGGCCTCGACGATCGCCTCCGCCAGCTGCTTGGGTAGGCCGCCAACGGCGTGGTTGGCCATGGCGGCCGCCTGCTTGATCCAGATGATGCTGGCGACGAAGCCGGGAATTTCGGAGATCGTCTTGCCCGAGACCGAAAAGTTCTCAAGGGCGCGGCTGGTCTGAATACCGTAGTACAAGGCATTGTCGATCGAACGCTCGCCCAGGCCGTCATGGTCGGTGCGGGTGCCGACGGCCGTGCCCTCGGCGTTGCCTGAAATAGTGTTGTTCATTGTAGTTTCCTTAGCCCGTGCAACAGGGTCGGGCGTTTCTCGGGCGCTGTTGCCTCAGAGAACCTTGTCCAGAAATTCTTTTGTTCTTGGATCCTGCGGATTGGCGAAGAAGGCCTTCGGCTCGCCATCCTCGACGATGACGCCCTTGTCGGTGAAATAGACCCGGTTGGCGGCCTCACGGGCGAAGCGCATTTCATGGGTGACCAGGATGCAGGTCATGCCGCCCTCGGCGACCTTCTTCACCGCATTGAGGACTTCCTTGACCATTTCCGGATCGAGCGCCGCCGTCACCTCGTCGAACAGGATGACTTCGGGCTGCATGCAAAGGGCACGCGCGATCGCCACGCGCTGCTGCTGGCCGCCGGAAAGCTCGCCCGGATAGGCCGCCGCCTTGTCGGGAAGGCGCATGTCGGCAAGCAGGTTTCGCGCCCGCTCCTCGACCTCCTTGCGCGTTTCCTTCAGCACCTGGATCGGCGCCATGGCAACGTTCTCGAGCACGGTCTTGTGCGGAAATAGGTTGTACTGCTGGAAGACCATGCCGACGCGGTGCCGCAGCGCCACCTTATCGACCTTCGGATCGGTGACGGTAATGTCACCGACCCGGATCTGGCCGGCATTCACCGGCGTCAAGCCGTTGATGGTGCGCAGGATCGTCGATTTTCCGGAGCCGGATGGCCCGATGATGGCGACCACTTCGCCCTTGGCGATGGCAAGGTCGACGCCGCGCAGGACCTCGAAGGTCCCGAACGACTTCCGCACGCCCTTGAGCGTAATCAAGGACCCGTTTCGAGTTTCTGCGTTCATGGAAAGGTCCTCAGACGGGGCGGAAGCGTCGCTCGAAAGCATTGCTGATGCGCGCGATCGGATAGGCATAGAGGAAGAACATCAGGAGTAGCCCCAAATACATGGGAATCAGGAGATCGGAGCTGCCCTGCGACTGAATGGCGGCTTGGGTGCGAGCGAGCGCCTCCTCAACACCGACGATCGAGGCAAGCGGCGTCGCCGTGATCAGAAGGGCGTAGAGGTTCATCCAAGGGGGCAGCATGCGGGTGACGCATTGCGGAAGAATGATCCGGAAAAGGATCGCCATCCGGCCGTAGCCGAGCGCTTCGGCGGCTTCCCATTGCCCCTTCGGCACCGAGCCGATGGCGCCGCGCACGATCTCGGAAAGATTCGCGGCCACCGGCACGCTGAACCCGATCGTGGCGCGCAACCAGCTCGGGACATTATAGGTCTGGCCGAAAGCAGTGACCGTGTAGGGCATCAGGAAGATGCAGTAGAACAGCAGCACGAGCCAGGGTGCGTTGCGGAAAAGCTGCGTGGCGATGCGCGAGGCGCCGCGGACCGTCGGCAGGATGGAGATCTGGCCGAGGCCGAGCAGGGTTCCCGCCGCTGTGCCGACGACGATGGCAAGGGCGCTCATGAGGATATTGAGCGCAAAGCCCCAGAGAACGAAGGGCAGCCAGCGCAAGACCTCGGCGAAGATGGAAGCATCGATCACGGGCATGCTTCCTTCTCAGCTTGCACCAAAGCCTGGCAGGCGCATGGCGGCCTGAAGGCGGGCGATGAGCCAGACGACGATACCCGTAAGGATGAGATAGATCGCCAGCATGACGTTCATCATTTCAAAAGTGTTGAGGGAGTCGGACCAGATCTGGTTGGAGACGTAGAGGAGTTCGGCAACGCCGATCGCATAGGCGACCGTCGTCGATTTGGTGAGGTCGACCAGGTTATTTGCCAGCGACGCGAACGAGAAGCGCAGGCCCAGCGGAACAAGGACATATCGGAAGGCCTGCCGGCGCGAATAGCCGAGCGCCAGCGCCGCCTCTTCATACGAGTTGTGAACGGCCCCGAGGCCGGCACGGAAAGTCTCGACGTTGAAGGCGCCGGCATAGAGCGACAGCGCGATCACCGCCCAGGTGAAATTCTCGATCATCGGAACCGGCAGGCCGATCCCATTCCTCGCGGTCGGCATGAGGCTGCCGATGGCAAAAAAGAAGAAATACATCTGCACCAGCAAGGGCGTGTTTCTGAAGAGAGCCACATAGGCCTGGACGATCCTCGCGGCCGGGCCGCGCGAGAGCGTCAGGACCGCGGCACCGAAGCCGCCAATGAGAACGCTGAATAAGGTGCAGATCAGGACCAGCTCGCACGTCGTCAGCAGGCCGGAAACGAAACGCTCGAAGTCGAAGGCGTCGTAGAAGATGGTGAGGTTGATGCCCGACGCCTTGAGTCCTATGAAGAATTTCTGGATGTCTTCGATCATGGCGCCGCAACCCTTGATGCCGCCCGGCTCCTTGGCGAGCCGGGCGATGGTGGAAACGCAGGATCAGTTCTGGACGGAGATGTAATCCTTCAGCGCCTCGTGCATCTTGCGCAGATAGGCGGATTCACGGATGCCATTCGCCTTCTCGAGCTCCAGAAGTTTGCCGCTGCGATGCCAATCAGCGAGCATGCCGCTGACGAAATGCCCCCAGGGCTTGTCGAGATCGGCGAGGCGGACGGCGATGCCCCAGGGTGAGTCCTCCTGGGTCGGCAGCGGCATCTGATAGTCCTTCCACTTGGCGTCGGCGAGCATGACGTTGATCATATTGTCGTCCGATAGGATGCCGACGCAGCGACCGGCCTGGACCGCGCTATCGACCTCGGCCGTGCCGGCGAAAGCCAGCAGCTTGATGTTGAATTTCTCCTGCGCGGGCTTGTTGTACCAGGCGCCCTGTATGGCGCAGATGGTCTGGCCGGCCATTTGTTCCCAGGTCGTCGCGGTGACGGCTTTGGGCATCAGGAGATTGTAGCCTGACGAATAGTAATTCGGATGCACCATGCCGACGACGCGCCGGCGGTCGGCGGTGTCGGTCGCAGAAGCGATCATCAGATCGATCTGGCCCTGGGCGAGGAATTCGAAACGATTCGCCGAATTGACCTTGACGATCTCGACCTTGGCGCCAAGGACGTCGGCGAGCGCCTTCGCCAGGTCCACCTCCAAGCCGACAAAGCTGCCGTCGGCGGCACGGTATGACCACGGCTTGTAGTCGTCCTTGGTGCCGACCTTCAGAACCTTCGTCGCCTCGATCTTGCAAAGCGTGTCGTCGCCGCAGGTCCATGTCTGCGCCTGAGCAATCGTTGCCGTCATCGCCAACCCCAGGCCGATAACGATGGTCTTTATGAAACTCCGCATCGTAGTTCCCCTTCGTTTTTGTCGATAAGACTGTCGAGATGGCAAAGAATGCCTGTTCGCGCTCCGCTCTTGTTGCGAGGCACGGCGTTGCATTCGGTGATGCTCTTGTTGGCGGACGTTCTTCAGCGATGTTGGGCTGAGATTGCTGGATCGATTGTCGGATCGCAATTGCATTATTTCAAATGAAGTGAGACTAATGCAAAACATGAGTGCGATTCATGGTGGAGCATCCTATGCGCGGCGAATTGGATTTGCGCACTCTGGAAATCGCCGCGGCAGTGATCGAGGCCGGCAGCATGAGCGAGGCGGGTGCGCGCTTTGGCCTGACGCAATCGGCCATATCGCAAGCCGTGAGACGGGCCGAGAACATGATCGGTGCCAGCCTGCTCCACCGCGACCGACGCCCCCTGGTGCCAACCAATGCCGGACTCGTTCTCGCCACGCAGATGCGCGAGGTGACGCAACTGGTCGGCAATGCCGTTGATCAGGTGAGGCTGGCGGCCGCAAAGCCCGAGCGCCTCGATCTGAGGCTCGGCATGGTCGACACGGTTGCGGCGACCATAGGCCCGCATCTGGTCAAGGAACTGGTCGAGGGCGCGATGGCGCTCAGGCTGACGGCTTGGTCGGGCCTCGCCTTCGCCCACACCGAGGCCTTGATGCGCCACGCCATCGATGCGGCCATCACCTCCGATCCCATGGCCGATCTCGACGACGTGGTCCGCTATCCCATCTTCAGGGAGCCCTACCTGCTCGTCGTGCCGAAGTCGAAGGCCGCCGCCTGCCGGGAGCTCAGCCTGCCGGAGGTTCTGGCTGAGCATAAGCTTATCCGTCACAGCGCGCGTTCGCAGATGGGCTCGCAGGTCGAGCGGCATCTGCGCCGCATGGGAGTGGAGCCCCCGCGGCTGCTCGAGTTCGATACGTCGGACGCGCTGCTCGCGATGGTGGCGACCGGCGTCGGCGTCGCGATCACGACGCCGCTCTGCCTGTTGCAGGGCGTGGCGCATATTGCGGGGATGGACGCCCTGCCGCTGCCGGGGCCTGGTTTCTCGCGCGAACTGGTGCTGGTCACAAGGCGCGGCGAGTTTCAGTCGCTTGGGCCCCGGATCGCGGAACTTGCACGAAACCTGATGCGGTCGAAGGCTCTGCCTCAGTTCGTTCGCCTATTTCCTTTGTTAGAAACCGCGACCCACAAGATGATCTTATCGCCGCAGAATGATCTTGATAAGAATCGCGACCCTATAATCGAAGCTTGATTGTTAGTACTCTTTAAATATATCGCTTATCTCTTCCACGGATTTGTCCCGTGCGAGAGAGAGGCCGAGTAATATCCGCGCCTTCGGCGGGGAAAGATTGTCTGCGGCGACTATTCCAAGAGAACGATGATTAGCCGCATCGAGCGTCCTTCCGCTGCCGACGCGCGAGGATTGCACGACGACTACGCCTTTAGATCGCGCCTCCTTCAACGCCTCGAATTCGGCCGGCGTAGCCGTGCCCGGCCCGAAACCGGCCGAAACGATGCCCTGGGCCCCGGCATCGATGAAGGCCCGGATCGCGGCGCCGTCGGCGCCGACATAGCTGTAGGCGATATCGACCCTCGGCATCCGGGCGATGTCGGCGACGGCGAACTCGCTTGCCATCGTGTGCCGCCTTTCGGTCTGCCGGTAGAAATGCACCTCGTCGCCATCGACCTGGCCCAATATGCCGAAATCAGGGCTCTGGAACGCGTGCAGGCGAAAGGTCGATGCCTTGGTCACGTCGCGCGCCGAATGGATTTCATCGTTGAGGACGACGAGAACGCCTCGCCCGATCGAACGGGGATTGCTCGCCACGCGAACCGCACTGACAAGGTTCAAGGCGGCGTCGGAAGACAGGCCGTTCAGGGGGCGCATCGAGCCGACGATCACAACCGGAATAGTCAGCCGAAGCGTCAGCGAGAGGCAATAGGCGGTTTCCTCCAAGCTCGCCGTGCCGTGACCGATGACGATGCCTGCGGGCAAAGGGTCGGCCCTCACGAGTTCCTCGCAGAGCGTCGCGAGTTCCGACCAATCGGCAAGGCTAACGGCCGCACTGTCTATGCTCTTGAAAGGGATTGCCCTGATCCGGGCAAGACCGTCTCTGGACGGAACGGATGCTATCACCTCATGTGCAGGAACCCGTGCATCGTTGTGTCCATAGTCCAGAATATCGAAGGGACTCTTACCGATCGACGCGATCGTTCCGCCGGTGCCAACAAACACGACTTCAGGGAGCATTCAGAACACCTCGACGACAAATCTTCCTCCGAGTGACCTCGTTGGAGGAAGATCGCGACGAGCATACACATTTCCGGGCTGGATTTTCATGCGCCCACGGTACCATTAGCAAGATTTATGGATCGATGAAGACCAATTTGTGCAGTCGCTGCGACTAGCGATTGTAAACGGCGTGGAACAGGGTGTTGCACTGTACTTAATCGTGAGAATGCGGCCATTTCGATCAAACGCTGTATTTGAAGATGAGATTCAAGCCTCCAGTTTCTCACTTTAACTGCAGTGATTGAGCTTAGTTGGATTGATCATTCGAGCGGAGATTTTCGCGAAAAGCACATGATCTGCACCAATTGTTCGGCGCCGGAACTCACCGACGATTCTCAGACGCCTCCCGCCCGACGATCCCCCTGTCCTTTCTTGTGGCTCACGTTCGGGGACGAAAATCTCACATTGAATCCAGCACGAGGACCACAAATCTCATAAGTACAAATTCTCAAGTTAAGTACAATCCTAAGCCTTTGATTTTGCTAGACTCGCTGTCTCAATATTAAATGCAGTGCGACAAAACCATCGACAGGTTCATCAATGCACTCTCTTACTGTGGGGGCGCGGTGAATCAGGTCAACATCCATCTTTTCATCGAATCGATGCCATTTGGCGGAACTGGCGCCGCAGGCATTAGTCATTATTACGGGAAATACGGATTCGACATGCTGACCCACGCCAAGTCAATGCTCGTTGCATCACCCGAGGTAGCGATCGAGCACCTCTTTCCTCCATACACAAAGGAAAAGAACGAAGCGCTGACGCTTTGGTTCGAATATTGATGGAGGGCGTCAGTTTCCGTACGCCGCTCTCGGCTCGAGCCGACGTTACGCACGGGTTGGTCAATGGAGGACGAAGTGACGCAAACGATTGAAGAAAATAATCAAGCTTTTGTGTTGGAGGCGTTTGAAAAGCTTTTCAACAAAAGGGATTACGTCGCCGGGGAGCGGTTCTGGTCTTCAAACTACATTCAGCACGGCGCGCACATTTCCCCTGGACGCGAGGGACTCTTCAATATGATCAAAGGGCTCCCCGACGACTTCCGCTACGAGAATGGGCTTGCGGTCGCCAATGGCGACTATGTGCTGCTTCACGGCCGGTTTAGCGGCATCGGCCTGCCGGCGAACTGGATCGTGGCGGATATCGTGCGCCTCGAGAATGGCAAACTGGCCGAGCACTGGGACGTCATCCAGGATGAGGCTAAAAAGGAAGCATCGAGCAGTGGCCTGCCCATCTTCGGAGACAAGTTTCCAGACTGAAAGTTGCAGTGGAGCAGGTATTGTCGCATTGTAACCCGAATGTCTGGGTGGTGGCTCCTGTGACATTGCCAGAAGGGGAGATTGTCCGCGTGTAACCTTGCCAAAGAGCACCTCAAATAGTCGTGCAATCCCCACCCGTGAGGACAGTGAGTTTGATGAGGCCGGTCGTGTCGATTTTGCGCGACAAGCGACGGATCACCGGGCCGACAACCTCCTCGATGGCGCGTTCCCAGGTGGTGTGAAGTTGATTCTGGAATGACGTCACCTCGCGCAACCATTTCGCCTGATTGCCACGCTCGTGATGAATCTTCACATTGGAGAGGCGGGCCTTCATCCCGTCGACCACCTTGTCGAGTGGCATGACATTGGTGGGTGGGTCCCGGTGGCAATAGACGTAGCCGCGGATAGTCACTTTAGTTGTTGATGTAGAAATTGGCTGGTCCGCTGGTTGGCGAGCGCCGCAGCAGCAGCATTGTAGTGCGCTCCACGGTGGCGCGCGAAGGCGTGACGCTGCCCTGGATAGCTGTAAACCGTAGCGTTTGATTTTGCTGCCAAGGCGGCTTTGATCTCAGCTTGCGCCGCCTTTGAGATGAACTCGTCCTCCTCACCGAGATGCATCAGCAGCGGGGCCTCCAGCCGGTAAACCTCGCCGAGGTATTTTTCCGTATCACCCCCATGATAAGCCACAGCGGCGTCGACTTCGTAGCGAGCGGCCGTGATAAATGCCATCAGCGCGCCAAGGCAATACCCGAGCAAGGCGACCTTTCCCGTCGACTCTGGTAGTTCGACAGCGGTGCGGACCGTTTCCATGATATCCTTCGCGCCCGCATCGCGATCATACGCGGTGTACAGTCGTAGACCGTGCTGCCAAGCGGCTTCGGACGTCACGTCGAGATCGACTCCAGGCTCCTGGCGCCAGAAAAGATCTGGTGCAATCGCGATGTACCCTTGGGCCGCCAACTCATCGCAGGTCGCTCGAATGTCGGCGTTAACGCCAAACAATTCCTGGATTACGACCACCGCGGGTGCGGGCAAGCCGGCGGGCCGCGAGATGTAGGCGCGGAAAGTTCCATCCGGAGACTCGATGACGATTTGGTTTTCCATGTTATCCTCCAAGGAAATTGCCCTGAGCCAAGCCATTTGCCGATAGCCAACCGTGAGTTGGCATACGACAGCGGGTGATTGTACGATCAGTTCTCAGCTCAAGCGGCGCGAGAGCTTACGGGTTGCTCTCGCGCCGCAGCGTCTATTTACTGACTGGCCTACGTGTGCGTGGCCGCCTCTTCGATGAGCTTGGCTGTTTCCTTCGGATGAGACATGTAGGCCACATGGCTCGCCTTCACTTCGACCGTCTTGGCCTTGGCGCGCTTTGCCATCATGCGCTCCTGATCCGGATTGATCGATCGGTCTTCGGTGGCCACCATGTACCAGGTAGGCTTGTGCTTCCAGGCCGGATTCGCAACCGCGTGGGTGAAAGAGTCGGTAGAGATCGGCACCTGCGATATAGCCATGAACTCCGCCTCATCTCGTGGAATGTCCGCTGCGAAGTCGGCCGCGAAATGCGCCTCGTCAATCCACCAGAGCCCGTTGCTGTCCGGTTTGAACGCCTTGGACGCTTGCGGCACGGCCTCTTCGATCGACGCACAACTCTCACCCTCGTCAAGGGCAAAGGCGGCTATATAGACCAGCGCTGCAACGTTTGGATGATTGCCGGCTTCGGTGATGATGGACCCGCCGTAGCTGTGGCCGACCAGAACCACTGGGCCGCCCATGGCGTCGATTGCGGCCTTCGTGTACTTTTGGTCGTCGGCGTAGGAAGTCTCGGGAGGCTGCGCCACCGACACCTTGTAGCCATCACTCTTGAGGATGTCAGCGACCCTCTTCCAGCCGGAGCCATCCGCGAACGCTCCATGCACCAGAACTACATTCTTGGTTTGCTGTTCCACGACCATTTTCCTTTGCGTTAAAGATCCACTTGGATCAGTTGATTTTCGATGTCGAACGCCTTCGCGCCGAACCGCTCTTGTCTCGCGCGGGACGGCACCTCACTTGCAACGGGCAGGCCTGCTGCCCACTAGTTGACATGTGCGGAGGTAGCGGCCTCTTCGATGAGCTTGGCCGTTTCCTTCGGGTGAGACATGTAAGCCACATGGCTGGCTTTCACTTCGACCGTCTTGGCGTGGGCGCGCTTGGCCATCATGCGTTCCTGATCAGGATTGATCGATCGGTCTTCGGTGGCCACCATGTACGAGGTGGGCTTGGTCTTCCAGGCGGGCGTAGTGACCTTGTGCGTGAACGAGTCCGTGGAAATCGGCACCTGCGATACGGCCATGAAGTGGGACACAACCGGTGGAACGTCCGCCGCGAAGTCGGCCGCGAAATGCTCCTGTTCTATCCACCAGTTGCCGTTGCTGTCGGGCTTGAATGCCTTGGAGGCTTGTGGCAGGGCCTGTTCGATCGACGCACAGCTCTCACCTTCGTCGAGCGCAAAGGCGGCGATGTAGACTAGTGCCCCAACGTTTGGATCGTTGCCGGCCTCAGTAATGATGGACCCGCCGTAGCTGTGGCCGACCAGGACGACCGGGCCGCCCATGGCGTCGATTGCGGCCTTCGTGTACTTTTGGTCCTCGGCGTAGGAGGTCTCGGGGGGTTGCGCGACCGTCACCCTGAAGCCATCCTTCTCAAGCATCCTGGCGACGGCTTCCCATCCAGAGCCGTCGGCGAATGCGCCATGGACCAAAACGACGTTCTTGATGGCGGCCTTCGATGTGGATTGCGCCAAGGCAGAATCCAGAGTTCCTCCAACCAGCGTAGCGCCGAGCATGGCGACAACGTACAGAGTCTTCATGGTATCCCTCCAATTAGCAGCTTTAATGGACCACGGCGAGTTCGACGGCCCCGGGGTGGCACCTTTAGCCTCCCATTGCGGTATTTGGTCTGCCAGTGAAGGGATGTGATTTGTTGTTACGTTTGTGAGGGAGGCTTCATCCAACGGTCCCCAAAAAGGCCTACTTCCTTTCAAAAACCGCTTTCACGCCAAAAAAAGTTCAGCTTTCGGCTGGTCCGATATCGTTTCACAAAGCGGGAAGGCATTTCGTTGATCAAGTAAGCCGCCCATGCCGGTCGTCTGGAAGCGCAATTCTACTATCTGAACTTACGCTCGGGTGAGTAGTCGCGGCTTTCGCCCTGCCGCAAAAAACTCTCTTTTGGGCACCTAGCTTGGGATTATTCCTGTGCGCCCTGTCGCGCCGAGGTACCGATTTAAGGCTTTACAGCATTAGAATTAGAATGCTAATTCTATCTAACATGCACTGACTGAATACAGTCAGCTGAGTGGCGCGACGGCGATAGAGGCGGAAATGTCAGTCCAGCTCGGTAGTGCGGTCGGAGAGCGACTTAAGTTTGGGGAGTTCGAGCTCGCCCCCGTCGCCCGGGCCCTTTTTCGACGTGGCGAAGAGGTCAGATTGGGCAGTCGCGCACTCGATATCCTAATTGCGCTCGCTTCAAGACCGGGCCAGATCGTGTCAAAGGACGAACTGACACAGATGGTTTGGCGTGGGGCCTTCGTTGATGAGACCGCTCTACGGGTTGGAATCTCGGCAGTTCGAAAGGCCCTGGGTGACGGCGGGGACCAATACATCGCTACGGTCCCGGGGCGCGGCTACTGCTTTGTCATCGACGTTGAGACGACGGCATCAAAACTCACGGCAGCGGCTTCCCACCTCGAGCCGTTAAGGCCGCGGCGTCTTCCCGCTCAGATCGCACGGGTTGTTGGCCGTGATGAAACCATCGTCGCGTTGGCAGCGGAAGCGGCTCGGCGCCGCCTGCTGTCGTTGGTCGGCCCGGGTGGTATCGGTAAGACGACTGTGGCCGTTGCCGTGGCGGATCGCTTACGCTCGGCCTTCGACGCGGTCGCCTTTGTGGACCTTTCCCCGATCGAGAACGAGATACAGATGTCGGCGACCGCCGCCGCTGCTCTCGGCCTCAATCTCCGGCTGCAGGAGAATTCTGTCGACGAGATCGCTGTAACTGTCGGGAATCGGCGCGTCCTCATCATACTCGACAATTGCGAGCATATAGTCGACCTTGCCGCGGGTTTCGTTGAAGGGCTGCTCGGCAGCGCGCCTTGCGTAACGATCCTTGCCACTTCTCGCGAGCGCCTCCGCGCTGCGGGTGAATGGGTCCATCAGCTTTCTCCTCTGGACGCGCCGCCTGAGTCTTCCACTCTGTCGGTGGCAGAGGTGCGCGGCTATCCCGCGGTGGAGTTGTTCGAGGAACGGGCGGCCTTCGCCCTCGGGGGCTACCAAATCGATGACACAGATGCGCCGTACGTCGCCGAGATCTGCCGGCGGCTGGATGGTATCGCCCTGGCAATCGAGCTGGCCGCCGGTCGTTTGGCGGGGCTTGGCGTGCACGGGCTCGCCAGCTCACTTCAAGATTGTTTCTCTGTCCTTACCCATGGGCGTCGCACAGCTCTCCCGCGCCAGCAAACACTGCGGGCCACGCTTGACTGGAGCTACCAGTTCCTGTCGCCTGAAGACCAGGCGGGGCTGCGGTGCCTGTCGGTATTTAACGGCAGCTTCACATTGGAGGATGCGGTCTTTGTGATGGGCCCCTTATTCCGCTCCGACGAGGCGAACGACCGGCTGACAAGTCTTCTCGACAAGTCACTGGTGGCTGGCAGACCCGAGGAGGGGGCGTTCCGGTACCGCCTGCTCGACACCACCCGGGCGTATGGTCAAGAAAAGCTGGAGGAAAGCGGCGAGGCTAATACTCAGCGACGGCGTCATGCGCAAAGATTACTTCAAGTATGCCTTGCCTCAACCCCTGACGACCAAAGCGAATCGTCTTTACGCCAGGCGATGGCCGATGTTCGCGCGGCGTTGGACTGGTCTCTGGCGCGCGGCGGCGATATTTCTCTTGGTGTCGATCTGGCCTCTGCCGCGACGCCAGTCTTTCTTAGACTCAGTCTTCTAAGAGAGCATAGAAAATTTCTGGATCTAGCGTTAGCTCACATTTCCGCTAGCGCTAATAGTGTGCCCACGACTGAAGCGGCGCTCCGGTCTGAAATGGCCCTTCGCACGGCTGTGGCGCTCGCCGAATATTACACGGAAGGCCAGGTGTTCGCGCCGGAACAACAGCTTCTCAGAGCGCGGGAAATCGCTCGTAATATCGGCGATAAAGCTTATGAGTTCAAAGTACTTTGGATGCTATACGGGATGGCCGCAAATTTCGGAAGCTACCGTCTAGAATTCCTGTATGCTCAATTGTTCGAGACGACCGCTCGTGGGTCCTCGGATTCCATAACCCAACTCCGTTGCAGCCGGATGCTCGCCCGCGCACTAGGCGACCTTGGGCAGCACACCCTTGCACAGCATCACGTCGAACAAGCGTTACGGTTCAGTCGGGCGGCAGTCCCTCGGGTTTCTTTGCATGCGTACGAGATTGACGACTGGATAGCGGCAAGAGCCATCCTCGCAAGGACACTTTGGCTGCGTGGTTGTCCAGATGATGCCAAAGGAGTAGCTGAGCAATGCGCGGCGGAAGCGTTTCAAGTCGGACATGAACAATCAATTTGCTGGGCGATTGCCTTCAGTCTCTGTCCGGTGGCCATTTGGCGCGGCGATCTTGACCGGGCACAGACCCTTGTCACTGTTCTTCTTGAACGCTCACAAAAGGTATTCAAGCATTATCACGAATGGGGTTTGCTATATCGACGTCTTCTTGGCCAAGCGATATCTACACTGCATCAGGTTGACGCCGTTTGGCATTCTGATGCCAAACCTGTAATTCCAGCACAAGCTGATCTCTTCGCGACCTTTGATATAGGATTTGCAGGACCAGATTCCTTGGCGCGCGTGCAGGCGGACGAGAACATTTGGTGTGCCCCCGAATTATTGAGGGCGTGGGCCAATCGTCTAGTCTTGTCCGATGACGAGACCTCCCGCGGCGCGGCGGAAGCAATTCTGCTGCGTTCGCTCGGACTCGCGAAACGGCAAGACGCGAAGGCCTGGGAGCTTCGTACTGCTGCAAGCCTCGCTTCACTTTATCTTCGATTGGGCCGGGGTGGTGAGGCCCGTGGTGTATTGGAACCCGCGCTAGAGCAGTTCAAGCAAGGGCGTGATACACGGGACGTAAAAGCGGCGATCAACGTCCTGTGTGCGCTTCCTAACTAGCTAGTGTGCAAGCAAGCGCTCGCATCACTCGTCTGCGTGGGTAGTATCGCTAACGCTCAAATAGCGCCACGAGCATTAAATCACATCAGATATGGACCACCGTGCGAAACGCATCCGCCATTGGATCGGCGATCACGTGGATCAGTGAGCATGAGGCGCGCCAAACTTATGATTGCGCCATTTTCCCACTCACGCCTCGCAAGCAGAAGGCAACAATAGCCTTGGCTTGGCGCTGACGCTCAGCCGTAGAGAGGCTGTCCAAGGCCAAGGGACCGATGAGGCCTTCAAAAAGCGAGCCGACGATGCACGCGGCTGAGGCTTGAACGTCCTGGGTGGGAAATTCTCCGTCACGAATCCCAAGCTCAATGATTCCTTCGAACACTCGAGCAAGTTTCCTGCGATATTTGAGGCGCGCCGATTCAATTTCCGGCTCCACCGGCTCTGCGACAAGGGCATGCGCCAGCTTCTGGCCCAACAGGGCGCGGCTTGCAAAGAGCCACGCAGAGGCCGACAGGCGTTCAGCGGCCGTGCCGTCTTCCATGGCGACTTTCGCGACGGCATCCACCTCACGCTGGGCCACATCCGCAACAACCTCGACCATAAGTTCGGCCTTGGAAGGGAAATTGCGGTACAGCGTTCCCAACGCAACACCGGCGGTCTCGGCAACAGCGTTCATAGCAGTATCGCGGAATCCGACGCCCGTAACCAACTCCCGTGCCGCGCGCAAAATAGACGCACGCTTGCTTGGAGATGGAGTTCGGAGCGGCACGCTTCGCGTCGCCTTGTTTGCACCTGACATATGTCCCATCCGAAATTGTTTCAGAGAGCGAGAGGGAATCTGGTCGGGCAGATTGACTGCCTTTGTCGCCTGTTTGCAAGCGCCATTCTACTATCGGAATTTTCGGCAGGACCAGTAGGCCAGGGCATTCGTCTTCGACGTAGCTCCCTTCCGTGCTCAAAATCTAAGCCATTCCTGAGTGCGATGTTGCTTCAAGGCGCTGAATTGAGGTTTGACGCCAGTAGGATTAGAATACTAATTCTACTCTGGTGGTAATAAGAAGTTCGACACTCCCCGTCAACGGGTCCTAGAGGCCAGGGCGGAATCTAGGCTCTTGGTCTGAACCCATAAGGGTAGAGCACGTACATCACCAGCCCCAGGCGGATCACCCCCGGCGAGGAATTGAAATAGCGAAACGGATCGGGTTTGGGGCGCGCCATCCTTGCTCCCTACCCTTCCAGGGCACCTTCGGCAATTTGCTGTGTCAGAGCCAACAACGATTATTAATTCACGATCTGGCGCCAGCGCCAGGTGTCGGACTGCACCTAATGGTGAGATTGCGGGCGCTGCGGACTGCCGCGCGACAACTACGATGAGCGGTCGGAATCTGACATTAAATGCAGTAAGCGAAGCGCAAATCTCATTAGCCGTCTTTGTTCCTAATTTGTCCGCCTAGCGCATGATTTCGAACAGCTCTTGCTCTGACCCCTTATTTCGAGCGCAACTCAGACACTATTTGGCTGCCAGCGACTAGGCCAACCGTTACTATCATTGTACCGGGATGAGCAGCGCGGCGGAGATCGTGACCACTGCGTTCGCGGAAAATAACGCAGATAGCCTGCGAGTAGACAGCATACCTGGTCGATTGTGCCCTCACGCAAATCACTAGAGGCGTCGTTTTGGCGGCGATGGGAAACGGGCGTCCAGAGGCACGGCTCAATATCCACGTCGGCGGATGCTCCCTAGTATGCTCCTAAGACTTCGTTTGGTATGCGAGGCATTGGGGGGAATTGCAGATCGAGCACTGAAGTGAGCAGGCTTATCAGTGCCTTAAAGCGATCGTCGATGCCTAGGTTCCAATGCTCCCAGGGATCGGCTTTGAGATCGAATAGTTCCTCCCAGCCGGGCTCATGTAGATAGCGGGTAAAGCGCCATTCCTTTGAAACGAATGTTTGATTATAGAGGCGAGGGTCTGCACGGGGATGATACTCGGCCAGCAGAAATTCTCTCACGTCTGTTGCCTGACCACGAATTACCGGTGCGAGATCGAGACCGTCGGTCGCGGGTGGTCTGACACCGAGAAGCGATGCCAGCGTGGCGAATAGATCAACGTGACTTGTGAGTGCCTCGATCTCAGCGCCTGGCGGAATACCAGGTCCGCACAGAATGAGAGGCACTTGTAGCAGTTGCCGATAAGGTGGGGGACCTTTGCGTAACAGGCCATGGTCGCCCAGAAGCTCGCCATGATCGGACGTAAATAGAATGTAGGTATTGTCGATCTCGCCAACGCTTGAGACGGCATCGGTAATCCGGCCGACAGCATCGTCGATCATTTTGATCATGCCATATGTGTGCGCGATTGCGACAGCCATTGTCTTCGATGAGATCGTGTCTGTTCGAACAAGGAAACCCTGCTCCCGGATTTGTTCGCCCTCAGCGATATACGGTTGCCTGCGTGGGTCACCTCCGTCACTGAGGTAGGCCGGCATGCGTTTTAGCTCTCCTTCCCGGACGATGGGCAGTGGCATTTTGGCCGGCTCGAACATGTCGCAATATGGTCGGGGAGGAGCGAAGGGATGGTGTGGATCGGGAAAAGAAACAAACAGGCAGTACGGATCAGCCCTGGCTGTCCGCGTGCTGATAAAGTCCGCGGCTCTTTCCGCGATCCAATTCGTATAATGATATTCCGCCGGCACCGCGCTCTTCCATACCTCCTGCAGGTCCTTTGCTTGGCTGCCGGGGATAGCATGGGGCTCATAAAGGTTGACCACTTCGGGAAAATTACTCTTAAGCCAATCAGCATAGTGGCCGGCTTTCGTCGATTCGTTCGCCTCGCCCAAGACCAGATCGACATGCTCAAATCCATAATAAGGCCCGTGCCATTTGGCGCTGTTCGGGTTTTGCCAATAGGCAAGAGATTCCGGCATACCAAGATCGTGGGGAGCCAAAAGCGGCTGATAGTGGAGCTTTCCAACCGCTCTGGTTGAAAAACCAGCATTTGCGAGCGTGTGCCACAGCGTCGGTAGCCTTTCGTCAAGCGCAACGCCATTGCGCCATACACCATGGTGGCGCGGATAAAGCCCGGTGGCCATGCTTGCGCGGCTCGGAGAGCAAATCTGATTGGGCGTATAATGTCTGTGGAAGGTTGCACCCCGTGCCGCCAGGCCGTCAATGCTAGGGGTCCGTGCGATCCGGTTACCCGTCGCAGACAGTGCGTCATAGCGTAGTTGGTCCGTACAAATGAAAATCAGATTCTTAGGTTTCACAATTACCCGCCGGGCTCGATTTGGATAAGCGTACAAGCTATTCCTCGACGACCGCCGAGCCAAAGACCAAGATTTCAAACGGGTATACGTCAACTCTATAGGGTGAGGCAGCCGTGCGGTTTTCAGGTCTAAGCATCCGCCAGTTGGAGGCTTTCGAAGCGACGATGCTGGCGAGCACGGTGTCGGGTGCCGCTGCTTCGCTGAATATCTCTCAACCAAGCGTCAGTCGTCTCTTGCAGGAGCTGGAGGCCGATACCGGTCTAAAGCTATTCGATCGCTCGCACGGTCGCCTGATCCCGACCGAGCAAGGACTCCTCTTTTACGAGGAGGTCGGCAGAACCTTCCATAGCGCGCGAAACTTGATCAAAGCTGCTCAGGAAATCAAAGAGCTTAAACGTGGTGTCTTGCGCATTGGCACCATGGCGGCGTTGTCGTTTAATGTTGTTCCCGAGGCAATTCGTCTTTTAAGAGCCGAATTTGCCGCCGCCAAAGCCACAATTGCAGTGCGTAGCTCCAAGGAAATCGCCTCGTCCGTTGCGCTACGTTCGACGGACGTTGGGATTGTCGACGCAGACGTCGCCTTCCTCGATGCAAAGTGCGTCGCTACATTCGAGCAAAGATGCGTTTGCGTCATGGACAGAATGCATCCTTTGGCTACCTGCGAAAAAATCGGCCTCTCCGACTTTGCGAAATATCCGTTTGTGTCGCTGGGGGAGAGTTATTTTGGGCGAAGCCGCGACGGGGAACGATTGCTTGAAATGACGGCCCCCAACGTGGTCGCCGATACATTTCAATCAGCACTCGCCTGTACTTTGGTTAGAGGTACTGAATATCTGGCTGTCGCCGATCCGTTTACATCTCGATTTTATGCAGAATTTGGAGTTGTCAGCAAAGATATCGACCTTGAGATATCATTTCGAACGTCGATCCTCGTTAACGAAAGATCGCAAACCGGCATCGCCGTCCAAGCCATCATCAGAATCATCTCCGAGCTCTTGGCGGCGCGGCCGTGAAACAACCAGTGCTTCATGCAGCGCGATGAGCGACCCTTTCCTCCCTTGTGGCAATTACTCGTCAGGTACGCGGTATAGCTTGCACGTATAGGTGAGGAAAATAATGTTCCTTTTTCAACCGCACGCCAAAAAATATAGTGACTCCGGCATAGACAGCGAAAGAGCGGCTTGAAGTATTCGCTTAGCTTTGGTCGATCCGGAGCATCGCGATGCATGGCTTCAACAGGCCTAAGGTGAGCTGTCTGGTGATTGCGAACACGATTGCTCCGTAGGAGGACTGAAGTTTGTTACTTGACCGCCGCGAACTCATGAAGGGCGCTGCTGCCCTAGGTCTCGGTTTTGGCTGCCTCATCGCGCCGAACGCCACGGCTGTAGCGCAAGGTATTCCTAAAAAAGGCGGCACGCTGCGTTTGGGCATGGAAGGTGGATCGGCCTCGGACAGCCTTGATCCGCGCACCTATGCCGACTCCATTCCGATCTCCTATGGCTATCAGATCTGGAACGGTCTGGTCGAAATCGGCCCTGATGGCGGTGCCACCGGCGAACTGCTAGAAAGCTGGGAGCCCAAGCCCGGCGCCAAAGAATGGATTTTCAATGTCCGCAAGGGTGTGACCTTCCACTCCGGCAAGTCCCTCGACGCGGACGACGTGATCTATTCGATTAACCTACATCGTGGCGCTACCAAGTCTGCCGCCAAGGATCTGCTGAGCTCCATCACCGATATCAAAAGGCTTTCGGCGACTCAGGTTCAGATCACCCTATCGGAGGGCAACCTGGACTTGCCCTACAATCTGTCCGATTTTCACATACTTGTAGTGCCCAACGCCTTCGCCGACTTCTCGAAGCCAGACGGAACCGGTGCCTTCATGCTCGAGACCTTCGAGCCGGGCGTTCGCGTGGTTACCAAAAATACCGACAATTACTGGAAGCCGGGCCGCGGCAATTTCGATTCTATCGAGCTGCAATACATTCCGGACGCCACCTCCCGCCTGCAGGCGCTGCTCACCGGACAGCTCGACGCCATCAACCGTCTTGACCCTAGGACCGTCGACATCATTTCGACTGCGCCCGATACAGCGGTTCTCCAAACGAAGGGCACAGGCAATCACTTCGCCTTCGTGGCACTCTGCGATACCGATCCCTATTTCAATCTGGACACGAGGCTGGCTCTTAAATATGGCATCGACCGCAAGAAGATCGTCGATATCGTCTATCAAGGCTACGCGACGATCGGTAACGACACCACGATCAGCCCTTCCAACAAATATTACGCCGAGGCCATACCGCAGACGGCATACGATCCGGATAAGGCAGCCTTCCACTACAAGAAAGCAGGCAGCCCCAAGCTGGAATTGAAGGTTTCGGATGGCGCCTATTCGGGTGCGACCGACGCCGGTGTGCTCTACCAAGAAGCCATGAAGCAGGCTGGTATTGATCTCACTGTGACTCGCGTCTCAGGGGACGGGTATTGGTCGAACGTCTGGCGCAAGGAGCCCTTCTGTGCAGTCTACTGGGGCCCGCGCCCCAATATCGACTTGCAGCTCTCGCAGACTTTCATGTCGATTTCAAACCGCAATGATACGCATTGGAAGCGCCCAGACTTCGATAAGCTCGTCATCGCCGCTCGCGTCGAGACAGACGACTCCAAGCGCCGTCAGATGTATGGCGACGCCCAAAAGATGATACACGACGATGGCGGCATGGTCTGCTATGCGATCGGCGACTATCTCGACGGCTACTCAAAGAAGGTGCAAGGCGCCACACCGCATCCCCGCTACGACATGTGCGACCAGCGCATCGCCGAAAAGGGGTGGTTCGCCTGAACGCGTTTTCGCGGTTTGCACCAAAGGGGTCGGCTTTGGGCCAAGCGCTTCCGGGCTTGACCGTGGAGATCCGATTGCCGCTGGTTGTTCTGGCCCCTCATTGCAACGGTTCAGCCCTTCACCCCGGCCGGCGGTGTAGGATATCAGTTGCTGTGTACAAGGCGGCGCAGGGGGATAGACCCAGCGGTCGGGCCTTGCTCGACATAACTCCGCCTAAATCCAGGCCAAGCGGTGACCCCCGTCTCAACTCCGACTGGCGGCCACCGGTGTGACATCGAGTTTGAACCATTTGAGACTCAGCTTCTTGAGCGTGCCATCCGCGATAGCAGCAGCCAGAGCCTTGTCAAACATGGCGTGCAGATCCGTATCTGATTTGCGGAAGCCCGCCCCTTCACCCTCGCCCCAGATCGGGCCGGCGATCTGAGGCCCTACTACAACCATTTCTCTATTGCCGGGCTTGGCAAACGCGGAAACGAAATAGGTGATGTCGTCAAAGGCCACATCGACCCTGCCACCTGTCACATCAAGGTCGTGTTCGGGCGCCGTCTTGTATTCGGTAATAGTCGCGACATCACCGAAATTGTCTTCAACGAATTTCGTGAAGCTGGTCGCGGTCTGAATGCCGATTTTTTTGCCCGTAAGCGCCACGCGAAGAGCGTCGATCGTGGGCTTGTCGTGCACAGCGTCTCCAGTCAGAATGACCGTCGATCCAGTCCCGGGCAGCTTCGCAAGTGGCCCCGACTTCAAGCCGGCAAAACCGCCGGGTGTGGATGCATAAGGCTTTGAGAAGTCGATCGCCTGCTTGCGCTCATCGGTGATCGACATGCCATCCATGATCATGTCGAATTTGCCGGCGATAAGGCTCGGAATCATGCCATCCCAGTCCTGCGCTACGAATTTGCAGGTTACCTGCATGCGAGAACACAGATCCTTGCCAAGATCGATCTCGAAGCCATCGAGCGAACCGTCGGGCTTGGTGAGGTTCCAAGGCTCGTAGGCTCCCTCAGTTGCAATGATGACCGTCTTCCACTCCTTGGCCTCTAAAGCGGGAGCGGCGGTAATGGTTGTTACGGCTGCCAGGGTGGCGGCAGCAAGCAAACTCTTCATCTTGTGTTTTCCTATGAGGATGGTGGTAAGGAGCCCTGTGCAAACAGGGCCTCTGAGCGGAGGATTGGCCCTCTTTGTGTCGGCTTAGGCGGCGCGGCCGTAGAAACCGATGCGTTCCTCCGCACTGAACTGCACACCTGCCCTTTCGTAATAGGAGAACACCGCGATCATCCGGTCGCGAGCCCCCCGCACCGGTGTGACCCGATGAGCGGTGTTCTTGCCGCGGAAGACGTTCAGGGTGCCCGCCTTCAACGTGAGGATCTTAGCGTCGGGATCACGACCTTCGAGCAACTGGGCGACGCCGTCATAGTTGGGATCGTCCTCAGAGCGCAGATTAGTGCGGTATTCAAAATCACCGCCCTGCTCAGGTGCTTGCAGCAGAAGGGTTGTGGTAAATTCCGAACGGTCGAAATGCCAGTTCAGGGCCTCGCCTTCTCGGTAGGACATGACATTGGCCCGAGCGAGCGGATCTTCCATGACATGCAGGGCCTGCTTGCCCGTGGTCGCGGCCAAGAAGCGCAATAGCGGTTCATATTCATAGACCGTGAGCACGGTGCTTCCGCTGATCTGGTCGGCGCAAATGGTGTGGCTGATTGTTTCCACCTTACGCAGCGCCGGATGACCGGCATCAAGCTCGGGAATCTCCGGCCTGAAGTAGATGTTGTGCACCCGCTTATGGGTATGGGACCTGGTGTCCATCAGGGGTTGGACTTCGGCAACTGCTTGTTCGGCGACGCCCGGCAGCAAGAAGCCTTCGAGATTGAACATGCCATCCACCGCAAGCGCCGACTGGGAGGATTGGACCAATGCTGTCCATTCCGGGCTGCCCTCACGGTCCAGGGGGTAGCGGGCGAGATCGAGAATGTCGTGCATGGGTGCCTTTCTTGATTGCCAGGGGAGAAAGCACCCAAAAAACCTTTTCCTCAACGTGGAAAATTATTAGTCTTCCGCAAGAAAATTTTTCGAAGAGAGACGATGCAGCGCCTTCCACCACTTAATGCCGTGAAGGCCTTTGAGGTCGCCGCGCGTACGGGGCAGTTTACGCTTGCCGCGCTCGAACTCGGCGTTTCCTCAGCGGCGGTCAGCCAGCATATCCGCAATCTCGAGACCCATTTCGGCAAGCTTCTCTTCGTGCGGAAGGGCAACCGCATCACGCTCACTGACGCAGGCCATGCCATTTATCCGCAAATGTCCCGCGCGCTCGGCGATATTGCGGCGGTCGCTGCGCGCTTGCTGGAGGGGGAGTTACGCACGAAACTGGTGGTGAGCGTGCCCTTCTCGCTGGCCGAATACTGGCTTGCTCCCAAACTCTCCAAGATGCTGGAGACCTTTCCTCACATGGCGATCGACATTCGCGTCGAGGACGACCCAATTGATCTGGTTCGCCAAAACTTCGATCTGCGGATCAGCTATGGCGACTACCATTATCCGAGCCTAATCGTCGTGCCGCTAGTCCATGACGATGTCTTGCCGGTCTGTTCTCCAGCTTTCTGGCGGCAGCACGGCCAGGACGGCACGAACCTGGCAACCATTCACGAGAGCCTGTTCATTCACACCAATTGGGGAGCCAATTACGCCTCGCACCCCACCTGGTCCGACTGGTTTGCCAGTCAAGGCAGCCCCCGGCGGCCAGATCCCTCGCACGGCAGGCGCGTCGGACTTTCGAGCCTGGCGATCACCTCAGCCCGGCTCGGACTAGGTATAGCCCTCGGTCAGCGCGTCATGGCGAGCGTCGATCTCGAGGCGGGCAGGCTCATCGCTCTGTCGTCAGTGTCAGTACGCCTTGGATACGCCTATTGCGCCTTCATACCCCGCTCGAAGGCCAATCGGGCGGATGTGAAGGTCCTGGCCGCTTTGCTGAGCAGCGAAGATATTCAGGGAGAGGCTGCCGACATCGAACCCTAAGGGGCCAGGACAAGAGCGGCTCAAAATCCTGCGCTAAGGAAATATGTCAAAGCATTCCGGAGGTTAGGGTAAATGACGAATCGAGGTTTTGTGCTTCTTTTGCTGTGAATATTGCATAATTGGCCTAGTTCGCTGTCTTTGTTCTTAATTTGTCCGCCTAGCGCATGATTTTGAACCGCTCTTGTCCTGACCCCAGGTAACGAAGCGCGGATATGTTCTCCAGGCTAGCCGAAGACGATCCAGTGCCTCTCTTTCCCCGTTTGGCGTTCATTCTAGCGGGAAGCGACATGCCGCATAGGCTTGCCGGGCCAAAGTCAGTGTTCGTCTGAGTATTTCTTTAACCAACCGGCAAATGTTAGTAGCTGCGGATATTCTTGCCGCACCTGGGCAATGTCCGCTTTGAAGCCCTTTTCGCGAATCCAGGTGAACATGTCCGCGAACTCCTTCGGCATCATCATCTTGGCCAGAAAGGCGGGAATCGGCGCCACCCAAGGCTTGTGCCCGATGAGGGTCTTGAAGGTCCTGATTATATCGGCGACGTTCAACTCGTCCCCGGCGAGCGGGATAACGCGTCCGGCGTAGCGCTCTGGCTCTTCGAGCGCGCGCGCGGCAAACCAACCGATGTCGTAGGTGGCCACGAATTGGACGCGGTGTGAAACTCCCCAGTTCGCTCTGAACATTCCAAGGTACATTCCGCGCTGCATCGCGGGGACGCCCAACGTATCCATGAAACCGACCGGACGCAGAATCGTCGCCGCGAGTTTTAGATCACGGATGTGTTGCTCAATCGCCCATTTGCTCTCGTAGTGGGCAAGGCCGCTTTTCCGCTCGACCCCCTCCGCCGATGAGTAGACGAGATGAGGGCTGCCCGATGCCTTTACCGCATCGGCAAACCGCTTCCCGTGTAGCTCCTCCGCCGCGGTTCCACCCTTTTCCGTCCATTGCTGCGCCGAAAACGCAGCGGAGACGCCTTCCAACGCCGTCCTAAGCGAAGCCACGTCTTCGAAGTCGCCCTTGACGAGCTCCACGCCACGCGCGGCCAGGCTCTTGGCCTTCGGCGATTCCAAGTTCCGCGTCAGAACCCTCACGCGAACCTTTTTCGCCGCCAACAAATGAGTGACAGTCGCACCGCCCTGACTGCCGGTTCCACCAGTAACCAGCACCACGTTTTCATTAGACATAGATTTCATACCTTCTTGAATGTACTGATGAAAGCGTGTCGGAATTCCGCAAGAGATCTCCAATCAGAAGACTGAAGGCGGTGACCGGCCAGGCGCCTACCGATACGAATCTCCACTTGTCGCCACGAGCGACATGCTCACCTGGTCTGGCCTTATGACAGGGGCGCTCGCCAACAATTCCAATTGAAACTTCTTGAACAATGGAAGGCCTGTGATAACTGCAGACGGATCGTCTTGAGAGGTCACCAGGTGAAGAAAGGTTTGCCCGTCCTCTTCAACGAATACCCGATAGGAAAGGCCAGGCACCGAAGCCGCCGTCAGCGCTGCGATGAACTCATCAAGGTTTTGCCTGTTCTGCGCAACGTACTCCGGCTTCACCGTGTATCGATGGCGTGTGATTCTCATTTGGTTGTCCTCGCGATTTAGGTTTGGGGTGGCGAGCGAGGCACAGACGTGGACGCGCGGCGCCTCTGCCTCGTTAGTTGGCCGTGCGCCTAGCGGCATGTTTCGATCACGAACTGTCTCAGTGCGGCGCCGATCTCGCCGGGCGAGTCCTCCTGCAGGAAGTGCCGTCCTTTAACGGTGACCTCGCGCTGGTTTTTCCAGGTCCGGCAGAACCGCTGGTTTGTGCTGCCCGCCGAGATCACCACTCCTGGTTCGCCGGCGACGAATAGTTTCGGCATCTCACTTTGGCTAAGCCATGCCGCATATGCCCGGACGATCGACGTCACGTCCTCGGGTTCGCCGTCGACGGAAGCCTGTCGCGGCCAGATCAGCGTCGGCAGCCGTGCTTCACGCTCGACGAAAGGAGCGCGATAGGCGGCCATCTCCTCCTCGCTGAGGGGCCGAATGATCGCCCCTGGCAGTACACTTTCGACGAAGAAGTTCTGGTCCAGAATGAGGTGTTCGCCTTCGCTCGATCGAAGCGCGCGTAAAACGTGTGCTGCTTCGCCGAAATTCTCCCAGCTGAACGGCCGGACAACGGCTTCCATGTAAGCAATCGCCGCGATTTGATCCGGATGGCGGTAAGCGCGCTGAAAGCCGAGCGCGGAGCCCCAGTCATGGACGACCAGGATGGCCTTGCTCAAGTTCATGGCGTCAAACCAGGCGTCGAGGTAGCGGGCATGATCGACGAAGCGGTAGGAGTAGGTTGGCGACTTGCCCGAACGCCCCATGCCGACCAAGTCTGGAGCAAGACATCGTCCAATGTCGCTGACGTGCGGAATGATGTTCCGCCAAAGGTACGAGGACGTCGGATTGCCGTGCAGGAAAACGATGGGCTCGCCCTCGCCCACGTCTACATAGCTCATCTCGGTGTCGAGGACAGCGACACGCTTTCTTGGATGTGGATCGGAGGCTGTCATGTTTGACTCCTGTCAAAAAGTATTGGCGATCTTCAAAGAAAGCGCGTGGCCGCCATGGCTCCCCCCGAAACGGCAGCGGGGTGGGAGTCATGGTAACGCCACACGGAATGTCGTACTGCATTTAAGCTACGGCACGGTATCGTAGCTAATGACGGGGAGTCAAGTCGAGTGTCCACAAAGTCCCGCAGCGTGGGGGAGCCGGCCAAAGGACCGGAGCCGCTACGGCGTTCCAAGGAAGCCGTGATGGCGGCGAGCTTGGCCGCGGCCTACGAATTGTTGACAGAGTTCGGACTGAGCGGTGTCAGCGTCGACGAAGTGTCACGGCGATCGGGCGTCGCCAAGACCACGATCTACCGGCATTGGCCATCGCGCACAGCCCTACTATTCGACGCCGTCATGAAATTCGCCCCTCGGCTTCAGACGCCCAACACCGGCAGTCTTCGGAGCGACCTGACCGCATTGGCGCTGGGCTTGGCTCAACGCTTGCAGACAGGCCGGTGGGCGTCCGCGATGCCCTCGATCGTTGACGCCGCCGAGCGCGACAAGGAGGTCGCTGAGTTTCAGTCGCGCACTCATGCTGGTATGATGTCGGGGTTCGGCGAGATTGCGGCGCGGGCACAAGCGCGCGGCGAGCTGCGCCCGAATTTCGATGTATCCGAACTCACGGCAGCGATCGCCGGGCCGCTCTTTTATCGCCGGTGGTTTTCGCGGCAAGAGCTTGATGACGCTTTTGTTCGTGGCGTCGTCGAAAGGGCCCTTGGCTGGTATTCCAGCGGCCACGGCTAGATCCAGCTCGAACCTTGGCTTGTGGTTGGCCGCAAGACCAGCCCTGGAGAGGTATGCCGAGGACATCCAGCGGCGCCCTTGTAGACTCCGTTGACGTAGCTACGGCATGGTTTGTTTTTGCCGTGCAGAGGCCCTTAGAGTCCATCCGGGATCATTTTGAGCGTTGGCAGAGCTGCAGTGAGCTCGATCGTCAGTTTGATGGGCTTATCGTCCTCGATCGGGCCTAGTTTCAATTTGCTCTTGCTCTGACCCCAGTCTGAAAAGTGCTGGCGACTTGCTAACGACGGCCCGCCACCCCACTCCGGTAATCCACTGTTGATCGCTTACTCCATAGCCGTTCCCAATCCGGAGACGAATAGTCTTAACGCGATGGCAACGTCGTCGAGTTCCGCCGGTGCTAGCCTGCCACTCTGTTCTATCGTCGCTATACCTTGTGCCAGTGACCGACAGGCAAGAGTGGCGGCTGCGGCATATGTGGGCACTATCCCGGCCACGCGCCTTGCCAGAACCTCATAGGTGCCCTGGACTGCGTCCAAGCCTGCGCGGCCGTACTGATGGCTATACATCAGCCGGAATAGCGCCGGATTTGACCGGGCGAAGTCGATGAACGCCATGCCTTGGGCAAACAGGGCTTCGCGAGCGTCGGGCTGATCGTCGGCGACGATCAGGGCGTTTCTCAAGCTTTCAAAACCATGATCGGCAACAGCGGCCAGCAGGCTGGCCTTGTCCGGAAAGTGCCTATAAGGGGCCATGGCCGATACCCCCGCCGCCCGCGCCACCGCCCGCAGGCTGGGCTCCTCGCGTTCAGCCTCGAGAAGCTTGAGTGCTGTCGCGATCAACGTGTCTCGAAGTCCGACTTCCGTATCCACTTGGCAAGGCTCGGTTTACAGTGTAAACAGTGTTTATTGCGTACACTGTAAACTGAATCGGGAGTTTTGGCTATGGCCATGAAGCGTGTGATCGAAGGCGTGCATGTCGTCGCTATGGGGAAGACAAACGCCTACCTGATTGAGGGGGAGGATGGGCTGACGCTGGTCGATGCTGGCTTTCCGGGGAAGGAGGCCGCGGTCTTCTCAGCGATCCGCGAACTCGGCCGTTCGCCGGATCAGCTTAAGCATCTGATTCTCACTCACGGTCACCCCGATCACGTCGGTAGCGCCGCCGCGATCGTACGGGAGACCGGCGCGAAAACGTATATGCATCCGCTTGATATCCCTTTCGCTGAAACCGGCGGTCCGTTTCGACCCATGACCCCGGCACCGGGATTGCTGCGGCAAGTGATGTGTCGACTGATGTACGATCACAACGAGCGCGTGGCGCCCGTCGGCATCGACGAGCCTTTGACCGCTGGGAAGACGTTGCCCGTCGCCGGGGGCATCGACATCATTCACGTTCCTGGGCATTGCGCGGGGCAGATAGCTTTGCTTTGGCGCCCGGGACGCATGCTGTTCGCGGCAGATGTGTTCATGAACGTCATGGGGCTTGGTGATCCCCTCGGTTTCGAGAACCTAAAGGAAGGTCGCTCGAGCCAAAGCAAACTCGCCGGTCTTTCATTCGATGCCGTCGGATTCGGCCATGGCAAGGCGATCACCCTTGATGCAATGACGCATCTCCGGAAGTGGATCAGAACGCCAACTTCCTCGCAGACATTTGCTTAACGCGATCGCATCGTGAGGAAAAATTATTGCAACGGAGCCTGACATTCCGATCAACTCGACCTCACCGTGAATGGTTGCTCCAATCGGGTCGATTGCCCGCTGACGTTGTCGTGGAGGGTGTAGGCCAGAACGTAGTCACCCGGATCGAGACCGTCGATACTTAGGGTCAAACTGAGAAAGAATTCCCGGTTTCGGTAGTGGCTTGTCAGATCGACCTTTTGAAAGCCCTGTTGTCCGGCGAGAACTTTTCCAGATCGCGTCAAGATCTCAAAATCGGCGGTGACCCCGAAGCCATAGCTGTTGGGGCCAAGCGTCTTCCAAGCATAACCCACCGGCTCTAGGTACGTGAGCAGCTTCTCGCCAGGTGCGAAGGCGCTGGACGATCGTTGCTCGTAATCGCCGTACATGCCTGCCTTGCGGCTCACAAACATCACATGGCGCGCCGTGTAGGGAAGGAGCATCCATAGATCGGCAAGGCTATTTTCGGCAGCCTCTATTTCAGCAAGCGTGGGTGGCGCAGCGACAGCAGCGGATCCCTGGACAAGCCAACCAAGCAAGACAGCCGTAGCAATATTTGCAATTGATCTTCTCATGGACGGCCCCTCCTTGGCCATGGCGCTATGTTAGTGGATCACCTCCGAGCTGTTTATGGCGGAACCTGTCTCTTGGCCATGTTTGGTGACCGGCGTCGACGCCGCCCGCTCGAACAATGGTGTCGATTGGCATCTTGGCGTGAGACTTCGCGGTGATGCTTGAATGTCAAATCTGAGCGCCGGCGCTTACTTTCAAATTTGCGAGCAACGTTCGCGGCATCGACGCAAATCTGGTAAGCCGGCCCCTCCCAGTCATCAGCCTCGATGGTGGCCTAGTGTCCACCTTATGTTTGGTTGACTTTCTTCTGATTCTGCCCAGTCTCTATTGGCAGGGGAAAGCAAAATGACCATTTGCGTGGCCGTAGCGGTTAACGATGGTGTTGTATTCGCAGCTGATAGCGCGTCAACATTATCGATGACACGGCCTGACGGGACTTCGATTGTCTCCAATGTTTATAAGAATGGTCTCAAAGTATTCAATCTATATAAAGGCAAACCCCTTGTCGCGATGACCTGTGGTCTAGGAAATTTCGGTACGGAGTCCATTTCGTCTCTGGCAAAAGAATTCCGATATCGCCTTATGCACGGCGACGCCGATCAAGGCATTAATGAGAGGAATTTCACCGTTGAGGAGGTTGTTTCTCGGGCAAAGTCGTTTTTATACGATGAAAAATTCAAAGCGCTCGATCGTCAACCCACTTCCCAGTTTGAATTTTGGATCGCTGGATATCCCTCTGAGATGTCCGGCAAATTCGAGCTTTGGAAAATCGTATTTACGGGTGGCAATTGCCAGGATCCTGTAAAGCTCGGCGACCCCGGCGAAACAGGAATTCACTGGGGTGGCGCTATATCTCCGATAAGCCGGCTCATTCTGGGATTTGACCCGTCTTCGCTGTGGGGCGCCGTGACGAAGGCGATGGAGTCGATGTCGGGCACGGACGAGAAAACAAAAGCCGAGATCGTTAATCACATTATTACCACTATCCGTAATCATTCGGTTGTTCAGCTTTCGGATCCAAGCATGCCGATCCAGGATGCGATCGATCTCGCGAGCTATCTTGCCGACACTGCAAAGCGCTTTTACCGTTTCCTTCCCGGATCTGATATAGTAGGGGGTGACACGGACATAGCTGTGATAACGCGCTATGAAGGCTTTAAGTGGGTGGAGCGTAAGCATTACTATCCAGCTGAGCTGAACCGTTTGGAGACCGACCATGTCTGAAAATCGCAAAGTTAAGGAAGAGCGCGCAGCAGTGGCCAGCTTGCCGCGCGAAATCCCGCTGCCGCGATATGATTTCCAGCGTCCGATTTTTGGGAGCGAGAGCCAAAGATACCTTGATCCAGCGGAGAGGGAACGCGCGAAAGAAGCCCCAGCGCCTCGCAACCTCCAGAATGTGGCGCTCACCTTCTAAGCATATTCAACGCTGTTTTTGCGCGGCTGGACATCCCGCTAATACCGCCGTCGCGCCCTTACTGCAGCCTGCCTCCACCTGGCTGCGGCCGATGAAACGCCAGTGCCTCGCTCAACCTCTCACGAAACCGTCGGCCCTATCTGCACGTCCTCGATATCCATGAACCACTTGCCGTTTGGCGTCATGGACTCGAGATCATAATTGAGCCTCGAGACTTTCCATTTGCCGTTCGCTGGCGTCAGGGTGCTCTGCACCTGTATCGTGCCGCCATACTAGATATTCGGATTGAACAGCACGCGCACAAGCACGTTGGCCTGATTAAAGCCAGGATAATTGACGAGGCCTGTTTGGGGTGACGACAAGAACTGCTCCCTGTGACACGCTAAGCTAGAACGGACCGTAAACGCGGCGGTAATCGGATCGAATTCGATACGATTCAAGGGCCTTGAATCATATTTGGGGATAGCGCGACGACGAGATCCGGCTGGCGGCTAATCTCGGACAAGCTAAGATCGGCGCTATTTGGTGGCGTGCGCCAATGTGAGGTTGATGGATGGCCCGCCGCAGCCTTCTCAAAGATCACGAACGCAGCGAGATATTCTGCATCCCCGAAGACGACGAAAACCTCATTCGGCATCACACACTTAGCGCTGTCGATCTCTTGGAGGCTGAAGTTCGACGCCGCCCACCCAATCTGCTGGGCTGTGCTGTCCAACTTTGCATTATGCGATATCCGGGCAGACTCCTTGAAACCGAGGAGCGCCACCCGCCAGCATGTTTCGGACACCGCACTATTGGGAGGATCGATGCCGGACTCTATACCAGTGATTGATTAGGTCGTTTCCATAGCCGGCGCGCTCGAATCAGCGCCGATTCACGGCGCTGGCGAAGTCTGGTGGCGCGCCCATTTGCGTGAGCATGATATTAAGCGCGGGGTAGCAGTCGAATCGCTCGATCTTGCCGTCCCTCATATAGAAGAAATCCGCGCACGGAATGTCGATCCTTGCTCCGGTTGGCTGGATCACCCCGGCGGGCGTCTCCATCGGGCCGCGAAAGGTTCCCTGAATGGCCAGTTGAACGGCAACGACGTTGCCCATGACATTGACCCGGTAAAGCTCGCGGTGAACGTCGGGCAACATTTTTGCAAAGCCGATTACGAGATCGCCTAGATGCTCGCCTCTATAAGATGCTTCGCCTGGGATGTTGTTAAATACGCCATCCTCGGTGAAGCTGTCGATCCAACCACGAACGTCCACGACGTTTCCCTCTGCTGTGTGGTAGGCGTTTCGAATGATTGCCTCGTTGTCATTGGCCACGTGATTTGTCTCCGGTATTATTGTCACAGCCGACCTGCGGAAGCAGTACATACTGTGGGAGCGCGCCTCGGTCTTTACCCCGCTTGCGGATGTTTTGATTAGCCTTGCTTGTAGGCCGGGCAGTTTTGGCGGCTCTGCGGCCGACGGGGCCAGGCGTTGGCGCCAAGCCCCAGCAAAAACGGGCTCCGGCCGGACGACGCAGTCTAACCTGGCAAGGGCCGCAAAAGCCGCGTCTATGGCGTCGGCCGGAGCCCTCTTAACCCTTGTCGCACTGCAGTTAATCGTGAGAATGCGGCCATTCAGATCAAACGCGGTACTTAAAGATGAGATTCCAGCCTTCAAATTCTCACTTTAACTGCAGTGATCGAGCTTTTTGGATTGGTCATTCCAGCGGCGGTTGGCCCGAAAAGCATACAATTTGCACCAATAATTCGACGCCTGAGCTCACCAACGATCCCCCGGCCCTACCCTTCCGACGATTATCCCATTTGAAATTACAGCTAACGTTGGGCGATCGGAATCTCATGTTAAATGCAGTAAGCCAAGCGCGAATCTCAGATTAAGTACAAGCCAAACCTTTGATTTCGTTAGACTCAGAGTCTCATCATTAAGTGCAGTGCGACACGACAAAGCCCTTTTCGAACGCAATGGCAGGCGCGGTCGTCAGCAAAAGCAGTACGAAGGCCGTCTTAGGCATCGTGTTCCCCCAGCCGGTGCGCTGTCTTGACGGCACATCGGACGTCCGACGCCGGAAATCATCCGAAGGAGCAGAATCGGATGCCGCTTTCGGGCGTGCCGGGTGGTGTCCGCCCGCCGGGCCATAGTCGGCCGACGCCTCCCCGAGCCTGAAAAGTCTCGGCCCATGCGGGTGAGTGTCCCCTACGCGAGGGCGGTTTTCGAGAACTGCTTATGAGGGCGAACTGCACGGCAGATCGGCCTCCTCGAGTATGTGATCCGCGTTGGCAGGATAACAAAATCCCTGCCGGATTGCTTCGGCAGGGATTTGCGGGAGGACTAGACGGTTGTGTCAGGCAGCACGACTGCCTTGTGCGGCGTTCGACACTTCGGCCCACTGCTCCCAGGTACTGAGCCGCTTTTCATAGAGCTTTTTGATCATGGGAAGAGGACCGGTGCCGAGCAAAAGCCGAAGCGGGGGCTCATTCGCGTCAACCACATTCAGGATGGCGGCAGCGGTTGCCGCCGGATTACCAGACATTTCGGGTTTGAACGAGCCGAGGACCGCTTGCCGCACGACCTCGTATTCCGACATCGCCGGTGCTGCCATGATGGAGGACCGGAAGCCCGTGGTAAAGCTGCCCGGTTCAAGAATGGTGACTTTGATGCCGAAGCCGGCGACCTCGCCCGCAAGAGCCTCGGACAAGCCCTCCACGGCGAATTTGGTCGCCACGTAAATCCCACCCGTCGGAAAGCCGATGACGCCACCAATGCTCGATACCGTGAGAATGTGGCCGCTGCCCTGAGCGCGCAACAGCGGCAGAGCTGCCTGAATGACGGACAGCGTCCCGAACACGTTGGTCTCGAAATTAGCGTGGGCATCGGCCGTCACGGCTTCTTCGAGAGCGCCCATGTAGCCGTAACCCGCGTTACAGAGGATCACGTCAAGGCGACCGAACTGCCGGTGCGCCTGCTTGACCGCCTCGAACACCGCGTCACGATCCGTCACGTCGAGCGACAAGGCCACGACGGAGTCCCCATAGGTCGCGACAAGATCCTTGAGCGCCGAGGCGTCACGGGCGGCTGCCGCAACCTTGTCGCCGCGCTTGAGCGCCGCTTCCGTCCAGATGCGGCCAAATCCGCGGGAAGCTCCCGTGACGAACCAGATTTTTTGTTGAGCCATAAAGCTATTTCTCCTTAGTTAAAAATTGCACTCGATATCCCGCCAAGAGTGCAGAGGCGTTAGTGGGCCTAATGGAAAGCGACGCCTGTCAGCTGTTCCGACGCGGCCCACAATTCTGCGGCGACCTTAAGGTCCATCGCCCGTGGTTCGATTTTGCTAGGGCCCGGCGGCCCCTTGAATTCGTTCCAGCCTCGGGGCCCGAAATATTGCCCCCCGCTGACGCTCGGCATCGTTGCGGCCATCAGCGTCGGCAGCGCGCCGGCTGCCGCTGAATGGCCAAGCAGCCTTACTATGATGGGAATTGCCGTCCGGATAAGGATATTGGCCCCGACGGCTGGTCCGTTGGCGACAAGGTCGGTGCGCGCGAAGCCTGGGTGTGCCGCAACGCTGGTCAGGCCCCAGCCGTTCGCCTTGCTCTGTCGATCCAGCTCGATGGCGAACATCAGCATGGCGAGCTTGGACTGCGAATAGACCGGGAAAGGCTTATATCCCTGCCTGTAATTGAGATCATCGAGCCCGATCCTGCCGGACCGGTGCGCGATGCTGGATAGCTGCACGACGCGCGCCTTCGCGGTTCTAAGCAGCGGCAGCAATCTGGCTGTCAGCGCGAAATGGCCGAGATAGTTCGTGCCAAACTGCATCTCGAATCCATCCGCCGTGGTCGCCCGCTCACGCGGCGCCATGACGCCCGCGTTGTTGACCAGAATATCGATCGGGCGGTCCGCAGCGAGTATGCGACCGGCAAAATCAGCCACCGAGGCAAGGCTGGCAAGGTCGACGATCTCAAACCGAAGCTTGGCGTCTCTGTGGCGTTCGCGGATCAAGACCTCCGCGGTGCTCCCCTTGGCGGGATTGCGTCCGGCGAGAATGACTTCCGCCCCGGCGCCCGCCAGGCCATGTGCGGTTTCCAGCCCGAGACCCCCAGTCGCTCCAGTGACGATTGCCAACTTGCCAGACTGGTCTGGAATATCTCTGGTGGTCCAGAGCGCCATATTGCTATCCTTCAGCTCGTGATTTCGTGGTTGATCCTCTAAGCTGGAATAATATTGCAAACAGTGTAAAAATGCAAGAAGTGCAAAAATCTTCTCCCCTCACCGGCCTGCGCGAGCGTAAGCGCGCCAAGACCCTTGCCCGGATCCAGGACGAGGCGATGCGGCTTTTCATTGAGCGCGGCTTCGAAACCACGACGCTGGACGACATCGCTGAGGCTGCCGACGTCTCCCGGCGCAGCCTGTTCCACTACTTTGAATCCAAAGAGGAAATCGTCTTCTCTACTAGAGCCGATTTCCCGGCCCTCATCACTGAAGCTGTCGCCCGGCGTCCAGCCGACGAGCCCCTTCTGGACATGGTCGAGAACGCGCTGAAAGACATGGGCGCGCGCTATGTATCGACACAGACGCGAGCTCTCTCCCGGCTGATCCGAGACACACCCTCTCTCAGCGCTGGTGAGCAGACGAAGCATGAGCGGGTCGAGCGGGCGCTGGCGAAGGCCTTGGCGGACCGCAAAGGTCTGCCCGAGACCGATCTGGCGTGCCGGGTGACAGCGGCCAGTGCCATCGGCATTTTGAAGCTGGTCCTGGAGGCTTGGCTGGCCGGAACGGATTCGAGCCCTGAGAAGCACTTTAAGGCCGCTTTCGCTGCGCTCAGGCGTATCGCGAGCTAGAAAAAGCGCCCAGATGCGATCTTATATGGGTCGATCGCGCCCGTGGCCTGGCTGAGGGTTCGGCAGCGAAAATTAGAGCAAACGCCTTGGGAAGCGATGGCCTCTATCATGGACGGATCGGTATCGCGCTTCTTGCAGCAGATTTAGATCGTCCTCATCAATGCTGCATGCCGCTGTTCGCGGCTGAAGGCTAGAGCGCCGTCGATGCCATCGGGTCACAATGTGGCTCGCGATCGGGGCGGATTCAACTGAATTGAGATTGAGGGAACCAGGATGAGATTATTTATCGCGACGATGTTCGCCTTAGTTGCCACGCCGGCATTTGCGGCGGAGTCCCTCGCCTTCAAGGTCGACATATCTCTTTCGCCCCTGGCGGCTGCTAAGCTTGCGGCGTTGCACGAGGACGTAGTTGGGGTCGCATACTATTATGGGCGTCCGACGCCGGCAGCCATAAAGCACGCAGATGAGGAAGACCGGATCAACATCAATGCCGAAGATGTCACTGTGGATAATACAGCAACAAGCATCTCGTTTACTGGCAAGATTGTGAAGCCGGCGCAGATTTCTTGGCTTGTGAACCGTCAGGTGAGGGTAACCGTAAATATTGCCTCCACAAATCGCAGCCAGCCGTATAATCTTCTGAACTGTACCATTTATGATGGTACAACGAGCGCGGCTGCTGCCAACACTCCGAAGATTTCCTGCAAACTGCTCGGCGCAGAATGAAGGCGCCAGATCACGTTGAGGCACTGCCAACTTAAGCCGTCTTGCTCACAAAGGCGACAATTTCCGTTCACCGGGAACGTCTCTTTCAGGCATTCTCGACCATGTGGAAGCTGCGATCAGTAAGAATATTGCTCAGATTGGTGTGCTTGTCGATTAAGTTCACAGTGGCGCAAGCCGCGTGCGTTCTCTCAATCGCTTCGCATTGATCGGAAACGTCGCCTCCCTTCAACAATTTGACAAGGTCGTCAAAATCACTTTGGCAACCGAGCGAGCCGCCACGGACATGGCCGGCAAGTCGAATAAATCAAGCGACTTCATCCAGGTTTCACTCGTCAACGAACGACAGAGGGCGTGGACAACTGCCCATGTTGGAGTCGCCGACGAGGTTTTCGTTGAGGGGCGGATCCAATCGCGCAAGTTCGAGAAAAAATGAGGATACCCAATATGGCAAAGATTTTGTCGTGAACCACTTCACCCTACTAGATCGAAGGAAGATAGCGCGAAATGGGAGCCGGCGGGCCGCCCCCGAAAGGTTCATTGTGGCGCCGGCCCGATCATGCTGCCGGTTACTGTTGTGCGCTTGCGTCCTATACGATCGAAGCGCGGGACGGTGCAGTCCGCGGCGTAGAGGACCCCTACCCGATCCCGCAGATCGATCGGCGTCGACACACTGATGCTGTCCAGCAGCACTCGCGCATCGGCCGGATCCAACACCTGTGTCTTGCCGCGCTTCCAACTCGACCTTCGCCTTGTCTGTTGTCGGCCCAAGTGCATTTCCGTCCATCGTTTCTTTGCGCTATTCTCTTGCACGATATTGAACGGTGAAGCGTCGGGGATGGGAATGTCCTGGATCACTTACGTTGCCGAATTTTTGTATCCGTATCGCGGGTTATTTTTCGTTTTGGCGATCTTCGGGCTGGTTACCGCAAGGGTTGTCTACGTCGCGCGATTGCCCGCGGGTGCTACTCTGCCTCCGCATAAGCGACGGCAGCTTGAATGGATTGAGGAAAAGCGAAGGGCGGGAACCATTAGCGAAGAAGAGGCTAAATACTCTCGGATCGAAGCTCTGGAGAAATGACATCGATACAGCCATCGGCGCCATTGTGCTTCTGCTGCTCACCAAGCTTGTCCGTCGCATTTAGCGCGGCTGCCCATGGAAAGCGTTCGCTTGCGCGCCCCAGTTCCGCTTTGCGCTGGAAGTGATGCGCGTCCTCGCTCAGCGGCAGCGCGAGGAGGCCAAAAAAACACGATCTTCCTACGGGTCCGAATATCTAGGGCTTCAATGTGGTTTAGC
>Ga0206877_10052_pt1 | contig 37888 bp, 34 predicted proteins | sample Alteio_BWOrgCont_7_FD_152623 | JGI IMG/M metagenome (GOLD analysis project Ga0206877, IMG submission 152623) | Enriched cells from forest soil in Barre Woods Harvard Forest LTER site, Petersham, Massachusetts, United States -... | ecosystem: Environmental > Terrestrial > Soil > Temperate forest >...
CTGTGTTTTTTTAAAATTACTTATTATAACGGCTCCAGTCATTGTCTCGGCGACAGAAGGAGTCTATCTGACAAATTCGGACGACGGCACCGTCTCGGTCATCGAAACGTCAACTAACACGGTCGTCGCTACAGTTAGCGTCGGAACCTCTCCCTCTGCAGTCGCGATCACCCCAAGTGGCCTATACGCCTATGTGACAAATCCGAGTGACGACACCGTTTCGATCATCGAAACGTCAACTAACATGGTCGTTGCTACAGTTACCGTCGGAACCTCCCCCGAAGGCGTCGCGATCACCCCGAATGGCCTATACGCCTATGTGACAAATGGCACCGCCAGCGGCACCGTCTCGATCATCGAAACGTCAACTAACATGGTCGTCGCTATAGTTAGCGTCGGAGCCACCCCCGAAGGCGTCGCGATCACCCCGAATGGCCTATACGCCTATGTGACAAATGAGAGTGACGACGCCGTCTCGGTCATCCAGACGTCAAATAACGCGGTCGTCGCTACAGTTCGGGTCGGAATCACCCCCTTTGGAGTCGCGATCACCCCGAATAGCCTATACGCCTATGTGACAAATGCCACCGCCATGGGCAACGTCTCGGTCATCGAAACGTCAACTAACATGGTCGTCGCTACAGTTACCGTCGGACCCTTCCCCGAAGGCGTCGCGATCACCCCGAATGGCCTATACGCCTATGTGGCAAATAATGACGGCAGCACCGTCTCGGTCATCGAGACGTCAACTAACACGGTCGTTGCTACAGTTACCGTCGGAAGCGGGCCCGAAGGCGTCGCGATCACCCCGAATGGCCTATACGCCTATGTGACAAATCAGACCGCCAGCCCCGGCACCGTCTCGGTCATCCAGACGTCAACTAACACGGTCGTCGCTACAGTTACCGTCGGAAACGGGCCCTTTGGAATCGCGGTGAGTCCGAGTGTTGCCCAAGCTTTTCAAAGATTTCCCCTTAGAAACAGCAGAACCAGGGCGATTTAACTAAAATTTTTTGATAGCAGATCTGGTATCATGGCATAGTAAATGCCTCAAATTTGAGGAGAGACTATGTCACGACGCAAATCGATTGATGCCAAAATCCTAGAAGCTAGCAAAGAATTCGACGCCCGTATATTCGCAGAGACTGTCAAACTGGACTTTGTCCATTTATCGGCGCTGCGCGCCTCTGGATATTTGACCTGCAGTAGAGTGAATTTTATGCAGGTGGGTTATTTAACCCACCTGCATAAAATTCATTCGCTGCGGGGCAAATAGCCCAGGCGCCCAGTGGCGAGAAATGGACAAAGTCCAGTCAAAGGGACATTTTCTGATTTCCCTGATTATCGGTTAAAAGGTTTCCCCTCAGAAACAGCAGAACGCCTCTTTAGAGGTGAATATTTATACCAAATATCAGAAATAACGTTGGGTTTGGCTACGTCAGCTCTGCAACAAATTTTTCGTCTTCACTCGTGCCTTGCCATGCTGGCAATGGTCACTCGTTCCAGACAAAAAATTTGTGCAGCTTCCTTGCCAAACCCAACGTTATTTCTGATATTTGGTATTATTCAAACTCCTGCATCGCAAGTAAAATGCTTCTTGAGGGCGTCGATGACATGCTCCTCGAGCGCTTCGGGGGTTTGGAATTTTTTTGGCAGGAGAATGTTTTTTTTGTCGATGAGCTTGCCTTTTTGCTGTTCGGCTTGGAAGGAAAGTCCATTGAATTTGAGAAGCGTGAAGTGATTGGCTGCCGCGAAAGCGCGCACGCGAGTGAGATGGTAGAGCCAGACTACCGGGGGCGGAGGGGTACCGAAACGGTCCTTCATTTCGGCGAGGAGTTCGTCGATTTCACGGAAAGACGCGGCTTCGCCAAGGCGGTGATAGAGTTCCATCCGGAGAGAAAACTCGTTGATGTAGGTCTCAGGAAGACGGGCGTCAAAGGAAAACTCCATCTTGGTTTCATTGAAAGAGATGGGGCGCTGCTTCTTGAGGGCGTCAATCGCACGCTTGAGGAGTTTGCAATAGAGATGGAAACCGATAGCTGAGACCTGTCCGGATTGTTGGACGCCGAGGATATCGCCGGCGCCGCGGATCTCAAGATCCCGCATAGCGATCTTCATCCCGCCGCCGTAGCCGCCCGATTCGACGAGGGCGTTGAGCCTTTTGCGAGAAGGTTCTGAGAGGCGGACATTTTTGGGAATCAGGAAATAGGCATAGGCGGCGCGGTTCCAGCGGCCGACGCGGCCGCGAAGTTGATACAGGTCTGCGAGGCCGTAGGTGTCGGCACGGTCGATGAGAATGGTGTTCGCGTTAGAAATATCGATCCCGTTTTCAATGATGGTCGTTGCAAAGAGGATGTCGATCTCACCTTGCTTGAAGCGATGGAACAGGATGTCGATGTCATCGGCGTCCATCTGGCCGTGGACGACGCCGACGCGGGCGGAAGGGACGAGTTTTTGGATCATTTCGCCTTTGCCGTAGATCGTTTCGACCCGGTTATGGATGAAAAATGCCTGCCCTCCCCGCGACAGTTCCCGCATGAGGGCATTTTGTATGAGTTCCGGATCGGTTTCCGCAATGATCGATTTGATGGGAAGGCGGTCTTGCGGCGGGGTATTGATGACCGACATATCGCGGGCATGGACGAGCGACATATAGAGCGTTCTGGGAATCGGGGTGGCAGAGAGGGTCAGGCAATCGACCCCCGTTTTGAATTTTTTGAGATGTTCCTTAGCTCGCACGCCGAACCTTTGCTCTTCGTCGATGATCACAAGGCCGAGGTCTTTCCACTTCACATCTTGGGAAAGGATGCGGTGGGTGCCGATCAGGATGTCGATTTCCCCTTGGGTCGTTTTTTGGAGCGTCTCTTTCACCTCTTTCGGAGAGCGGAAGCGTGAGACGACGCCGATTTTGACGGGAAAGCCCGACATTCTCTGAGAAAAAGTCTCAAAGTGCTGCATCGCAAGCACGGTCGTCGGCACAAGCAAGACGACTTGCTTGTGCCCATCGAGGACGGCTTTGAATGCGGCGCGCATAGCCACTTCGGTTTTGCCGTAGCCGACATCGCCGCAGATGAGCCGGTCCATCGGTTTTGTCGAAACCATATCTTCTTTGATGGCGGCAATCGCGAGGAGCTGATCCTCGGTTTCCGTATAAGGAAAGTCCCGTTCGAACTGCCGCATGAATTCACCGTCCGGAGGATATCGAAAACCACCCTTGACGACCCGTTCGGCATAAAGCTGGAGAAGGTCATTGGCATATCCAACGATCTGGGCTTGTGCTTTCGAACAAGTAGCTTGCCATCTTTTACCGCCGAGTTGGCTCAAAGAGGGAAGCTGTTCATGGGCGCCGATATAGCGGGAGATGAGATAGGCTTGAGAGAGAGGAACGAACAGTTTGCTCTGGTCGGCATATTCGAGCGTTAAAAATTCCGTTTCTTTGCCCAAATGGTCGGCGTGTTTTTCGGTGCCGAGATAACGGCCGATGCCGCTATGAAAATGGACAACGAAATCTCCGGGCGATAAGACATGGAATTCCGCGGCAGGAGTATGATGCGTGCTCCGCCATTTCTGGCGGCGCACATGCGAGCGGTGCGTGATCTCCGAATTTGGAATGATAGCAAAAGGAATATCGGAAATTAAATAACCCGAAGTCAGGGTCCCCGTTTCAAAGCGGCTTTTTTCCGGCCAAGATGCAAGCTGCTTTTTGATTTCTTGTTCCTCGGTGTCGTTCGCATTGAGAAAAAGGACCGAGAGATCCTTGTCGGAGAGGGTCTCTTCGAGGGGATCGATTTTGCGGAAAGGATGGAAGAATCTGGTTGCGACGAACGGCTGCTGGAACGCTTCGAAAGAAATCGGAGCCAAGTATTTGCTCCGCTTATCGATTCGCCCGACCGAGGAGAGTTCTTCGATATTTTGAGCGGAGCAGAAAACATGCTGCGTCTTCCCAAGCTTTTTTAAAATCTCTTCTAACGAATAGAGAAAAAGGGAACGGGCCGCCGGCATCTGTTTCAAGGAAACATAGGTATCTTCGATGGCGAGAAGATCGTCCCACAAAAAAATCGGGTCGGGGCCGAGATAGTCGAAAATCGGCGAAAGTCGCGCCGCTTCGCGCAAGAGCGGCAGTTCTTTGGCAGGGGATAGGAATAGGCGTTCCGCTCTTCCTACCGTTTTTTGGCCTACAGGATCGAAGGTGCGGATCTGCTCGATCTCATTTCCGAAAAATTCGATCCGGTAAGGATCGGCGGAAGCGACAGGAAACAGATCCAAGATCCCTCCCCGGATGGCGAATTCTCCTTTGTCCGAAACGACCGGCGTTCTTTTGTACCCAAGAGAGGTCAGCAATTCGGGAAGAAGATCGAACGGAGAGGTCGTGCCCTTAGTCCAGACTGAAAGCATAGGAGCGATCGCCGCTTGGGGAAGAACTTTCTGGAGCAGGGATGGCAAGGGGCATAACAGGACTGAAGGAGTTTTCCGATGCATGAGCGCATAGATTGCTTCAAACCTTTTGCCTAGGATATCCGGGCTGGGAGCGATCTCTTCGCCCGGGAGAGTTTCCCAAGCGGGAAATTCGATGCAATCTCCGGGAGCGAAAAACTCAAGGTCGCCGAACAGACGGTCTTCGCGCATTCCGCCGGTAACGAGGAGAACCGATCTGCCGGTCGCTTTGACGACGAGGGAGGCAAGGCAGGCTTTCGGAGTATCCCAAAGTCCTTCGACAAGGAACGAACCGCCGTTTTTGAGCGCCTCTTCAAAAGCAGAAAGCGATGGGCTAGGGCCTGTCATCAATAGAGACCTTTTTCAACAGATCCCGGACTTTGTCGAGCGCCTTCGCCAGCCCGTGAGGGTCTTTTCCTCCCGCTTGCGCCAGATTCTGTTTGCCGCCGCCTCCGCCCGAGATTAGGGGGGCCGCCTCTTTGATCAGCGCCACGGCATGGATATTTTTTTGCACGAGGTCGGGGCTAACGGCGATGAGAAGCTGGCATCTCTCTCCCACTTTCGCGCCGAGCGCGACGACTCCAGACTTCAGGCGTTGCAAAAGCTCTTCGGCAAATGCAGCGAGTTCATCCGCTTCGATGGTGACTTCTTGCGCGATCAAAGAGACATGCCCTGCCTTTTCCTTATTTGCCAAGCAAGAATCCAAAAGTTGTTTGAGCATTCCCTTCCTATGTCCTTTTAGTTCGGAGCTCAACTGTTTGTTCTCTTCAAGGAGGGCTTCGATTTTTTCGAAGAGCGATACGATTGGCGTTTTCAGCGAGGCCGCAAGAGATTGGAGGAGATCCTCTTCGTGTCGAACATGGAGTTCAGCGGAGCGGCCGCTCACGGCCTCGATCCGGCGTACTCCGGCTGCGATGCTGCTTTCTTTCGCGATTCTGAAGTAACCGATCATCCCAGTCCGGGCAGTGTGAGTGCCTCCACACAGCTCTTTTGAGAAATCGGCGTCGATCACGCGTACTTTCGCGCCATATTTTTCACCGAAGAACTGCTTGATATCGGATCGTTTTTGGGCATCGTCATAAGAAAGCTCATAGGCTTGGACCGGGACATCCATTCGGATTTTCTCATTGACGAGGTCTTCGATCTGCCGAAGCTCAAGCTGCGATACGGGCTTATGGTGGCTGAAGTCGAAGCGCAGCCGCTTCGCATCCACAAGAGAGCCGGCTTGCTTGATGTGGGGCCCTAGCACGGCCTGCAGAGCCCAATGGAGAAGATGGGTCGCGGTATGATTGTTTTGAATGTCGGTGCGCCGGATGGCATCGACGACAGCATGAACCGTATCGGTTTTTCGCAGCTTTCCCGTCATTTTCCCTAAATGAGCGATCACTCCCGGATAGGGGGAGATGGTGTCATACACATGAAAGAAATCGGCCCCTTTGCCGATCTGGCCCGTGTCGCCGACCTGACCGCCCATTTCAGCGTAAAACGGCGTTTTGTCTAAAAGCAGGAGTCCTTCTTGGCCATCGTGGATTTCATCGGTGAACTTACCATCGACTACGATGCCGATCAGACGGGCGTCGCAAGATATTTTTTGATATCCTTCGAATTGGCAGGTCTTGTGGGTCTTTGTAAAATCATCGAAGAAATTGGATTCGAAGGTTTGAGCGGCCGTCTTGTGGGCTTTGCGCGATTTTTCTTTGGCCTCTTCTTCGAGCGCCTCGAAACGGGAGAAGTCTACGCTCAAGTTTTCGTCTTTGGCGATCAAAAGGATTTCTTCCAGAGGAAACCCATAGGTGTCTTTCAGTTTGAATGCGTCGTCGCCTGAAATTTTTTGAGAAGTTTTCTTCGATGCATCTATGATGGAATGCAAGATATTCCCGCCGCGCACAAGAGTTCGGATAAAGGATTCTTCTTCCAAAGCGAGGATCTCGGCGATGCGGGTCTGGCTTGTTTTCAACTCGGGAAAATCTTCTCCCATTGTCTCGACGAGGCGAGGCAGAATATCGGCGAGGAACGGGCGCTGCAGGCCGATCATCCGGCCGTACCGCACCGCTCGGCGTAAAATTTTTCTCAAGACATAGCCTCGATCGGTGTTGCTCGGCTGAACACCGTCTGCAATCGCGAACGACAGGCTTCGGATGTGGTCTGCGATTACATGGAAGGCCGGAGCGAGTTCCACGTTCTCAGGGTCGTATTTTTTGCCGCTGACATTTTCCGCCGCGGCGATCAGTCCTCTCAAGACGTCGGTTTGGAAGACCGTTTCTACGCCGAGCTTCAAGGAGGCGATTCGCTCAAGACCCGATCCGGTATCGATCGATTTTTTCGGCAACGGCTCCATTTTTCCGCTGCCCGAGCGCTCGAATTGCATGAAGACCAAATTCCAAAATTCGAGATAGCGCTCGCCGGAAAGGTCTTCTTTGGGGCTGGGAGCCGAGCCGTATTTAGGGCCCCGGTCATAAAGAAGTTCAGAGCAAGGCCCGCAAGGCCCCGTATCGCCCATGGTCCAGAAATTTTCTTTTTCGCCGAATCGGACGATCCGTTTATGGGGTACATGCTTTTCCCAGAGAGCGAAGGCTTCGTCATCGTCTTTGTAGACAGAAACCCACACCCTTTCCGGGTCGAAGGCGAAAACGTGAGTGGCGACATCCCAGGCGTAGGCGATCGCTTCTTTTTTGAAATAATCGCCAAACGAAAAATTCCCCAGCATTTCAAAGAACGTCAAGTGGCGGGTGGTGTGGCCCACGTTCTCGAGATCATTGTGTTTCCCTCCGACGCGGATGCATTTTTGTGTAGTGGCGGCCCGGGTATAGTCGCGCTTCGATTTGCCTAAAAATATATCTTTGAATTGGTTCATTCCCGCGTTGATGAACAGGAGGGTCGGATCATCGTGCGGAATGACGGGGGACGAAGGGACGATCGTATGTCCCTGCGTCTTAAAATAGTTGAGGAACGATCGCCGGATTTCTTGGGACAGCATAATAAACTCTGCTACTGATTAAGAAGAGCAAGTTTACCGAACGCGTCCGCCCTTTGCAAGCTTTGGCTGTTGAGGAGTGATTGTAAATCTGAAAATTCGTACACGGGAGGCGCTATTCTTTATGCAAGAGATCTTTGTAATTCGTGCTGGTAACCCCTGTTCCCGTTAGGCATCCTATTAAGCCGGATCTCTCCAATATAGAGATTTTGGATACCGCAGCAGCTCGATGCCGGTCTTGAAAGACTCTATGGACTTTTACATCAGAGGCGCAGAAAGGGCAATCGTTTGCTTGGTATCGGCTCTCATTTTCGGGCACTCCGGAAAGTTTCGCTGTTTTTCTCAACCCTCCCCATAGGAATCAGCCGAGCTTGGAAATTGGGTGTTTCTTCGAATAGAACCCGGTATCCTTCAGAGGGCGTGGAAGCTTCTTTTTTTGCTTACGCGGCATTTAGACGGACCAGAAGATTTTTCAAGCCGTTTTGATCCGTTCTGTTTGTTTCTATTATTATGTCGTTATTTAGGTAATTTGTTAATTTCATATGTGTATTATATTGATTCGTTTGTTTTTATTCAATCTATGAGATTTTTTCAAAAAATACTTTGCCTTCGGCGTGGCCTGACTGGTAAGAACTTCTTGCAGGGATAAGGCCTTCTAGCTGAAAATGGTTCAAAAAGGAACCTGTATGGATGAAGATCTCAAAAAACAATTGGCCAAGGTCGCGGGAACGATCCGCGGACTTTCGATGGACGCAGTGCAGAAAGCCGATTCCGGCCATCCCGGAATGCCCATGGGCTGTGCGGAGCTTGGCGCCTTCCTCTATGGCGTTCATTTGCGACACAATCCGAAACATTCGAGATGGATGAACCGCGACCGGCTCGTCCTCTCCGCTGGCCACGGATCTATGTGGCTCTACTCTTGTCTTCACTTGTCCGGCTTTAAGCTTTCTCTGGACGAGATCAAGCAGTTCCGCCAGCTTCATTCCAAAACGCCGGGCCATCCTGAATTTGGGATGACGGACGGAGTCGAAGCGACGACCGGACCTTTAGGTCAAGGTGTAGGCAATGCTGTCGGGATGGCGCTCGGGATGAAACTGCTGGCCGCCCGTTTCAATCGAGAGGAATATCCCCTTTTCACCGGCAAGGTATTCTGCATCGCAGGCGACGGATGTATGATGGAGGGGGTCTCTTCCGAAGCCTCTTCGTTTGCCGGGCATCTCAAGCTCGACAATTTGGTCTTGATTTATGACTCCAACCATATCTGCCTCGACGGGCCGACGTCTGAATGTTTTTCCGAGGATACGAAGGGACGCTACAAAGCCTATGGATGGGACGTATATGATATCGACGGCTATGATTTCGATGGGATGGAAATGACGTTTAACGAAATCCGCAGGAAACAGGAAAGGCCTGTCTTGGTCGTGTTGCGAACAGTGATCGGAAAAGGCTCCCCGCATAAAGCCGGATCCGCCAAAGCTCATGGCAGCCCTTTAGGGCCCGAAGAGGTTCTCGCATCGAAAGAAGCTCTTGGACTGCCTAAAGAAGAATTTTATGTCCCGCAGTCGGTTCGTTCTTTTTTCGAGCAGAAGCTGCCAAAGGAAGCTGCTCTGGAGGCCGAGTGGAATGATCTTTTCAGGCGCTGGTCAGTCAACCATCCCGATTTGGCCGCCGAATTTCAAAAGATGCAATCACGGTTTCTTCCTGCCGATTTGGAAGAGACGCTCAAGAAAGTGGAGATCAAATCTCCGATCGGCGGCAGAGCTGCCTCGCAGGCCGTATTGCAGATACTGGGCAGCATCCTGCCGCAGCTTCTTGGGGGCTCCGCTGATCTTTCCTGTTCCGACCTGACCATGATGAAATCATTCCCTATCGTGACGAGCGACAATTTCCAGGGGCGGAACATCAAGTACGGCGTCCGGGAATTCGCCATGTCCACGATCTCGAGCGGATTGTCCCTCCTAGGAATGTTCCAGCCTTATTGCGGAACTTTTTTCACTTTTTCCGATTACATGCGCAATGCGATCCGCCTCGCTGCGCTTACGCCTTACCACGTTATTTATCAATTTACTCATGACTCGATCTTCCTCGGCGAAGATGGACCCACGCACCAATCGATCGAACAATTGGCCAGCTTGCGCGCGATGCCTAATCTCCATGTGATCCGTCCGGCGGATGCCCATGAAGTGCGCCACGCATGGATCTCGGCCCTCCGTTATCAAGGCCCAACGGCAATCGTTCTATCCAGACAGCCTCTGCCCGAACTTTCCCAGACCAACGTCTCGTTCGAACATGGGATGGCCCGCGGAGCCTATATCGTGAAAAAAGAGAAAAGAAAGCCCGATTTCACCCTCTTTTCGACAGGGTCCGAACTTTCTTTGGCCCTGGATGTTGCCGAGCGGCTCGAGCAGATGGGCAAGAGCGTCCGAGTCGTCTCTATGCCCGCATGGGCTCTTTTCGAAAAACAGGACGATTCCTACAAACACTTGATCACCGGCGGAGATTTAGGGACGCGGGTTGCAATCGAAGCGGGCTCCGAGTTCGGCTGGCATAAATACATCGGAATGGACGGCGTCGCGATTTGCATGGAAAGGTTCGGCCATTCGGCGCCGGCAGCCGATCTCGCGCAAGAATTTGGCTTCACCGTCGACGCGATTGTAGAAAGGCTCATGTGCAAAAAGTAATACAGTACAGTCCATAGTGGTTAACTTCGGAAGGTCCAGGAATGTCGCTTTTAGTGGATGCTTTGAAAAGCGAAAACCGCGGCCGCCCTCCCGTTTGGCTGATGCGTCAGGCAGGACGCTATATGCCGATGTATCGTGCGCTGAGGGAAAAGTATTCCCTGAAAACCTTGTTCTTCACTCCGGAACTCGCATCGGATATCACCCTGATGCCAGTCAATGAGCTGCAGGTCGATGCGGCGATCCTTTTCTCCGATATCTCGGTCGTCGCTTTAGCCCTCGGGCTTTGCCTCGATTTTTCCGAAGGCCCCCGAGTCGATCCATTTGTGACTCCCGACAAGGTTCCTTTTTTATCATCCGATCTCAAGAAGCTCGATCCGGTCATCGAAGCGATCCGCCTGACCGTCCCGCGCCTCAAAGTCCCGCTGATCGGGTTTTGCGGAGCTCCCTTCACGTTAGCGACCTATCTTGTCGAAGGGGGGATCGATGGAGCAAAACGGTGGGCCTATCGCTTTCCGGTAAGTTTCGAGAGCCTGCTCGACCGGATTTCCGATATTTCGATCGCCTATATGCAAAGACAGAAAGAAGCTGGCGCATCGGCTTTGCAGATTTTCGATTCTTGGGCCAACGTATTGTCGAAAGAGCATTTCAGGCAGTTTTGCCTTCCCTACTATCGGAAAATGATTGCAGCGGTTGACGCACCTGCGATCCTTTTCATGAGAGGAGCGGGAAATCATTTGGATGATCTCTCCGAGCTTCCCTGCGCCCTAAGCCTCGATTGGCAGTCGCCTCTTCTTACGGTTCGAAAGAAAACAAAACAAGTTTTACAAGGCAATCTCGACCCCGATCTCCTCTACGCGCCTTTTCCAATGATCCGGCAAAAAGCATTGGAGCTGAGAGAAAGCATGCTGGGAGATCCCGGATTCATCGCAGGGCTTGGCCATGGCGTGAAGCCGGACATGTCGGTTGAGGCGGTGAGGACCCTTGTCGATGCCCTGCAGGAAACATGATCCGGACAGAAGTAATCCGAGTAGATCCTGCTTCGCTTGCAAAATTCGACCGTCCCGTTCCCCGCTATACGAGCTATCCGACTGCTCCGCAGTTTCACCCGATCGCCCAAGATCTTCTCATCGAAAAGCTCCACGCTTTCGACCGGACCGAAAAGCTTCTTTCGATTTATCTCCACATTCCTTTTTGCAAGTCCATGTGCCTTTTTTGTGGCTGCTCCGTTGTACTGAACCGCCAGCCGGAGCGGCAAGAGCGCTATGTTCGCCACCTCATTCAAGAAATTGAAAAGACGGCTCGTTATTTTTCGAAGAAAAGGGCTGTCTCTCAACTCCATCTCGGAGGAGGGACTCCTACTTCCTTGACTGAGGAACAGTTCGAAATCTTGATGGCCCGTCTTCATGAATGTTTCGATTTCACTGAAGAGGCGGAGATTTCGATTGAAATCGATCCCCGCACCGTTTTCGAAGATGAAGGAACCAAACTCACTGTTTTACGCCGCCTCGGATTCAATCGAGTGAGCTTCGGGGTACAAGATCTCGACCCAGCAGTGCAGGAAGCGGTCAAGCGGCGTCAAACCGAAGAAATGACCGTGATAACCTATCGGAGGGCGAGGGATCTCGGATTCAGTGGAATCAATATCGACCTGATTTATGGGCTTCCTTTGCAAACCCCAGCCTCGTTTTCTAAAACCGCTGAAAAACTCCTCGCCCTGAAACCCGACCGGATCGCATTCTATTCGTACGCCAAAGTTCCTTGGCTCAAACCACACCAAAAGGCGATTTCCGATTCGGATCTCCCCTCGACCGAAGACAAGTTTCGGATTTATACCGAGGCGCGAGAGAAGTTCATGGATGGAGGCTATCTTGCGATCGGAATGGACCATTTCGCTCTCGAGGGCGATTCGATTGCCAATGCGTATAGGGAAAAAAAACTCACTCGAAATTTCCAGGGGTATACGGTGCAGCTCGCAGATGACATGCTGGGCTTTGGTCTGACTTCGATCGGATTTTTGGAGAGCAGTTTTTTTCAAAATGTCAAAGCGCTCGAAGACTACCAGGCAAAAATAGGCAACGGAGAAATGCCTGTTTCCCGAGGCTTCTCATTGAGCGAAGAGGACATCAGACGCCGCTTTGTCATTCAAACCTTGATGTGTCATTTCGAACTGGACAAGTTCGAGTTCTTCCGATGTTTCGGCCTCGATTTCGATGTCCATTTTTCTCAGGAGAAAGAGAGGCTCAAACTGTTGAAACGAGAAGGGTTGATCGAAGAGACGCAGGAAAAAATCCTACCGACCCCGCTTGGGCGGCTGTTCATTCGGATTGTCGCTTCTGTGTTCGATGCCTATTTGGGAACAGGTCAATTTTCGAGGGCTGTATGAAGATCGCTATCCTCGGCGGAGGGATTTCGGGATTGAGCGCCGCGTGGTATGCGCGAAAAAAATATCCGAATGCGGAAATTTCTCTCCTAGAGCAAAAGGACCGTTTAGGCGGTTGGATCCAGACGAGCCATGAAAATGGGTTGTTGTTCGAGCAAGGTCCGCGCACCTTTGCGGCAAACCGGAGTTCGCATCTTGTCGAATTGATTGAAGAAACCGGACTCAGCTCTCAGTTGATTTTTTCTGACCCATGCGCAGAGCGACGCTTCCTTTTCTGCAAAGGAAAGCTCCGAAGGGCCGCCTCATTCTTGCCGATGCTGATCCTCCCTCTCATTCGAGAACCATTCATCCCTAAAGGTAAAGGAGAAGACGAATCGATTTATGATTTCGCAGCTAGGCGGCTCGGCCCCAAAATCGCAAATACGCTGATCGATCCAATGGCCCTCGGGATTTTTGCCGGCGATATCCATAAGCTTTCGATTCGGTCCTGCTTCCCTTTTCTCTACAGATGGGAACAAGAGCGAGGGTCTTTAGTGCTCGGCGCTTTCTTTTCTCAATTTTCAAATAAGAAAAAAGGACGTAAAGGATTGTTCACCCTCCAAAGCGGAATGGGGACTTTGATCGAGGAGCTCGCTCTGCAGTCTAGGGCGGACATCCGCTTCGAAACTACAGTGGAAACAATCCGTCATGACGGCGTTATTGCAAACGGCGCATTCTATCCTGCCGATCTTGTCGTCTCCGCTTTGAACGGCTCTACGATCGGCCAAATAACAGGTCTTTGGAGAGATTTTTATGAGGCCGATCTTTGGATCGTCCATCTCGCTTACGATGGCGATTGTTTGCCGAAAAAGGGGTTCGGTTATCTCGTGCCGACCCAAGAAGGGGAGAATCTGCTCGGCATGATCTGGGATTCGGCCATCTTTCCTCAGCAGAGCCCGTCAGGAAAGACACGAGTGACTTTGATGATGCGCGAGGGAAACGTGGAAGAGGCAATCGCTGTGATGAAGAGGTATCTTGGGGTCGATGCCGAGCCTATTTTTACTTCAGCCCATTTGGCGAAAGCGGCGATCCCGCAATTTTATGTCGGCTATGGGAAACGGCTCGCTCGTTTCGAAGAGGAAGCGAAAAAACAATTCCCATCGTTGATCCTGCTTGGCAATTATCTTCGAGGAGTGTCGGTCAACGCTTGCATTTCCATATCAAAAGAGTATTTCCTCGGATAGCCGAGTGTATTGCGGATCCAATGACTCCAGCTTGCGGGCTTTGGCTGAAGAATCACGGCAGGGGGTTCTAGTTTTATTCGGTTGTGCAATTTTTTGAGCGATTCGATTTCTTTCGAAGGCGTATAGAGCTTCTTTCTCAATTTTTCGAAGACGCGGCTGGAATCATAGGCAGCGAAGATCCCTTCCATTGCCGTGAAGAAGACTGCGGAGACGAGTGCGATGATAGGGATAGCCAGCCCCCCGGTGAAAAAGATGGCCGTAATAGCGGCCAAACCGCCGAGGAACATTGCAAAGCCGATAATAAGGTTCAGTTTTTGCTGAAGCTGTTTCTCGTGGATTCCCTTGTCCACAGCTTCTAAATAACGAATTTTCTCATCCAAGCTGGCATTTGATCCAAGTTGCGTAGTGTCTCCAATGCGCCGCTTCAAGGCGTTCGTCTCAAGTCCGATTTTTTTGATCATCTTAATTGTGTTGTCAACTGAGCTCTCAAGACTGTTTTTAGTAGAGCCATTCAGTTTTAGATTTTCTTTGAGTTCTTTCTCAAATTGATTCAAATATTTAAGGTTGTAAAGAGACCTTCCTATCACCACAGCTCCCCTTACAGCATAGACACCGCCGAGCGCAGCGCCAGCGGATGCGGCGGCGCCGGTCGCAACTACAGGTGTGAATCCAAATAGGCCGGCTCCGGCGGGACTCATCAATGTGAGAACTCCGCAAGAAGTCATTGAGGCTCCCACCGTACCATACAAATATTGGTTGGTTAAGCCCATTCTTGCAACGGCGATTCCTTCTGCAGCCTGTTGAATTTTTTTGGGATTGTGGCTTAGTACTGCAGCCGAATATTCTTGGCTCGCACCGTTATACTCTGCGTGGGCGTTCGGAATGGTATGCGCGGCGGCCGATGCCAAGTAGATTAACCCTCCAGCGATTTGGAATATCGGGACAAGCCCTCCCGCGATGACGCTGACCATCTTCGCGGAAGTATTGGCGATTTCAGCTCCGCTTCCAATGGCTGTGCAGATATTTCTCTTGGTGCCTATGCCATCGATCGTTAGCATCAAGCCTTCTTGGGATACGGTCCGCGATGACCATTCTCCATCCGCAACTGATTTGAGAGTATGGTTCATAATTTGCCTTGTTTCATACAAACTATAATTATAATGTTTCTGATCTTTAATTTCAATTAATTTAAATATATGGATATATAATTTGTTAAGTAATATTTTTAATCAATCGATATAATACCAAATATCAGAAATAACGTTAAGTTTGGCAAGGAAGCTGCACAAATTTTTTGTCTGGAACGAGTGACCATTGCCAGCATGGCAAGGCACGAGTGAAGACGAAAAATTTGTTGCAGAGCTGACGTAGCCAAACCCAACGTTATTTCTGATATTTGGTATAAACATCTACTTGTCGATATTTTGGCGATTAAAATAATATTTACTTCTTGATTATTAATTACTTTTTGTGTAATATGGATAAAGGAGAGATCTGTTAATAATAACCTCTCTCGTAATTTAATCATGTAAAAGTTGGGAGTATCGCTATGGGAAGTACAGCCTTTCCTTCTAAGGAAATGAGTCAAATGGCTTCATTTGAAGCCCGTATGGGAGATGATCTCTCATTGCAAGATATAGAAGAGATCGAACAGCAAATCGTGATTCAGACAACAGACAAAACCCGCGGGGTCGCAGTCGGATTGCTGAATCGTTTAGATGCTAAGAAACCGGCTCTTATCGATCGAGAAATCAACAAGCTCAGCCACGCTTCGGATTTGATTTCGAAAATCAAGATATTGTCCTCGTTGATACAATATTTGCCTCCGGAAGAGGTCACTGAAAAGCTTGATGAAATTCAGTTTGAAGCCTCCCTTGTCGATGATCCAAAAGTTCGGGATGCAGTAACAGAGCAACTCAAGCATTTGCAATTCGCTCAAGCCAAACCTGTAATACACGATCTCAAGGATTTTGTAGACCGACTGAAGAAAGTCGGCCATGCAGTTCTGAATACGAATTCTCTAGCCCCCATGTTCGCAGCATTAAGCGATTATCAAGTAGAGCAGATCCGACGGACTGCAATTGCGGGGTGCGCATGAGTCCAGAAGGAGCTGCTTACGGAATCGAAGAATATTCAAAGGCGCTTTGCAAGCAGGCTGAGATTGCGGAGGCCTTTTATTATGGAAGGATCGGAGAGGGGGTGGAAGGGCTATTGAATTTGCCCGAAGATGTGCGTCTCCTGATCGATCAGCTCATCTGGGATGCAGCAGGAGGGCAGGCGATCGATCCGACGGATGAAGCATCCGCCGAGCTCATCGCAGACGCCATCCTCTTTTCTCTCGAGGAACAGATGGGCTTGCACGCTTCTTAGATTTGCTCAAGATCGAAGTTCGGGGACAGTCTCTCAGGCAAACTGGCTGAAAATCATCGATTTTTCTGGCGCCGGGAGTTTTGCAATTGCCTCGAGCTTCTTAGAGCAGACCTCTTTGGCTGAGTTCTTTTTTCAATTGGCTAAGCGATTCGAATTGGATTGCGTCTATCCCCGAGTTGCGGGCCGCTTCGATATTTGCCACCAAGTCATCGATAAAGACGACATCGGAGGCGGGGAGGGAAAGAGCTTGCAAGAGGAGCTCGAAGGCCTTCGGATCGGGTTTAGCGATACCGGTTTCTCCTGACAGAAGGCAGGGGGCGAAAGGTTCGTAGAGTCCAAAACTGTGAATCAGGTCGGCATACCGTTTTTGGATATTCGAGAGGAGGGCGACGGGAATTCCCTTCGCTTTCAACTCGTCGACAAGCGCGTACATCTCATTGTCGACGTTCAAGGCGGCCCGGGAAACCGATCTGTATCTTTCACTCCAATCTTCGGGTAAAGCTCGCCCCTGTTTCATTGCAAATTCTACCCAAAACTCGGTTTCGGAAACCTGTTGTTCGTGTTTTTGGAGATTGGCCTGCTCGAATTCCTCCTTGGTTATCCCTAAGCTATCGCAAAGGAAAGCGACGATCATTTTTCGATCGGGATCGGCTAACACTTTGCCCCAGTCAAAAACCACTGCTTGTGGGGCAGCGGAAAGGGCTAATGAGGCAAAGAGAGAGAAAATCATTTGGTATAAGTAGTTGATATTCTGATTGATTCGTGAGTTCTGGAAGCCAGGACGTTAATGCCGACTCCGACCGCGATCAATCCCGCTGCAGCAAGTTTCCACCAATGGAGCTCTTCTCCTAAAAAAAAGGCGGAACTCAGCATCCCGACGATAGGGACCAAAAGAGTAAAAGGAGAAAGTTTGGTCAGAGGGTAGCGTTGGAGGAGCCAATTCCAAATGCCGAACCCGAAAAGGGTCGATATGAGGGCGATATAGGAAACAGCGCCGAAGTGGATCCAGGAGAGATTGCGAATGGATGCGACGATCGTTTCCCGACCCTCGAAGAGAAAAGAGAGAATCAAGAGAGGCGGGCAGGCAAGCAGGCTGCTCCATACGACAAGCGATAACGCGCTCCCTTTCATTTTTTTCGCTAAAACGCTTCCCGCGGCCCACATAACGGAAGCGATGAGGATGAGGATCAATCCCGAGGGGGTGACATCTCCGCCGACATGAGCTGCGATTAACACAAGGCCAAGGAACGCCACAAGTGCGCCGGCTCCTTGCCATACATGATATTTTTCTCCCATGAAAAGCACGGCAAACGCGATGGCGAAAAAGGATTGGAATTGGAGGAGGACCGATGCCAGCCCGGCAGAAATACCCGACCTCATTGCAATGAACAGGACGGAAAATTGCAAAACGAACATGAGCAGACTGTATGTTGCGATCAGTTTAAAAGACACAGGCGGCCGCTTAACGAAGAGGAGGGCAGGGAGGCAAAAAAGAAAGCGGGCAAAACAAAGAAAGATTGGAGGGAGTCCCATCAACCCTGTTTTGATGGCGACGAAATTGATTCCCCAAACGGCAATGACGGATAAGAGGAGAAAAAGGTGGAAAAGGTTCATTACTTATGAAGTCGGTTTACTGATTGTACAGAAGCGAGCCTAAGATTTGAATGAATTTCGGCAAATGGAAGAGGGAGTGTACCGAGATGTCGATGGATCAGTATATATTGATGATCGGGTGATGGGATTCGGTTAAGATATCGCCAAACTCATAGCCGAGTTCTTTCAAAGAATGAGTGGCTGGATCTTTCAAATTGTGAACGTAGACGGCGTTGTTGGGAAGAGCGTAGGCGGCAAGATAAAGCTCGACGGGCGATTTGGACAGGAGCGGCCAATCGAGGACGATGTGGGGCTTGACAAACAGGACGCTGCTCGGGCGGCCGGAAAATGGAGGGATGCCGAGGGCTGCTGCCCGCCTTACAGGAGCCGGGATCTCGGCAGCAGTGAAAATCGCAAAGAGAACAAGCCCTTGAATGCAGAAAAGGTCTTTGGCAGGACACGCCTTGTCGAAGGAAAAAGCCGGTATCCATTGGTCGCAGGCAAGGCGGACGGGTTTTGCGATGAGATGTGTTACCGCCGGAGTCATCTTCCGCAAGAGAAGGCGGCTCAAAAATGCTTCTTTCCTCCATAAGTCGCGGCCGAAAGACTGGGTGTTCGAGGCGGTTCGAGCAACTTTGAAGACTTCCTCCGGATCGAAGTTCAAACCTTCGACTTCGATGTATCCGTTTTGCGTAAAAAAAGCAGTTTGCTGGGCAGTCATCAAAGTGCGCATCGGGTCATCCGCTTTTCAGTCGTTGTAGCGCTTCGCCTAAGGCAGAGGAGTCTGCGAACGCCGAGAAGCGGATGAACCCTTCTCCCGCATGGCCAAACCCGCTTCCAGGAATGGAGACGATCTGATGGCTTTGCAAGAGATAATCGAAGAAATTCCAAGAAGAGACTTTTGGCGGCGTCTTGCACCAAAGATAAGGAGAGTCTTGGCCGCCATACACTGTATACCCCAAATTGGCCAGCCCTTGGCGGAAGAGGCGCGCCCGTTCAAGATAGGAGCTTACGAGCGCCTTGACCTCTTTCTGTCCTTGGGGAGTGAAGAGGGCGGCGGCGGCCCGTTGTATAGGATAGGCCACGCCGTTGAATTTCGTAGCGTGGCGCCGGTTCCAAAGCGCATGAAGGGAGTGAATCGAACCAAAATCGTAGATTTTCAAACCTTTAGGCACGACCGTATAAGAACAGCGCAGGCCAGTGAATCCCGCCGATTTTGAAAATGTGCGGAATTCGACAGCGACTTCTCGGGCTCCCTCGATCTCAAAAATGCTCTGCGGAGCATCGGGGTCTGTAATAAATGCCGAATAGGCGCCGTCGAGAAGAAGGATCGCGTTGTTTTCCTTTGCATAATCGACCCATTGCTTGAGAAGCTTCCGGTCCATCGCAGTGCCTGTGGGGTTATTCGGAGAACAGAGGTAGATCAAGTCGATGGGGATAGTCGGAACTTGGGGTTTGAACTCATTTTCTTCTGTACAGGGCAGATAGGTTACACCGCCATGCCGTCCTGTTTTGAGAAGGGCGCGCGTCCGGCCGGCGATCACGTTCGAATCGAGGTAGACCGGATAGGTTGGATCGGGAATCGCGATCCGGTTATCGATATCGAAAAGTTCTTGGAAATTGGCGATGTCGCTCTGGGCGCCGTCGGAAATAAAGATTTCGCTAGGATCTATCTCAAGCCCTGCGTACTCGACCGAAGCAATCGCTTCCCTCAAGAAGGAATATCCCTCTGAAGGTCCGTATCCTCGGAATGCTCCTTGTTTGCCCATTTCAAGAGCGGCTCCGGCAAGGGCAGCAACTGCGGATGCAGGAAGGGGCTGCGTGATGTCGCCGATGCCGAGGTCCATCAGCTTGCAATGAGGAGTTTTTTGACGGTAGTCAGCCACTCTCTTCTCGATCTCAGGGAAGAGGTAGTTGCCCGATAGCTTAGAAAAATGATGATTCAGCTTGGCCATAGGAGGGAAATAATACTGCAAGACGGTGGTTTTGCGATAGATGAAAATCTCTCTTTGAACTTAGTATGGAAGGTATGAATCTTTTAGAAATGTTCAAACAAAATCTTTCTTCCGTCGAGGAAAAGCTGAGCTATATCTTTGAAAATAAGGAGCTTCTGACATTAGCTTTTATCCATCGTTCTTTTGTGAACGAGGCGAAAGGGAGCGCGGTCTATCACAATGAGCGGCTTGAGTTCCTGGGCGATTCTGTTTTAGGCCTCGTGATTGCCGATTACCTTTACCACCGCCTGCCTGGCCATCCCGAGGGGCAGCTCTCGCAGCTCCGGTCCCGTCTCGTCGACGCCAGCTCCTGCGCCCTCTATCTCCAAAAGCTCGGGCTAGCCGAGTCGATCCTATTAGGGAGGGGTGAGCGGATCAACGAAGGACATGCCAAAGCCTCGATCCAAGCGGATGTGTTCGAAGCTCTGATTGCGGCCATTTACCTCGATGGCGGATCTCAAGTCGTCAAATCGTTTCTTCTCTGTCATTTCGAAGCGGAAATCGAAAAAGTGATCGGCAGCCCTCCGCGCAATTACAAGGCTGAGCTGCAGGACTATTCTCAAAAGAAATTTCAGAGGGCACCCGCATATAAAGTAGTCGATGAGACTGGGCCAGATCACGCAAAAATCTTTCATGTTCTTGTTTCGGTGAATGAGAATGAGCTGGGGATCGGAATGGGCGCTTCGAAAAAGGAAGCAGAGCAAAGGGCCGCTTTCGTCGCGCTTGCCAAATTGGATGTCAAATGAATAAAACGAAAGTCCTCTGGTCTTGTCGGGAATGCGGCCATAACCAACTGAAATGGACGGGGAGCTGCTCTTCCTGTCAAAATTGGAATACTCTGGTCGAAGAGGTTTCGGTCGAGGAAAAAAAGCCCCGGTTCGAAACAAAGCGGACAGAGAGCGCAAAGCCTGTTAGGATCCGCGATGTTCAGATGGATGAATCGAAGCGGCTGGCCACGAAGATGGGAGAATTGGACCGCCTTTTCGGAGGAGGGATCGTCGGGGGATCTCTCATTCTCGTAGGAGGAGAGCCTGGAGTCGGCAAGTCGACGCTTCTTCTTCAAATCGCAAATGCTCTCGCGTCGCAAAATCTCACAGTGCTTTATGTCTGCGGCGAAGAATCCGCCGAGCAGACGTCCCTAAGGGCAAGGCGGCTTGGCATCGATCATCCGAACCTCTATCTTTTAAGCGAAACGATGTTCGGTTCCATACGGGTCCAAATCGACAAGCTCAAGCCCGATATCGCAATTGTCGATTCGGTCCAAATCGTCTACAAATCGGAAATTCCTTCCTCTCCGGGTTCAGTTGTGCAAGTGCGCGAGATCGCAACCGAGTTCATGCACTTGGCCAAAGGGGAAGGAATCACGACTTTTTTGATCGGCCACGTGACAAAATCAGGAGAATTGGCGGGGCCGCGCGTTTTGGAACATCTCGTAGACACGGTCCTGGATTTCGAAGGAGACAAGCAGCACGGCTATCGTCTCTTGCGCGTCATCAAGAACCGGTTCGGTCCGACAGACGAGATCGCCATTTTTCAAATGAAGGAAACAGGTCTTTGCGAAGTAGAGAATCCGTCTCTTGCTTTTTTGGAAGGGAGGATCCGGGATGTGACCGGATCGGCGATCGTCCCTGGCCTCGAAGGAGCGCGCTCTTTCTTGCTGGAGATCCAAGCGCTAGTGACGCCCACCGCTTTTTCCACCCCTTCCCGGAGATCTACGGGGCTCGATCAAAACCGACTCGCCTTGCTCCTCGCGGTCCTTGAAAAACGGGTCGGCTATCAGCTCCACCATTGCGATGTTTTTGTCGCTCTTGCCGGAGGGCTCAAGATCATCGAACCTGCGATCGATTTAGGGATTCTCCTTGCTATCGCATCGTCATTTGCCAACCGGTTTTTGCCCGCCGATCTCGTAGTTCTCGGCGAAGTCGGTTTAGGCGGCGAGGTTCGTCCGGTCAGCCGGATTGAAACAAGGCTGAAAGAGGCGATCCACATGGGATTCAAGAGGTGCATCCTGCCCAAAAGGAATTTAAAAGGAATTTCACCGGGCATAAGAGAAAAGATTGAGTTGATCGGAGTGGATTTAGTGGATGCGGCGATCCAGAGCGTCTTTCAAGAGGTTCGGTGAAGATCAAAGCCGGCGCCCGTTCCTCGCCGCTTTCCAAAGCCCAGTTTGAGGAAATTCGCAGAGCTCTCCATCCCCGTTTGATTTTAGATCCGGTTTGGGCGGAAAGTCCTGGCGACCGCGATCGAACCACAACCCTCCGCGATCTAGAGAAAACCGATTTTTTTACCCGAGATTTGGATCAGCTGCTCCTTTCCGGAAAGATCCGAATCGCGATCCATTCTGCTAAAGACCTCCCCGAGCCTCTTCCCGCAGGACTGGTCCTCGCCGCTTTGACGAAGGGGGTCGGTTCGCAGGATAGCCTCGTCTTCCGCAAAGGGGAGTCTCTTTCCACTCTGCCCTCAGGCAGTGTGATCGCCACTTCGAGCCAAAGACGCGAAGATATCGTAAAACGGCTTTGCCCCAATTGCGTTTTTACCGACTTGCGCGGGACGATCGAAGAGAGGATAGCGAAACTGTCTACGGGAGAAGCAGACGGCATCGTAGTTGCCGAAGCCGCTCTCATCCGGCTAAAACTGACTCACCTGAACCGGATCTTGCTTCCCGGAAACACGATCCCTTTACAAGGAAGGCTTGCGATCGTCGCGCGCTCAGATGATGAGGAAATACAACAGATATTCCATGCTCTTATACCCAAATAGAACCCTCTATCTTGGGATTGACGCCCCTCCTGGGGTGTTTCATTATCCCGTCATCCGCACCGAACGGATCGATTCCTCCGAACTTCGAGAGGCTTTGGGGATTTGGGACAGATGCACCCATGCGATCTTTACCAGCAAAAATGGAGTTCGGCATTGGCCCGGCAACTTCCATGGAAAACAAACCGTCGCGATCGGAGAAACGACAGCCAAAGAGATCGGGGGCCGAGGCGCCTCTGCTCCATGGATCGCTCCTGAAGCGACTCAAGAAGGAGTCGCCGCTCTTCTCGCAACGCTTGATCTGGATGGGGCGTTCCTCCTTTATCCCAGGTCGAAACTGGCCCGGCCCTTTTTGGCCGAATATCTCAAGGCGGAGAACCTCAGCCATTATGGATTCGATCTTTATGATACGGTTTTTCAGAGACCTGAGCCGGTGCCGGAACTGGCTGATTTCGATGAAATCATCTTCACCAGCTCAAGTACCGTCCACGCCTTCTTTCAGATTTTTTCTTCAGTTCCTCGACGGATCGCCTTGACATCTATAGGTCCTATCACAAAAAAGACTCTGGAAGAATATTTTTTCGCTAGGATATGATCTGCTCGACTTTGTACAATTTTGTGACGGCATCTCCAAGAGATGCCGCTGGCAAATTTGCAGAGCGCCTCCTCTGAGGCTGCGCGCCAAAAATTGTATAAAGTCGAGATCTGCGCTCGCAAAAAATCGTACAAACTAGAGTATAATGCGAATTTTAAGTCAGGAGGCCCTCGTGATAGCAACCCAGGAAAAACCCAATTATCAGATCCCCGATCTTCCCTATGATTTCAATGCGCTCGAGCCGGTCATTTCGGCGGAAATCATGGAACTGCACTATTCTAAGCATCACAAGGGCTACGTGACGAACTTGAACGCCGCTTTGGAAAAATACCATGAAGCAGAAAGCAAAAATGAAGTCGCATCGATGATCGCGCTCCAGTCGGCCATCAAATTCAATGGAGGCGGCCATATCAACCACAGCATTTTTTGGACAATCCTTGCCCCCGTTTCCAAAGGAGTGAACCAAGGCCCATCAGGAGAGTTGGCCAAAATGATCCACCGCGATTTCAGTTCGTTCGAAGGGTTCAAGGAAAAATTAACTGCGCTAACCATCGGTATCCAAGGTTCAGGATGGGGCTGGCTCGGCTACAACAAAACCTTGAAGCGGCTTGAGATCACGACCTGCTCCAATCAAGATCCTCTGAGTACCCATGCGCTGGTCCCTATCCTCGGTATCGACGTTTGGGAACACGCCTACTATCTTCAATACAAGAACGTGCGGGCCGAATACGTGAAAGCGATCTGGCAGGTATTCAACTGGAAGAATATCGAAGAGCGCTTCGCCAAAGCCTGTATGTAAAAAATCGCAAAAAGATGGCTTTACATCGAGGGAGGAATGCGGATCTGGAAGAAAGCACTGGGATTTGCAGCAATTTGTTCCTCGCAAGTTTTTTCGCCTATTCTCTCCAAAGCATTCGCAGCTTCTCCATGGCCTCGCGCGGCAGCACTCTGATAATATATGCAAGCTCCTCTGATCGATGGAGACGAGACACCTTTACCTTCTTCAAACATTTTACCTGTTTCATATTGCGCTTGGGTCATAGAAGCTGGAAGCGCACCAAGGGCGATCTCGCTAGTATACTTAAATACTTTTTTATCAGATTGCGGTACGTCTCCTTTCCCAGATTTATAGATCTCGACAAGTCTTTGCATAGCTCCTCCATGCTTTCCGCTCCCGTTAGCAGCCCGTTCATACCAATCAACGGCTTGTTTGTAGGATTGTGGTACGCCTCCTCGGCCTTCTTCATACATTTTACCTATTTCGTATTTAGCGGTAGTATCGCTACGAAGATTCGCTATTTTGCTAAAATAGTGAAATGCTTTTTCATCGGATTGCGGTACATCTCCTTTCCCAACTAGATAGATCTGGGCAATCCGTTCGAATTCACCCATTGTTTCATAATACTTAATCGCTTCTGAATGGGATTGAGTCACACCTTGGCCTGTTTCATACATAAGACCAACTTGATAGTTAACATGTTCAAAATGTTTATTTGCTGTTGGAGCTGCCATTTTAAAGTATTTGAATGCTTCTTCATCGGATTGCGAAACACCTTCACCTAACAAACACCTCATTCCATACTCGTACTGAGCTTCTGCTAAACCTTGATCAGCAGCTTTTTTTAAAAAATTAGCTGCTTCTTGAGCAGATTGTGGCATGCCTTTACTTGAAGAACAAATCAGTCCGTATATGTACTGAGCTTCCGGCAAACCTTTATCTGCAGCGTCCTTGAGAAGAGCATCTGCTTTTGTATGGTTGTTTATCTCTCGATACAATAAGCAAGATCCAACTGAGCTTCCAAAGAACCTTGAGCTATAGCCATTTCAAGATATGGAATAGCATCTGCGTGAGAAGGAAAAACCTTTGCGCTAACTAGCTTAATGGCATCGTTCGCATCACGTGCATATCGAGTTTCTACTCCAGTTTGATAAAATCCTGCAGTAAGAATTTGCGCCTGTAGGAGGCCTTGATCAGCTGCTATCTTAAAGCAGTTGAATGCTTTAAACTCATGTCTGGTATCTCTTCTCCAGAGGTCGTGAAAATTTTGACCACGTTTGAATAGAGTTTGTGTATCTTCGCCTATCCTGCATGGGGTTAGGTCAGGACTCTGTGTAGTTCCGAGAACTTTATTTGCCACTATTAGTACTGCTATGACAATAGCCAAGGCAGCTCCAGCAAATGCCACGTTTCTTGTCGAAAATAGCCTATGATTTCGTAGCTTGTTCTCTTTTTCGGCTACAGACCCATTGTTAATTACCCCAGCTATGTTCACTCGAGATGTGTAGGTCTCTTCATTTGCTTGGTTCTTTAGGGGGGGAATTGTGATAGATGCCCCTAATGGTTGATAATTTAAGATTGGCATAGCTTATAACACCTTGATTTTTTTTGATGAACTAATTTTACTGCAGTGTCTGATTAATTACAATGTTTTTACTTTCTAGCGGTGCTGAAAAAATTTCTTTAAGAAATAGAGATAAGGTCATGGGTGTGTTTGGAAAAGCAGCAATAAAATTTTGAATTGGTTTGCTTGATTCGTATCGAGCAACGTGCTATATTGAACCCAAATCATGGGACTGTTTTCTAGAAATAAGCCAAAAATCAAAATCCAGACGACCAAAAAGGATGGATTTAGCGGATGGGTCAAATGTTCGGGCTGCTCCGAATTGATCCACGCCAATGAGCTCCAGCAGAATCTCAACTGCTGCCCGAAATGCAATTACCACTACCGCCTATCTCTGAAACAGAGGATCGATCTCCTCTCCGACTCAGGAACGTTTGTCGAGCATTTTACGGAAATCAGCCCGGTCGACGCGATCGACTTTGTCGATACGGAAAGCTACAAGGATCGCTTAATCCAAGCGACTCAGAAGACCGGGCGGAACGATGCCATTGCGACGGGGACTTGTCAATTGGATGGCAGGAATTATGCGTTAGCCATTCTCGATTTCTCTTTCATGGGAGGCTCGATGGGATCGGTCGTAGGAGAGCGGCTCGCGCTCCTGATCGAACTGGCCCTGGCCTGCAATATTCCGCTCGTCGCGGTCTCTGCTTCAGGCGGCGCTAGGATGCAAGAATCGGTCCTTTCCCTAATGCAGATGGCCAAGACGTCCGCCGCTCTAGCGAAGCTACATGAGAAGAAAATTCCGTACATTTCGATTTTGACTAATCCGACGACCGGCGGCGTGACCGCTTCTTTCGCGACTCTCGGCGATATCATCATCGCTGAGCCCGACGCTCTCATCGCATTCGCAGGCCCTCGAGTCGTGGAACAAACGATCGGACAAAAACTTCCGCCGCGGGCTCAGAAATCGGAATTTTTGCTCGAGAAGGGGATGATCGATTGCATCATCAAGCGGTCCGATCTCCGGAGCAAGCTTTCGTTTTTCCTAGAGTTCCTGACCGACAATGACCGGATTTTCGATCCAGGTCAGGAAGAGCCGCTTGCCAAAAAAATGGCACACCGTTTAAAAGAACTTCTGGAAATCAATGATGCAACGCAAAATTCCAGTCCCTATTCAAACAGCAGACGCTGAGCTGCTCCCTACTTATTCCACCTCCCAGGCTTCAGGAGCGGATGTAAGGGCTGATATTGCTCAGCCTATCGTGATCGCTCCCAACTCATCCGCGATTATTCCAACGGGCGTTCGCGCCGATCTTCCGGAAGGATATGAAATTCAGGTGCGTCCCAGAAGCGGATACGCTGCCAAAAACCAAGTCACCGTCTTGAATACGCCGGGAACGATCGACTCCGATTACCGCGGTGAAATTTGCGTTATTTTGATCAACCATGGGAAAGAATCGTTTATCGTCACCCCGAAAATGAGGATCGCCCAATTGGTGCTCGCTCCTGTTGCCCAAGCTGAATTTTGCTTGAAAGAGTGTTTGAGCAGGACAGAAAGAGGGGAGGGTAAGTTTGGCCATACTGGCACGCATTAGCCCCTTCCGTTTGGATCTATTTAGGCCTTTAAGAAAAAAGGAGCACATGAGGATCTTTGAATCTTTGGATTCTCATCTTATTTCTTTTCTAGACGCTGATACACGCGACGAAGCGATCGATTCCCTGATCGCATTGCTAGCTAAAGCAGGAAAGCTGCCCGATAAGACTCTTTTCCGAAATGCGATTTTTCATCGGGAAAAATTGGTTTCGACCGGCATCGGAATGGGCGTTGCAGTTCCTCATGCCAAGATGAAAAATTTCCCAAATTTCTTCATTGCCATCGGCATACAAAAGAAAAAAGGGCTCGATTGGAACGCTCTCGACACGGCTCCTGTCCGGATTATCTTTATGATCGGAGGGCCGGAAGATAAGCAGTCCGAGTATTTGCAAATCCTGTCTCAGCTAACCTCCGCCATTAAGAATGTGGACCTTCGAAAGTCGCTGTTGAAATCTCAGTCGCCTGAGCAAGTCCTTCGTTTATTTTCTGACTTTTAATTAAATATAGTATCTGCTATTTATTATTTTTTTTTGAGGAATGAAAATGGACCTAAAGTTAAAAGACGTTGCGCAGCTTCTGGATGTTTCCGAGGATACGGTCCGCCGATGGATATCCGATAGCAAGATTCCCTATTACCGCTTGAACCAGCAATACCGCTTCAGCCGAAGCGAGATAGAAAACTGGGTGTTGAGTTGCAAGCAGGGAGGGGAATTTGCAGCGTTTGCGAAAGAAGACGATCTCGAATGTCGTTTGGGGACGCATCAGTTCGGGCTATATCGGGCGATCCACAAGGGAGGGGTCTATTCCGGTATCGAAGGGGATACAAAAGAAGAGGTCATCTGCGCCGCGATGCAAAAAATTGCCGCCGACCTCCATCTCGATGCGGAAGTGATTACCGAGCTTCTTTTGGATCGCGAAAGATTGATGCCGACTGCTCTTTCGAATGGCGTCGCAGTTCCTCACACGCGGGATTTCCTTCTTCAGGAATCATTCGACGTCGTCTCCGTCGTTTTTCCGAAAAAACCAATCGAATACGGCGCTTTGGACGGCAAGCCTGTCCACACGCTGTTTTTTCTCTTCGCTTGTGATGACAAGCGGCATCTCCATCTCTTAGCCAAGCTCGCGCATCTTTCGAGCAAGCCCGAGCATCTCGCATTCCTCAAACGCCATCCGGAAAAAGAACAGCTATTGGAGCGGATTAAGAATTGGGAAATGGGGCTGAAGCCTAGTGGTCTGTCAACTAGAATATTGGTCTAATTTCGAGCGTGAAAGCCCGCTCAAATTGTCGCCGACAGGCTACACAAGTCCGTCCGTGTTGACGCAATACGAATGGACTTGGCATGAGTCGATTATCCGAGCTTTGACGCCGAAATTATCGGGGAGAGGCAATTGCAAAACTCCCGGCGCCAGAAAAATCGATGATTTTTAGCCAGTTTGCCTGAGAGACTGTCCACGAACTTCGATTTCGTCGAGTTTTTGGATTATAAGGTTCAACTCTTCGCTTTCGCGGGTTCGGGAGCCGCCGGTGTGACTTCGATCGTCACTTGATCCACGAACTGGATCGCTCCATCCTTGGCCACAATGAGGAAATTCTTTTCCAGGTTGGGTTGGTGGAGCAGCTTTTCAGCAAGTGGGTCTTCGAGATACTGCTCGATCACGCGGCGTAAGGGTCTTGCGCCCATTTCAGGCAGATACCCTTTTTCCACAAGGAACTCTTTTGCAGTTTCATCGAGCGAGACGAGGATGTGTTTTTTCGCCAAACGGTCTTTGAGTTTTTTGAACTCGAGGTCGACGACTTGACGGAGCGCTTCCTTGGGCAAGGTGCGGAAAATCACGAGGCCGTCCAAGCGGTTGAGAAACTCAGGCTTGAAGTGCTTCTTGACCGATCCTTCGATCTTCTCTTGCATGACTTTGTAGTCCATGATGCTTTCTTTCGCGCCAAAACCCACTTCGCTCGATTTGCGGATCAGGTCGGCTCCGAGATTCGAGGTCATGATGATGATCGTATTGCGGAAATCGATCTTTCGGCCGACGGAATCGGTGAGGCGTCCTTCTTCCAGGATCTGAAGGAGCAAGTTCATCACATCGGGATGCGCCTTTTCCACTTCATCGAACAGGACGACGCAATAAGGGCGCCGGCGCACTTGCTCGGTGAGCTGGCCGCCTTCCTCATAACCGACATATCCCGGAGGCGATCCTGTCATCCGGCTGATCGCGAATTTCTCCATGTACTCGGACATATCGACCTGGATGAGAGCGTCTTCTCCTCCGAACATGTGAAGCGCCAATAAACGGGCGAGATGCGTTTTTCCGACTCCCGTAGGTCCGAGGAATAGGAATGCGCCGATCGGGCGGTTCGGATCCTTGATGTCGGAGCGGCTTCTACGAATGGCGCGGCAAACGGTGTTGAGAGCTTCGTCTTGGCCGATCAGCTTCGCTTTGAGCTGTTCTTCCATTTTTAGGACTTTTTCGGTTTCCCCTTCGGTCAAGCGGGTCACGGGAACGCCGGTATGTTTCGCGACGATATTGGCGATATCTTCTTCATCGACGATGGGCTGGTGTTCGTCTTTATGGGATTCCCAGTCGGCCCTCAATTTTTCTAGCTGTTCGCGCAGCGTTTTTTCGGTATCGCGTAGCTTGGCCGCTTTTTCATATTCCTGGCTGCCGATCGCTTCTTCCTTGGCAAGCCTCGCTTCCTCGATCTGCGCTTCGAGTCCTGCGAGATGAGTGGGCTGGTGCATCATGGCGATTCGCGCCTTGGCTCCGGCTTCGTCCAAAAGGTCGATTGCCTTGTCAGGCAAGAATCTTCCCGATAAGTAGCGGTCGGACATGATCACCGCGGCTTTTACCGAGGCATCGGTGTAGACGCACTTGTGATGCTCTTCATATTTCGGCTTGAGGCCTGTCAGAATGGCGATGCTTTCTTCGACGCTCGGAGGTTGGACAATGATCTTTTGAAAACGGCGCTCTAAAGCCGGGTCTTTCTCGATGTGCTTGCGGTATTCGTCCAAAGTTGTGGCGCCGATGCACTGGATCTCTCCGCGGGACAATGCAGGCTTTAGAATGTTCGATGCATCGATCGCTCCTTCGGCTGCTCCCGCTCCGACGATGGTATGGATTTCATCGATGAACAGGAGGATGTTCCCATTTTTCTTGATTTCGTCCATCACCGCCTTGATCCGCTCTTCGAATTGACCGCGGTATTTCGTGCCGGCGATCATCAGCGTCAAATCGAGGGAAATTAGCTTCTTTTTTCTTAGGTTGTCGGGGACATCGCCTCGTACGATCGCGTGGGCAAGACCCTCGACGATGGCCGTCTTGCCGACTCCAGCCTCGCCGATGAGAACAGGGTTGTTTTTCCGTCGCCGGCAGAGGATGAGGATTAACCGTTCCACTTCATTTTGGCGTCCGATCACGGGATCCATTTTGCCTTCGCGGCATAGCTCGGTCAGATCGTGCCCATAAGCTCGAAGGGCGGGCATCTTGTCAGAGATAGTCGGCCCTCTTTCCGATGGGGGCTTTTGAGCTCCTGAAGGAGGCGGTGAAGAGGAGGCCGCTCCCATTGGGGGAAGCTGGAGATTGAATGTCTCCAGTTCTTTGAGCACTTCTTTTCGAACTTCTTTCAAATTTACATTGAGGTTTTCCAAGACCTGGGCTGCAACTCCATCGGTTTGGCGGAGGAGCGCGAGAAGGAGGTGTTCCGTCCCTACATAGTTGTGGTTGAGGTTCGCGGCTTCTTCGTTGGCAAGTTCAAAAACTTTTTTTACTTTCCCGGTGAGGGCCGGATCCCCATAAACTTGGATTTCAGGGCCGAATCCTACGATTTTTTCGATCTCGGAACGGACGACCTCGTAGTCTAGGTTCATATTCCGGAGGACATTCACAGCGATTCCCTGGCCCAGTTTCATCAGGCCTAAAAGGACGTGTTCTGTGCCTAAGTAATTGTGGTTCAGCCGCTGCGCCTCTTTTTTGGCGAGCTTAATGACTTGTTTGGCCCGGTTCGTAAATTTATCGAACATAGTCTCCTCGCCTTTATTTTACACCTTTCGAGAATTTCTCTCGACGATCCTGTATCCCGATGGTTATCATTAAGAACTTGTCTATACGGTCTCTAATTGCACTAAAGCAAGGAAAAATTTTCGTGCTTCAAATCCTCGATACCGGAACCGCTGCCGCTCAGGCAAATATGGATCGAGACGAGCATTTGCTCGAAGAATTGCATCCGGACGGCAATCCGATCCTCCACTTATATGAATGGGATCTCCCTTCGGCCACTTACGGATATTTCGCCGATCCGGGAAAGCATCTCGATTTGGAAAAAGCCAAAGCAAGAGGTCTCGTATTGGGAAGGCGGCCGACCGGCGGAGGGATTGTCTTCCATATTTGGGATTTCGCATTTTCCTTCCTGTTGCCGTCTGGACATCCGGCATTTTCTTTCAATACTCTTGAAAATTATCAGTTTGTAAATGAAGCCGTGCTCAAAGCCGTGGACAGATTATTTCCTGTGCCGGAATCGACGCTGATTCCTAAAAGCTATCCCTCTTTTAGTCCCGACTGCCAAAATTTTTGCATGGCTAGGCCGACTCAGTACGACATCGTGCACCAAGGAAGAAAGGTGGCGGGGGCTGCGCAGCGGAGAAAAAGCCAGGGCTATTTGCACCAGGGTACGATTTCTTTGGCTGCCCCTCATATCGATCTCTTGAAGGATGTCCTTTTCTCCAAACAAGCAGTTCTCGAAGCGATGGCGAGTTATACTTTTGCTCCGCTGGGACTTTGCTGGAAGCCGGATGCCCTGAAAAAGGCGAGAGCGACGATCAGAAACAGGCTGATCGAAGAGTTGCGCTCGGCTTTATCGAGTTGAACTGGGCAAAGTCCAGTTGAAAAACTCGTGCAAAATTGTCGATCGCCCTCTATACTCTTCCATATGTCGAAGCCAAAAACTGCAATCACGCCGACTCGCAGCGAAAACTATCCCGAATGGTACCAAAGCGTTTTGAAAGCCGCTGACCTGGCTGAACATTCTCCAGTCCGGGGGTGTATGGTGATCAAGCCCTGGGGGTACGCGATCTGGGAAAACATGCAGCGGATTCTCGATGCCAAATTCAAAGAGACCGGGCATGCGAATGCCTATTTCCCCCTATTCATTCCGCTCAGCTACTTGGAAAAAGAGGCGGAGCATGTCGAAGGCTTTGCGAAAGAATGCGCGGTTGTTACGCATCACCGCTTGGAGAAAAATGCGAGCGGCAAATTAGTTCCCGCGGGAGAACTCGAAGAGCCGCTCATCGTCCGGCCTACTTCGGAAATGATCATCGGCCACACGTTCGCCAAGTGGGTCGAGTCGTATCGCGACCTCCCCCTATTAATCAACCAATGGTGCAACGTCGTTCGCTGGGAAATGAGGACGCGGATGTTTTTGCGCACAACTGAATTCCTCTGGCAGGAAGGGCATACGGTTCACGCGACTCGGGAAGAAGCTGAAGCAGAGGCGAAGAAAATGCATCAGGTCTATACCGATTTTGCCCATAGCACGCTCGCGATACCGTTCATCAAAGGAGAAAAAACACCTTCCGAAAGATTCCCCGGAGCCGTCAATACCTATACGATCGAAGGGATGATGCAAGACCGGAAAGCGATCCAAGGGGGCACTTCCCATTTCCTCGGTCAGAATTTCGCGCGGGCCTGCGGGATCCAGTTCCAATCTGTCAACGGAGAGCGGGAATTCGGATGGACGACCTCTTGGGGAATGACGACCCGCATGATCGGCGGCCTCATCATGTCCCATAGCGATGACGACGGCTTGGTTTTACCCCCGAAAGTCGCTGCAGCGCACTTGGCCATCATTCCAATTGTTCACAATGCAGATGCGCGCGAATCCGTTCTTTCTTATTGTGAACAATTGGCGAAGAATTTGCGTTCGGTTCATTACCACGGGATTCCTTTGCAAGTGATCGTCGATAGCCGCGACTTGCGCGGAGGAGAGAAAACATGGAGCTGGATCAAGAAGGGGATACCCCTCAGGCTTGAAATCGGCCCTCGAGAAATGGAAGCGGAACAATTCGGGCTTGCCCGACGCGATAAGCCCCATAAAGAGACGATCCCTGTCCGCCGCTCCGAGCTTATGGCCCGCATTCCGCAAATTCTCGATGAAATTCAAGACCATCTATATCGAAAAGCAACTGCATTCCGCGATCAGCATACCGTCAAGATCGACAAAAAGAGCGATTTTCACGATTTCTTCGCCGAAAAAGGCGATGAGATTCATGGAGGCTTTGCTCTCTGCCATTGGAATGGAGATCCCGCGATAGAGGCGAAGGTCAAAGAAGATCTCAACGTCACGATCCGCTGCATTCCTCTCGATGACGATACCGCACCGGGCCATTGCCTGTTCAGCGGCGAAAAAAGCCCTCGGCGCGTCCTGTTCGCCAAAGCTTATTGAGGTTGGATCTCAGGCGGTTTGCAATTGCCTCTATCATTTATTTTTTGATCCGATTGTCGTTTGCTGGCTTAAAAAGTCCTCAATCTGATAAGATCGCTATCTTTTCTTGAGGGAATGGCCATGTTGGAGTTCTTCCGCAAATATCAACGCTACTTTTTCGTTTTCATCTCGATCGTCATCATCGCTTCATTTTCATTTTTCGGAACCCTTTCTACTTTTTCGAACGATGAGAAAAAGGAAGACAGGGTTGTTGCTCATGCCGTCGACGGCACTCCTTTGATGCTGACGGAAATCCAGGCTCTTTGCCGATTCATCTCGACCGACCGCGAAGATGCGTTAGGATTTGGGCTGGTCCCTAATCTTTGCAATGACGGAGTGGTGCGCTATGATCTTTTGAGGACTGGACTGGCCGATTTGCTGGCCGCTGCCTATTTTGAGACGATCAAGAAAGATATCGAAGCCCGCCTCGATCGAGCCAGGCGATTCCGCCCTTATGCCCATTCCGCAGTTCCCCTATTGAGCGCTGAAGCTGTTTGGGATCGGTTCTTGCCGGCAATGAAGCGGGAATTGGCAAGCCTCAAACAAGAATCAGAAGCTGGCTTAAGCACATTTTCTCATCTCTCCCGTCTCTATCAGCAACAAAGTTACCTGAATGCTGAAACGCTCAAGAAAATTTTGTTCTTCCAGCATCAGCATCTGGGTCTGCAAATCGATCCAGGACTTCAACACAGCGATCTTTCTCTCTTCGGGTTTCATACTTTGGCCGATTGGTTCGGCCACGATTTCCTGACGATTGCTTCCGAGTTCATCCTAAACGCCGCTGCGGTTGCAGAGAAAAAGGGATACGACGTAACTTTGGAAGAGGCGAAAGGCGATCTGCTCGTCCAGTTTCAAACTTCTTTGCAAAAACTCCGTTCCGATTCAGGACAGCCGGAAATTCCCTTCTCGCAACATTTGAGGAGCCTTGGTTTCGACGAAAAACATGCAGCCGAAGTATGGCGCAAAGTGCTTCTATTCCGCCGCTACTTCCAAGGCGTCTCTCAAACCGCTTTCGTCGATCGCCTGCCCTTTAAGGATTTTGCATTGTATGCAAGAGAGACGGCCACGCTTAGCGTTTATCAATGGCCTCCAGCTCTCCGTTTGAATAAAATAGAGGATTTGATTCAATTCCAACTCTATCTTTCGGCCGTCGCGCCGCCATGCGAAGATCCCTTGGATCTCCCGATCCATTTCTATTCTCCCGAAGCCGTAGAGGAAGACTATCCCGAACTTGTCCAATCTTCTTACTTGTCAAAAGTCAAAGAAATTGCCCTCCAGCAAATTGCTCTCCGCGCGCAGATCAAAGAAGTCTGGGACTGGCAGTTGGAAGAAAAAAATTGGGATGCGCTGAAAGCTGCATTCCCATTCCTTTCTCAGGGGTGTTCAAGAGAAGAGAAATTTCAGAGTTTGGAAAAACTTTCTCCCCCTCAGCGCCTGCAGGTCGACTCTTATGCTAGACTTCGTCTTATGGATCAACATCCAGAGTGGACCGAAGAGGCAATGGCTTCTGCGGCAAGCCAAGAGCGGACCATTTCCATCTCTAAGGCCAGCTGCTCTTTGCCACGCATAGAAAAACCCTGGCGCCTTCGCGGTTTACTGCAGCGGGTAGCGGAAGGAGACGAACAGGCGAAGCAGGAACTGCTTGCTTACACCGACGATGAAAAGACCCTCTATCGATTCGAAGAGGTCGAAAATCACCGAAGTCCCCATATCTTGACCTTCAACGACGCGAGAGTCCAGGGGTTGCTGGCTCGGCTTGCAGACCGGAGCCTTTCTGCCATTTATGCGAAAATCAGGGCCAAGCATCCGTCGAAATTTCAATCCGAGGAAGGTTCTTGGAAGCCTTTTTCCGAAGTAAAAATGGAAGTGGCAAGAGTCGTTTATCCGGATGTTTTCCGTGCGATCGAAGCGCTTGAAAAAAGGAGTTGGACAGACGACTTGTATGCGCAATGCCGCCTGCTGCCTGCAACTCAAATGGCTTACGAAGACCTTCGGAATAATCCCGATGCTTCTTCTTGGCTAGCCAAGGAAAAAACCGAAGTGTTGGAAGACCAATTTAAACTCGAACGCAATGAGCAGCCGATTCAACGGACTAGCCAGGAGGAATGGATGAAAGAAAAAGCGTTTTTCATGAACCCAAATGAATGGTCGCCGATCCGAGTTCCTCCTAACGGGGAACTCTCTTTTTTCTACTTAATCGACAAGAAACCGTGCGCGAATCCGGTTCTTGACCAAATTTCTTTCGGCAAGGAATTGATTGCTGCTGATGCGCAGCTCTATTTGGCTGAAAAACTGCTGGAATCCATATTTCAGAACCGCTCGATTATTTTGCCTCAGGAGGGCGACAGATGATGCAAACGAATAAAAGTTGGAGGATAGGTTCATGAGCCTTTTTGAAGATCTTCCCGCACTTTCTCCAGTCCAATTTTTTGGCTTGAGTTCCGATTGTCTCTATTTGAAACACGCTCTTACATCCGACAAGGCGTTTCTATTGCCCTCTACTTCTGATCTTTTAAGCGAAGACTCTTTTGCCGACGTCTACACGAGTTGGAACGTAGATAAGCTCTGCTTTTTCATCGTCTCGAAAGCCCCTTTTCAAAATGCGGGAGACGGGGATTTCCGGCGAGGCGATTCGGTTGAACTTTTCATTGATACCCGTGATTTGAAAACCAAGGGCGTTGTTTCCCGTTTCTGCCATCATTTCGTTTTTTTTCCTGTCCAGGTCCAGAATTTCTATGGACGCGAGATCACTCGATTTCGTGGAGAGGACATCCATCGGCTTTGCCATCCGGAAGATTTACAGGCGACCCCTGATTTAGACGATGATTCCTACCGGCTTTCGATCGAGATTCCATCGGCATGTCTACATGGCTATGATCCGTTGAGTTTTCCTCGAATTGGTTTTACCTACCGGATCAACCGCACCGGCGCCCCTCCACAACATTTCGCTGTCTCTTCGGAAGAATATACGATCGAACAGCATCCGGCGACTTGGGGTACTTTGAAGCTGATTAAGGACTGATATGCGTTTTACCGATTCCCATGAATGGATTTCTGTATCGGGAAATAAAGGGAAAGTCGGCATTACGAAACATGCTCGGAATGAGTTGGGGGAGATCGTATATGTCGAGCTTCCGAAAGTGGGTCAAAAGGTTCGGGCTGGTGAAGAAATTTGCGTCCTAGAATCGACAAAGGCGGCGGCGGATGTCTATGCTCCAGTTTCGGGGACGATCCTAGCCGTTCATGACGTCCTCAATCAAAATCCCCATGCGCTCAATGATGATCCTGAATCTGCCGGTTGGATCTTCCAAATCGAATTGGCCAATCCCAAGGAGATCGACTCCCTTATGAGCGCCGAGGAATACCAGGGTCTCATCCAACCCTAATTAGAACCTGCCGCTCGTTGATCTTCTGGGATTTTTCTGCATGGCAAGGCGCGGAGATCGAATTCAACTTCGAGCAAGGCCATGATAATGAAAAAAAACTCCAACTTTTGCACGTCGCCCTCGAATCTGGAAATTTTTTTGGAATCGCGAGGATTTAACCTGACGCCGAACTATTCCGAACGCAATACCGGTTACATCACTCCAGCACAAAAAGAACAATTTACAAAACAGCTTGCCAAACACCCCCATCTGCGGAAAATCGGGGAAATCGGCTTTAACGCTGGCCATAGCGCCGAACATTTTTTTAGTTTCTGCGAACTTTTGGAACATTTCTTCTCGTTCGATATGAATGCCTTTCCCTATACGGCGCATGCAGTCCAATACTTTTATAACGCCTATCCCAACCGCTTTACCTTTATCATGGGAGATTCGCTTGTAAAAGTTCCGGAAATCCATCGAATGTTTCCGGATCTAAAATTCGATTTGATCTTTATCGACGGATGCCATCGATTCGACTGGGTAATGGGCGATATCATGAATGCAAGACAATTGGCAACGCCCGATACCCTTTTATGGATCGACGACGCATCATCCGGGGATGTGAGCGGTGTCATAAAATTTTGCCAAACTTTAGGCTGGATTGAGATCAAAAATGAATTCTCTTCCGATGATCCCCGATTCGGAACTAGAGATTGGATCGAAGCAAAATATCGCTTTTAGAGGGTGTTATAAAATTCAGATTTCGTCGCTTTTGGGAATGATTTTGCCCGCTTTTTCGGCTTGACAGTTTTGGAGTCATAAGCTGATCATCCTCCCAAAAATTTGAAGCAAAAATCGGCTCAAAAGAATCGAAAAATCGACGAAAGCTGAGACTTTATAGACACCCTTTCACACGTTTCGGTCACGGTAGTCTTGAATGGTCTGAACAATAGAGGGAATTGCAAAACTCGCGGGACCAATAAAATCGCCCTTTTAAGTCATTTTGCCGCCTTGTGGCCGAAGCCCTACTTTGCTCAAAGTTGTGCTCGGCCACAAGGTAAAGGGCCTACGGCCCAGGCAAACTGACTGAAAGTCATCGGTTTTTCTGGCG
>Ga0206877_10054_pt1 | contig 37361 bp, 36 predicted proteins | sample Alteio_BWOrgCont_7_FD_152623 | JGI IMG/M metagenome (GOLD analysis project Ga0206877, IMG submission 152623) | Enriched cells from forest soil in Barre Woods Harvard Forest LTER site, Petersham, Massachusetts, United States -... | ecosystem: Environmental > Terrestrial > Soil > Temperate forest >...
CTCATCGTCGAAAACCCTCATCAACATTGGTATAACGCGCGAACCGCGATTTGGCCTCTTTCAAGGGCGGTTGCCTGTCAGGAAACCAGAAGCGGTCGGCGGCTTTTCCTCGCGATCAAGATGCGGGCGTTGGCAGATTGGCTGACTGTGGTTGCGAATGCTCCGCCACGTCATAATAGGCGGAGAAGACATCACGCATCGATTTTATTTCCGGTAATATATAAACGATGCCACTCGTTCTGGTAAAAGCCGGATCCACAACGCGATCGAAGAATTTCGCGGGAACATTGATGCAGCCATAGGAAATGCGGTTGTCGAGCGGTGTTGGTGTCGCCAGGCGCTGCAAACGGCGCTCCTGGGGATTGGTCGTTATCACCCGATGCAGGGAGATGGCATCGGCATAGTCCACCCACAGAACGTCCAGTTTACCCAAATCACGGCCCAGGGACGCCACAAAGCGGCCGGCCGGCGTGGTGCGCTGCTCGGGGCGTATGTCTGCCAATGGCCAGTCCCCGATGCCCGGGATGGTGTCATCGCCAGGCGCCAGGCCAACAAGGGCGGGGGCTGCGCCACGGAGCTGCCCCTGGCCATCGAAGACAAAGACTTCGGTGTCTTTCTTTTCCACAATTACGAACGGCAAGCGGTGATTGTCTCCCGAATCGACCACCCAGTCCGCCGCCTGTCGCACGTCGTGGGGCGCAGGCGCTCCTGAGAAGCTTGCCCGCTTGGAATGCGGTGTCGCCATGGCCTGGGACGCGGGAGGCGTCGCGCCCACCTCCCCCAAAAGGAGAGAAGGCGATGAGCGCTCCTGCGCTGCTGCTGGAGAGGCTGCAAGACTGACCGCGACCAAGCCCAGGCAGATCCCCTGGGCCGTGACCGCCGCCATCTTGCGGGCCCGGCGTAAGAGCAATGCCGCGAGCGATGCGCCTGAAAGACATGTACCGCCCCTGGCCTTCGTCACTGTCATACGGCCCTTCAATTGCATGCGGCCCTTCAATTACAAGAAGAAAGGCCGTCCGATTATGGGAACCGGACGGCCTCCAATTTTCTTCAATTCCACCGCGCCGTTCCCGCCCGGAAAGGCGGACTCTTTCTCCGGCAGCGGCGGCAGATGCGATTGTGTGCATCCACGTTTTTTACAGACGATCGTGACGGTTCTTATTCTTAGTTGCGGTCCTGCTTGCGCTGATAAACCGGCGGTGATGTGGCCTCGGCCTCGACCGCAACCGGCGTGGGCGCCGCATCGGAGATGACGACCGGAGCAGGTATTGCGGCCAACTGATCATCGCAGTTTACGTCGAGTTGATGATCTTCGTGCAGATGGCGGCACGCCATTGTCCTGACATTCACGTTGTCGCGATTGTCCCCGCCCAGTTCCAGGAAATTGTCGGGTTTGCGGTCTTTTCCATCCGCCGCCGCCTGGTGAAACATGCCGTTGGCCCTGCCGCCGTCGCCTTCCTGGCGATAGGAGTCGCCGATATTGAATTGGGCCACGGAGGAGTTGGGGCGATTGTTGATGTCGGTTGTGAAATCTGCTTTCGCCTGCGCATAATTCCCGTGCTTGAATTCGCCATATCCGGGATTGCCTTCCCCCATAATACCCATCGAACAACCGGCCACAAGAAGGCCCATGGGCAGCACTGCGCAAATCAATGCGCTCTTCGTGTAACGATTAAACATGAAACACCATATGCGAGCGCAATAGCGCAGGAAGATTCCTGTGAGAGGCGCTGCGCCTCTTTCTGATCCGTAGACCTGCACAGAGAACGCGGCTATGGCGCATATGGGTACAATTTGTATTCTGCTTGGGAACTGAGGACCCATAAGAGGGGCGGCCGTCATCGGTCTTTATGGTCAATATTGCACAGGAGAATATGTGGCCCTGGCAAACCGGGCCCTTTGAAGCGTACTGGAAGGCGTCAAGATGGCGGCACCAGATCCACGGAATTGCGATGGATAAACTTCTTGAAAGTGACACGGGCGAAGGAAGTGCTTATGGCCCTTGGCTACGAAATCTTCCAAAGGGCGATTCGGGACGTTTACTGACTGATATTGACTTTGAGCTGCCTGGCCCGGGCAATATCGGCTTCACCACCCGTCACATCCCCTTTCGCCTGTTTCGCCAGGCCGCGATTATAGTAGGGCTCGGCATAATCGGGCTCCAACGCGATCGCCTTGGTGTCATCGGCGATGGCCAGGTCGGTGAGACCCTTGTTTTTATAAAACATGCCGCGATCGTAATAGGCCTCGGCGAAACCGGGCAGGAACGCGATCGCTTGTGTTTCATCGGTGATAGCCTGATCGGTGAGGCCCAATTTCCCATAAGCGACGCCCCGATCGGAATAGGCTGCGGCGTAACGGGGCTTGAGCGCGATCGCCTTGGTGTAATCGGCGATGGCCTGATCGGTGAGCCCCTTGCTGAGATAGGCCTCGCCGCGATCGTAATAGGCAGCGGCAAAATCGGGCTGGAGCGCGATTGCCGCGGTTTCATCGGCGATAGCCTGATCGGTGAGGCCCTTGTTGTAATAATCGATGCCGCGATGCTGATGGATGGCGGCAAGGGCTGCTGCTGTTTCCTGGCCCGACTGAATAAGAGCGGTGCATCCGGTTAGGGCGATGTCGAGATCATTGCCGCCGCACCGCGCGGCGTTTTCGGCGCTGGTCTGCGCCACGGGCGTGGCGGCCGCGGCGATTCCGGCAGGAAGAAGCACGGCGACAGGGCAGAGGATGAGAATCGTCGTTTTCATAAAACTTGAAAAATGAAACATTTTTCGCTCCTCAGATCCCTGGCACGGGGGTACCGCGGCGATCAGGAATGTCCGGTGACCAGCCACAGGATGATGATGATCGGGATCGGTATACCGATTGCCCAAAGCAAAACGGAGCGCATGAAGTTTCCTGCTCTAACTGGAAACGTAAAGGGTCTTGGAGCCCGGAAGTTCCATATTCGCCCGATATTTGTGCGCAAACATCAAAACAGGCCTCCGCTTAGCCCGCCTGGAAGGGGCGGCGCAACGGAATACAAATGCAGGGCTGGATGTATTGCCGCACACAGGGCAGATCATGTGTCCGCGCCTGCCGGCATGCTAATTGATGATCAGCATCTGCCTGCTGTTATCCATGGACCATGACTTTAAGCGACTCAGAAAACTCTGTCCCAGCAAGAGACTGCTTTTTTCCACGGCGATGCGAACCGTGACATTTTGCATGACCAGGCCGCCGATTTTGAGAGTCGAGATTCTGTAAGTCTCCGAGGGAACCCTTGATCCATCGGCAAGCACATAGATTTTACTGCCAATAAAATCACTGCCGGATATTGTTCCCAGCCTCTTCAAGGTTGACGCAACTTCGGCGGGGATGCTGACATCAGCAGACCCGCTATCGATAATGAACTTCAGTTTGAGAACGCCGTTTATGCGGACAGGAACGACATAGGCGCCGTCATGAGCTTCCACCGGAATAAGCTCTTGTGCTTGCGACGCGGGATCGCCGATCAGCGCGGCCATTGCTGGCGATGCCATCAGTGCAAGCGCCAATCCCAGCGCAGCCCAGATAATTCTCAGTGCCGCCATTTGGACACCGGCCGTTTGATGGAACCTGACGGGTTCAATCCCCCGCCGGGTGCAGGCTCTTCGCTATCCGCCAGGGCGGCCCATATTCCGGCTATCCGGACAAAATGCGACCGCAAATGCGGCCCGTTGATCCGGACCGCCAGCTCCTTGCAATCGGCCTGCAAGCGCAGGCATTCCAATGCACGCTTTCGCGAGCGTTCCGACATCACAGCGCACCTTCACAACAGCCGGTGCTATTGTCGCACTGCACCGCATGCCCTGTCGGTGGCTTACGCCACAGAGGAAGGTGTCTGAAAAGTAACGAGAAGCGTTGGCTCAGGAAAATTGGCGATCAGAAAAGGGGCAATTTTGCTCAGAAACGGCGCTATCCCGATAGCACCGCGCCCAATGTGTGTGACGCCAAGGATTCCATTTGGAACAACGGGCTCCGTTTCCGCGCCTGAAACTTAACGGTGCTGGATTCAGCGGCTAAGGGAGCAGCACAGCAAACCGAGCACCTTGATTCGTGTCGGCTCGGCCAAAGGTCCATTCCCCGCCGGTCTGCCGGACAAAAGATGGAACAATCGTCATTCCAGTCCTTTGCCGACAGCAGGATCGTATCCCTCAGATAGCGCTGGCCCGTCATCGAAGACGGCGCGTGCAGCCTTGCCCCTCAAGTCGAGGACTTAGAGCAACATCAACGCCGTGACGATTGCCACCGCAGCGGTTACGCCGAGGGCCAAATCGTGGGACAGCGGCCGCAGAGGCTTGAGGCGGTGCTCCCAATCGAACCATTCCAACCCGGCTTCTTTTTGCGTTCTGGCGAAGCGAAAGGTGTGATGATTCAAATACTGCCCGTTCGAGGCGGTTATGGTGGTGGCCATTTTGTGCGCGATCCTTGTGTGAAAGCAGCACCCCTAATGCCTACAACAAACCGTGAAAGGCCGGTTCGTTCCGGAGCACGGACCGCTGCGGCGCCTTGTTGGCAATCTATCCTTGACTGCCAGGCTGATCACGATTGCGGCTTTCGCGGGACTTCCGCGTTATCCTTGCAGGCGCCTTTTGAGACGCTACAACAATCCCGATGCATCGTCGTGTCGGATAAAGACAGGATAATCATGAAAAAATTCATCATCGCTATCGCGGCAACGGCCGCGTTAGCTGGCATCGCCACATCCGCCAACGCGCAGAACAGTACGGTCACCGGCGCGGCAATCGGAGCCGGCACCGGATTGGTCGTTGCAGGCCCGCCGGGCGCCGTTGTTGGCGGCGTGATAGGCGCCGTCGTCGGTGGCCCGGAAATCCATTATTACCATCATCACCGCGTTCATATGGATGGGGACCGCCATTACTATCTGGAAAACGGCCAACGGCACTATTACGACGCGGACTGACTTGCTTCCGGTGAATGGCTCGATCGCAATCCCGGGTTGGCGGCATTCGCGTTCTAGCCTGCCGGCTGATTTATGAATTGGCCGGCAGCCTGCGCATGCTGCTGCCGGTCAACACTGCTTCACCCTTGAGAGGCGGCCTTCTAATGCCAGACGAGGTTCGACGATGGACAGACACGAGATCGCCAGGGGCTTCACCGACAGACCGGTGATCTTTCTTGTTGGCATGGCCATTCTGGCGGCCTTCATCCTGGGGCTGATCTTTTTTCTCTATTACGCGCTGACAAACAGCCACAGCGACCGGGAAAGTGTTCGGATGGGCGTGTCCTGCACGAACTGGAGTTATGAATCGCCGGTTGAGAAACATATCAACGGTCCGGATATTCAACAGACGTGCGAGCGATATTTCGCGGCGCGCTCGGCGGACGATGCCCAGAGGGACGACACGATCTGGCAGCAAAAGATTGAGGCCGCCAATGCCACCTGGGAAGGCCGCCAGCGGTAAGGCATGACCGGCCCCAGGATGACTCTCCGAACCTTCGAGTATCGCGGATATTCGATGCAAGTTGCTTATTACCCGCCACAATGGCAGGTGGAAATAGCCTCGGCCGTCTTAGGCTTGTCGGCGCTGCTCCCTGAGAAAAAAATTGTCAGAGGTTGGGAAGAAGACGAAGTCGTGAAGCGAGCAAAGGCCCGCATTGATGAGTTGCTCGAGAGCCGGCACTCGAATTAGGCTCCGCGGTGACAATAGAACAAGACCAAGGTAAGCGGGCATTCCCGTTTTTGGGCGAGAGTTCCATCCGCAAGCTTGCCAACGCGCCGCTTTGCGGTCAATTGGCTTTGGGGCGCCTGGCCGGATCAAATCCGTAAAATTTTTCCGGATTTTCCACCAGGATGCGGTGACGCAGCTTTTCGTCGGAGGCCCAGGCCGCCAGCAGGTTCAAGAGCGTAACGTCATCGGGCATCGCCACGGGATCGAGCTTCTTGGTCGCGTCGGGATGCGGCCAGTCGCTGCCCCATACGCAACGCTCCGGCGCGGCCTTGATGTAACCTCTCGCCGCCGCGCTGGCGCCCTTGTAATCGGGCGCGGTGCCGCCGCCATAAAGATAGGCGCCGGACAATTTTATCCAGCCATGGCCGCTGTCCAATAATTTGCGCACCGTGACATATTGCGGGCCTTTGGCGTCTATCGCGCGGCCCAGATGGTCGATGATCACCGGCACCGGCAGACGGAGCAGCAAAGACTCCATCTGGACCAATTGCTCGGGCGGCATGTTGAACTGGATATGCCAGCCCAGACCGGCAATGCGTTTGGCCAGCGGCATCACTTCATCGGCGCCCACCGGATTGCCCAGGCCGAACTGGACGCGTACCCCGCGCACGCCGGCAGCATTGAGCTTTTTCAATTCAGCATCGGTGACTTTGGAATTGACGACGCAGACGGCGCGGCAATTCTCACCCTGCTGGGCCAGCACATCCAGCACGCAGCGATTGTCGGTGCCATAGGTGGAGGGCTGGATCATCACGTCGCGGCTGGTGCCCAGCGTCTTTTGCAGCTTGCGGTAATCGGCAACAGTGGCAAAGGGCGGCTTGAGGATTGCGTCCGGCATATAGGCAAAACGCGGATCATAGATGTGGTGGTGACAATCGGTGGCGCCATCGGGGAGCTTGAAAGAGACTTTCGGATCGCTGGCGAAGGCCGGCGCGGCGGCCAGGACGAGGCCCCCGCCAATCACGGAGCGGCGGTCAGGATTTTTCATGGAGTGCTCAGTGGCCTCCGGCGAGATGTGGCGCGGCAAGCAGAAAATCCTGAAGCTGCTGTTTCCAAAGCTTCGCCAGCCCCACCGTGCCGTGGCCACGCGTCTCCGCGCTGGCCGGGATCAGGTAATAGCGGGCATTTTTGATCCGCTTGATCGCGGGCTCCATCAGCCCCAGTTCGGCGGGATTGCGCTCATCGTCGGCGGAATTGACGGCCAGCAGCGCCGCGTGGATCTTTTCCAAGCCGGGGGCGGGATTGAAGTCGCTAGAGGCGCTCCACTGATACAAGGTGTCGTTGGCGTCGCCCGCGAAAGGCGCGGCGAGGCGGTTCTCGACAATCTTGTCGGCCTGCTCGCGGGTGGGCGCCTGTTTGTAGTCGGCTTGCGTGCCGCCGCTGGTGGCGATGCCAAACCACACCGAGGCGAACTTGATGCCGCGCGGCTGTTTCGTGTAATTGCCGTTATTCCAGTCAGGATCGCTCTTGATGGCGTCTATCAGCATGCGCCGCATCATCCAGTTGCGGCCCGACATTTCCACCGGCAGCGAGGCCATCGGCACCGCGGCATCCATGAAATCCGGGTATTGCTCGGCCAAAAGCCAGGTCTGCATCCCGCCCATGGACTCGCCCAGAACAACGCGCAGATGCTTGGTGCCAAACCCCTCGGTCAAAAGCAGGTAGGCGGCGGCGTTCATGTCGGCATAATCATAATTGGGGAATTTCATCTTGAGGCCGTCGGACGGCCTGGTGGATTTTCCCGTGCCCAGCGCATCCGGCAGGATGATGAAATATTTGCCGGCGTCCAGCGGCTGGCCGGGGCCGAACAGCTCGCCCGCGAAATTGGCGTTGAGGAAATTGCCGCCCGCGCCAGCCGTGCCGTGCAGGATAAGCACCGGCTCGCCGGTGGGCGCGCCGATGGTGGTGTAATGCAGCCGCAATTCCGGCATCACCTCGCCGGTATGAAATCGGAAATTATGCGCCGTCCAGTCGCCTTGATTGGGCGCGGGCCAAGAGTTTGGAGAGTCCGCAGCAAGAGCCGGCGACGCCGCCAGCATGCCGAGCAGCATGAAGGGGATGAGCCGCCATGCGCATTTTGCGAAAATACGGTTCTGTTCAGCCACGTCCTTTCTCCCTGGTGAGTTCGGCCCTGTCGGCACTGGAAAGATTGAGCCCGTTGGAGAGAGCGAATTGTTTCTGCGCTTCGTCCTTGTGCCCGGCGTAATCCAGCGCCTCGCCCCATTTGAGATGCAGTCGTCCCCAGTTGGGCGCGTATTTCCCGGCTTCCGCGAATTTGGCCAGCGCCAGATCGGAGCGGTTCTTCTTCAGCAGCGCCTCGCCCCACATTTCCAGGGGATCGGCGAAGTGCGGGCCTTTCTGGTTGGCGATGGTGAACTTGGCGATTGCTGCGTCGGGATCGCCTTTTTGCAGAAGCATTTGGCCCCAATCGCTTTCGGCGAAGGGCAGTGATGGCCCGTCATGCACGGCACGCGCAAACCAATAGTCGGCCCGGCCCCAATTTCCTTCGACCGCAGCAATGTCGCCGCGCATGCGGATGCAGTCATAACAATCTGATGGTATCGCGGCGATTACGGCTTCTGCACCGGCTATGTCACCCAGCTTGGCTTTTGCAAGGGCAAGGAAGGGTCGGACCCCTTCGCCAATGTAGGCATTGATATCGCGACCGGGATTATCTTCACGGAATGTATCAACAGATGGTTCCGACGCAACGATTGCTGGCCAATTTTCGAGGGCGGCATCCATTTGAAGGCGAATGATTGCCCGGATCGCATTAATGGCCCTACTTGTGGGCGGCAAACTGCGCCAAAAAGCGAGCGCGCTATTACCGTCATGCTGCCGGGCAAACGATAACAGCAAACGGCGCCTGAAGTCTTCGGGGCCGGCGAGGGCAAGACTGTTATTCAGTCCTGCGCCGCTTTGGCCAGGGCTGATGGCGCTGGTGTAATCGCCCAATAGCATCGCGATGTTCAGGTGGCCAAACATCCGATAAGGGTTGACATACTGGGCGTCGATATTGAGAGGCGTGCTGCGATTGAGCAATCGGTCAAGGGTTCGGTAAGCCGCAAGCGAAGCCTCAGAGTGACCAAGATAATATTCTCGATCGCCGAGATTGATATAATCAGAAGGGATGTCCGGATCGACGGCAATCGCCTTGTGTAAATCGATGACTGCGGCTCTCATGTTCCCTTCAGCTGTGGCATCTATGTTGTTGAGACCGATCCATGCCCATGCCTGTTCAAGCGGGTCGGGATCGGAAAGCGATTTTGTATATATCGCCCGTTCTTCAGCAACGGGCCGAACCCCCACCGGGTAATGGTTTTCCAGGTAGAAGCCATAGCGATAGGGCTGCGTGCTGCCATAGACATGTTCGGCGGCTTTCTGAACCAGGGCATCGAGATCGCTTTCCGTCCCCAGGTAAGTCCCTCCGACATCAGCGCCAGTGCGCGCCGTTACCGCGATGCCGGTGGCGGTGCGGTAAACCTCGCCGGTCACATGGGTTTCGTGTCCCAGCCATTCCTTTAGGAAACGATAGGCTTCTCCGATGGAAACACCGGTTTCCGGGATTTCGACCTTGATGTCATCGCCCCAATTGTTGGCATAAGACTGCGGCGGCCGGCTTGACCCGGTGACGTTCTGCATGGCGGTCAATTTGTCCTGCATTTGACTCGCTACGACTTGACCGGTGAGGCCTCGGCTTGCCAGATCGGGTGGCACGGAGAAGCTTTGGATCACCAGCCCGTTGGCATGGACTGCGTCCCAAATCATCAGGGCAAGGCCCGCCGCAACGGCAAGGCCGACAAAGCCGGTGGCGATCCGCAGCAAGACGCCCATCCGCTGTTGCCAGATATTCAGGCCAAGCTCCTGGAATTGTTCGTGCAGGTATTTGGACTGTTCGCCGACATGATGCTTCTGGGCGGCGATCAGAGCGCTTTGGTTGTCAAGAAATGCGCTAAGCTTCTTAAGGAACGCATCCGCTTCCTCGCGGCTGGCTCCGCCTAACGCCAAAGCCACGGCAACCGGGTCAACGACCGCGCCTTGCGCTTCCGCGCCGATTTCCTGACCTTCGGTTTCCTCCGCCATGCTGGCCCTCCGGCCCGCTATCTTGCGGCATTGAGGCACAGGCGGTTGGTGGTGGCAACCAGCGGCGATGGGCGGCGGCAAAACCCTTGATCGGTCTAAGGAAACGCCGCACCCGGCCCGGAAACGGACCTGCGATTACGACAATGGCCCTTTGAAGGAAATCAGCTTTTTTGTCTGCTCGCACCAGAGCGAGAGCCGAACGCTGCGCAGGCTTTCCAAAAGGGTAAGCCTTCCGACCGCTTTTAATTCCGGATGGTCCCGCAGAACCTGCGGCAGGCGATAATAGGGAATTCGGCTGTTGAGATGATGGACATGGTGAATGCCGATATTGGCGGTAAACCAGCGCAGCACGCCCGGCAGATCATAATAGGAGCTTCCCGTCAGCGCCGCGCGGTTGTGCATCCAGTCGCCGCCGCGGGCCCATTCGACATCTTCGAACTGGTGCTGCACATAAAACAGCCAGACACCCATGGAGGCGGCGAGCAACATGATGGGCAGATGCACCATCAAGAACGGACCAATACCCACCAGCCAGATCATGGCCGTAGCCATCACGGCGATCGCCACGTTGGTCGCCATGGTGCTGACCCAGGGCCGCCAGCCGTCCCGCATCTGATAAAAGGGAAGCCGTTGCTGCAGAATAAACATATAGGCCGGACCAATGCCGAACATCACCAGCGCGCTGCGATAGACGCGATAAGCGAGACGGCCCAGCGGGGATTTCCCTCGATATTCCGAGACGGTGAGGGTGGCGATGTCACCGATCCCCCGGCGGTCCAGATTGCTGGAGGTGGCGTGATGGATGGCGTGATTGCGCTTCCAGTAATCGTAAGGCGTCAAGGTCAGGACGCCCAGCACACGGCCCAGCCAGTTGTTTGCGGCGCGATAGCGAAAGAACGCGCCATGTCCGCAATCATGCTGGATCATGAACAGGCGCACCATGAAGCCCGCCGCGGGCACGGCGAGCAAAAGCGTCAGCCAGTATCCGACTTTCAGCGACAGCCACATCAATACCCAGAGCCCCACCAGCGGAACGACGGTAATGCCGACTTCGAACAGGGCGCGGCGATGATCTGGCTCGCGGTAACGCAACAGGGCACGCGACAGGCTTTGCGGATCGATCATTTTCATGTTTTTGCGTGAATCAGCGCGCGATCTGTAACAGCTATCGCACAATATTTCTATATCCAGAACGACGCATAGGTTCCAACCGAGAATGAACCGGCGTTCACGTTACCATTTTGGCAGAAATGGACATGTGACAGTTTGCGAGACAGTGCCCCTTTTTCAGGCGGTATCATGCAGGAACTTAAGCAAACGCTGACTCACAAGTTCCGGCCGCTCTTCATGCACCCGTCTTATTCCCAACATTGGCGCCGATGCTGGCCCATTTGATTTTACGAGCCGAGCGGCGCCGGCCCGATAGGCTGCACATCCAGATTGGGGCCGGTTTTCGGCGCCGGCTTGGCCCAGCGGATGTTGCCTTTCAGATTGTCGGCGGTGGTGCCAGGCTTGGACAGGGTGATGGTGAAGGAGCGGCTGTCTTTGGCCGCCATGCGCGGCACCAGCCATTCCGCCACATTGGCCTTGGCCTGGGCATCCATGTGAACGCCCTTGTAGCCATCGCCGGTGGTGGCCACCACGGTGCTGCTGGCCGGAATGACAAGGTCAACCGTCATGCCCTCGGCGGTCAGGCCTTTGCCTTTCAATCCGCCATTGACGAGGCTCAGCGTATAAGTGATGCCGTTGGCCGACACCACACCCGCGCTAAGCCGCCCCTGTAGCAGCGGACGGAAACCGATATCGCTATGCGCCCAGTCATAGATTTCCTTCAACTGCGATTCGGCCACGCGGGTGGGCGTGAAATTTCCCATCCGGAGCGGCGGCGGTTGCCGGTTGCCGCCGCGCGGCGGGCCGCCCGCACCGGCGGGCGGCGGCGGATTGCCTTCGGCCAGAGACTCGTCCACGCCCCGCATCACGTCGGTGTGGGTGTAAACCAGTTTCTTGAACAGCTCGAAATCGGCGTTCAACCCGCCCAGGGTGCCGCGTGGCATGTCGAAGGTGGGGCCATGGCATTGGGCGCAGCCCACATCATGAAAAATTTTCTGGCCGGCCGGATCGGTGGCATCGGCGGTGTAGCGCCAATCGCCGGGCGCCGGATTCTTCGGCAGGCTGGCGAAATAAGCCGCCAGGCCCGCGAGATCCGCATCGCTGATCTGGGTGTCGACAAAGGCCGGCATGATGCCCCAGGGTTTGCGGACGGCCTGCTGGAATTCGGCGGCGGACAATCCGCGCCCGGCCAGATCGGGTCCGAAGGCGCCCTCGCCCGTCTTGCCGTGGCAATTGCGGCATTGGGTATTGTTGCCTTCCCAAAGCGCCTTGGCGGCAGCCGTATCGGGCGCGGCATTCTGGGCCAGGGCCAAGGACGGCGTAAGCGGAAGCAGCAAAAGCGCCGCGATGATGTTCTTCATGGGGTACCCCCTAAAATAGCATCCGCGATCTGCGGCAAGCGTCGGAAGGCATACTACTGAAGCGGCCTGCGTCTGTCACATGGCCGGGATAAGCGCGGAAATTCAGGGTTTTTTCGCTTTGTCCGCGGCCACAATCTGTTTGGCCAGCTCGGTTTCGAAATCGGCCTTGAACTTGGCCAGGCGGCGGTGAAACTCGCCCGGGTCGATAAAGGGATTGCGCCCGCCCGCCTTGAGATCCGCCACCTTGGCGTCAAGGCCGAACTGATCGCCATGCGGCGCCAGGAAAATGTCGACGTCCATCTTGTCCAGCCGCGCGAAGCTTTGCTCATAGTCATCGGCAATGTTCGGATAGGCGCGGTTGTCGACCAGCGGATTGCCCGCCACGGTGATCGAACAGAAGAACATCACCTTGCGGGTTACGCGGCCATCTTTTAGCGGCATGGTCCAGGTGGTGCAGCCCTTGGTGTGGCCTGGCGTGATGTGAGCGGTGAGCGTCACGCCGCCGAGGGAGACGGTGTCGCCGTCCGCCACCACATGATCGACATGGACCGGTATGGTGTCGATCTGGGATGAGGGCCCGAAGGTGATGTGGCCGCTTTCCAGGAAGGGCTGGTCCTGGCGGCTGGCATAGAATTGCGCGCCGGTGTCGGCCTTCAGCTTCGCCAGCCCGCCGGAATGGTCGAAATGGGCGTGGCTGTTGAGCAGGATTTTCACCTCGCTGAGCTTGAAGCCCAGCGCCTTGATGTGCTGCTCGATGAAAGGCGCGGATTCCGGCAGGCCGCCATCGGTGAGGATGTCGCCCTTGGGGGTGACGATCAAAAAAGCGCTGATGCCCGCCACGCCGACGTAATAGATGTTGCCGATGACGCGGAAGGGCGGGAACGGCTTGTTCCAGCCGATGCGTTCCTTGGCAAAAGGCAGTTCGGCGGACTTGGCGGCGAAAGATGGGGCGACAGACGTCGCCGCCAACAGCATCAGTGACAATGCGAATGCCTTCATGCCGCGCTCCCCCCGGAAAAAACTGCCTGGGGAGTGAGTGTAAGCCATAGATCGGCGTTCGTCCCGCGCGGAAAGATCAGGGGCCGGGATCGAGGAAAAGAAGCTTGAGGGAGCCGGGCAGCGGCCGGGGGCGCCCCGGACGTCCATTGGGCCCGACCGGGACCGCCGCATTGGGATCGATATCGGCGACGGCGACAAAGAGCCGGCCGCTATCGGGATCGATGCCCATATTCTTGCCGGTCACCTGGGTCTTGATGCTGCCCAGGGAGACGAAAGTTTGGGGGTCTTTCTCGCTGATCACCGAAAGCGTGCCGTCATTGTTGGAGCTGAAGATCAGCTTGCGCCTGGGATCGAACGCCGCGCCATCGGTGCCCGCACCGATAGGAAGGCTTGCCACCACCGCGCCGGTATCGGTGTTGAGCACCATCATCACATTGTTGGCGCAGGTGGGAAACAGGCGATGATTGGCGGTATCGATCGCCAGGCCATGCGGGCTGGTGCAGGCGGGGATCGGCCAACGCGCGTCCACCTTGTTGGAGGCGGTGTCGATGCGCACGATTTCCTTCTTCTCGGCGCCGTTGACATAGACTTTGCCGTTGTTGCCCGCGACCGCATATTCCAGCCCGCCGCCGACATCAACGGTGGCGATAGCGGAATCACTTTTGGGATCAACCACGGTGAGCTTCTCGGAATCGCCGTCCACCACAAAGACATGGCCGCTGGTCGGATCGAAGGCGATGCCGTCAGCATCCTTTTCCGCCTTGATCGGCTTGCCGGTCTTGAAACTCTTGAGGTCGAAGGGGACGGCGACGCCGGCCGCACCGTCATCGGTATAGCCCTTGCCGGTTGCGATGGAGATGCCGATGCCATGCGTACCGCCCGGCATGGCGCCCTGGATATTGCCGAGAATGGCGCCGCTGGAGCCGTCAACCACGGTGACGCGGTCGCCATGCGAGACATAGACGCGATGCATGCTGGAATCATAAACGATGTAATCCCAGCGATCCGGCGCGCCCAGCGCCACAGTCTTGCTGACGTGATAGGCGGGCGTGGCGGGTTGGGCGATGGCAGCGGTCGAGAGCAGAAGAAAAGCGCAAATCGCAAACCGCATCGGCAAGCTCCATTTTTGAATGACCGAACGTATCACCCGCGGGAAGAAGAAATCCCCCGCCGGATAAGCGGCGCGAGATTATATTTTGCCAAAGAGCGCAAATTTCGCTGTGCGTTTTATCGCTTCGCCATCGCGGGAAGCGGCATGGGCACCTGCCCTAACCGCCGGGAAATGCCGGTTTTTCAGCCACTTGTTGACAGAGCGGCGGAGGAATGGCCTTGTTGGGAAAATACATAAAAGTGGCGGAGGGAAACCATGGACAAGGATAAAATAGGCGCGGCGTTATCGCGCCGCCGCGTGCTCGGCACGTTGGGCGCAGCGGCGGGTACCGCGGCTTTCGCCCAGGCCGCATTCGGGCAGGGCGGATGCCGCGACGGTTACGGCCAGGCCGCGACCAGCCGCTGCCCACTCTCGATGGAGCAGGCCACAGCGCCGATCAAGGAAGTGTTCGATTCCACCGGCTGGAACACCACCGCGCTGGAGCATTTCACGGTCGATGTAGTGGACTACAAGAAGGAAGCAGCGTTCTACATCGCATTGATGGGCTGGAAGCTGCGCGAGGATAATGGCAAGCAGGCCACCTTGGACGTCGGCAATTGGGGCAGCGCGATCATCCGCGCCGCCTCGCCTGATTCGTTCGGCCCTGCCCGCGGCCCGAATGGTACGGCCCCGCGCGCGGCGGTGCGCAGTTTCGCTTGGGTGATCGACAAATGGAACGCCAGGAGCGTGGCGGCCGAGCTGAGCAAGCGTGGGCTGACCCCGGTGGCGGACAACAAGGGCGCGTTCGAGAGCTTTCACGTCAAGGATCCGGACGGCTGGGACTTGCAGATCTGCAACAACAAGGGCCTGGCGGCGGCGCGCAAGAAGCCGGCAACCGCTTCCCTGTCGGAGCCGGCGCCGTTCGGGCCGACCGGCTGGAAGACGATTTGGCTGGATCACTTCTCGTTCCGGGTCAGCAATTACAAGGAAAGCGCCTCTTTCTATTCCAACCTTCTGGGCTGGAAGCGCACCTATGACGAAGGCACCCAGAATGAGCTGGAAGTGGGCGATGTCGGCGAAGTGCTGTGCCGCGGCGGCAACCCCTATATTCCCGCCCAGGCCAATGGACCCAAAGGGGCGAGCATCGATCACATCTCATTCGGCATCACGCCCTGGGACGTGGAAGCGGTGCGCACGGCGCTGGAGTCGCGCGGGTTGAAGGTTTCGATCGACACCTCCGGCGCGCATATCGGCCCGGACAACAAGATCACCAGCGACGATGTCTACCAGGCGGCGTTCCAGAGCTATCACACTGAAACGCCCAACGGTTTCAACCTCCAGATCAGCTGGAACTCAATCGACAAGCGGCTGGCGCTGGCCACCGCGGTCAAGCCCAAGGCGCTGCGCAAATACCAGACGCCGGTGCAGCAGCCGATGGGCGCCGGGGGCGGGACCTAAACGGACACTGGAATTTATGCGCAAACGCCCGGCCTTGCGCCGGGCGTTATGTTTTCAGGTCAGAAGATTGACCGGCGCATGGCGTGCGGCACCGCGCTTGATGTCGCCGCCCTGGGCGGCGGTGGAGACCATATGGGCATGCGCCTCCAGCGCCGTGGCGGAGGACAGAAACAGGCCGTAATTCTGGTCGCGCGGGTGGCGCTGGGCGAAGTCGCGCAACAGGCGCGCCAGGGCCAGGAGATCCCGCAGATTTTGCGCGGCGTTCGACATCAAAAGGCAAGTGCGGCCGGCGAAATTGGTTGCAAGCACGCAGCGGGCGGTTGGGAACGCGGTAAAGATAGGATTAAACCGCGATGGGCGCTTTTATCGAAGGATGCGCCTGGTAATTTTCCAGCATGAAATCCTCAAATTTGAATGCGAAAATGTCTTTCACGGCGGGATTGAGCCGCATCACCGGCAAGGGATAGGGCTGGCGCGCCAACTGCTCGCGCGCCTGGTCCAGGTGATTGAGATAAAGATGGGCGTCGCCGAAGGAATGGATGAATTCACCCGGCTTGAGTCCGGTCACCTGCGCCACCATTAAAGTGAGCAGCGCGTAGGAGGCGATGTTGAAGGGCACCCCCAGGAAAATATCCGCCGAACGCTGGTAAAGCTGGCAGGAAAGTTTTCCGCCCGCGACATAGAACTGGAACAGGCAATGGCAGGGCGCCAGCGCCATTTTGGGAAGGTCGGCGGGATTCCAGGCGGTGACGATCAGGCGGCGGGAATCGGAATTGGCCCTGATGTCGCGGATAAGATTGGCGATCTGGTCGATATTACCATCACGCTCGCGCGGCCATGAACGCCATTGCGCGCCATAGATCGGCCCCAGCTCGCCATTGGCGTCGGCCCACTCGTCCCAGATGGTGACGCCATGCTGGTTGAGCCAATGGACATTGGTTTCGCCGCGCAGAAACCAGAGCAGCTCATAGATGATGGATTTGAGATGGACTTTCTTGGTGGTGACCAGGGGAAAACCCTGGGCGAGGTCAAATCGCAGCTGGTGGCCGAACAGCGAGCGCGTGCCGGTGCCGGTGCGGTCGCGTTTCTCCACGCCCTTGGCAAGGGCCAGTTCCATAAGGTCGAGATATTGGCGCATTAATCTTTGTAACCTTCTTGCGGCTCGTTGGAACTCGCCGCGTGCGCCGCCTAAAACGGACCACAGGACCGTTTTGTCACCGCGACGCACCCTTCAAAAATTAAGGGTTCGGGCCTATATTGGGAAGGCCGGGCAACCGGCTATGGCGATAAACGGCTGTGTAATAAGCGGCCCGGACCCGGGGGCAGTACCCGGCGCCTCCACCACAAGCCCATTTTGCCTCTTTATTGGCAGAGGGGTGGGTTTCTGTGGGGGCGAAACAGGATCGACGGACGTGTAAAGACAGTTCTTTTGCCCGGTATGGTTCCGCCGTCATCGGACTATTGTTTAGGTGCCAACGATAATCAAATGGCCCTCGCTGCCTAACTTCGGTTAGCTAAGCGCGGTTCGGAGGGTACCGGGCAACAGAAACCCTCCACTTTTCATCTCTGCTCTACATGGCCCAGTACCCTTGGGGCACCGGGCAGAATTCGCTGGGGAGCAACAATGGCAAGCTGGAAACAATATTCATACACGATGGCGGCAGCGCTCCTCTTGGGTCTGTGGGCGCCATCGGCTGCGATGGCGGGCCCGCTCGAAGATGGCAAGGCGGCCTATAACGGCCATAACGACTATCCGGCTGCCCAAAAGCTGTTGCGCCCACTGGCCGATCAGGGAAATCCGGACGCTCAGCTGTATATCGGGCTGATGTACGACAATGGTCAGGGGGTAAAGAAGAATCATGCGGAAGCGATGGCGTGGTATCGCAAGGCGGGCGCCAACGGCAATACACGCGCGTTGTACCTGATCGGCGAGTCATATTTTTCCGGTGATGGCGCAAAGCCAAATTACCCTGAAGCCGCCAAATGGCTCCGCAAACCGGCGGAACAAGGTGACTCCGACGCGCAAGACAGTCTCGGCTGGCTCTACGAGACCGGACATGGCGTCACCCAGGATACAGATGAAGGCCGGAAATGGTTTCTCAGGTCGGCCAATCAAGGAAACACAGACGGCATGGACCATGCCGCGGAAAGCTATATGGCCGAGTCGAACGAAGCAGAGATCTATTTCTGGTACAGCATTATGGCAAGGACGAATAGCAATTACGTCAAGTACCGCGACGATGAAGCGGGATTTATCACGTCAGAACAGAAGGCCGCGGTTGATGCGCGCCTCCAGCAATGGAAGCCGGTGCCTGAAAAGCAATGAGTTGGGCGCCGTCCCGAACCCCCTAAAGCCGAAAACCCGCCCTGGTGATTTCGAACACCACATGCGGCCCCGGAACGGAGGACCGAAGTACCAATCCGTCGCGTCTTTTTCCCCCGATCTTTTCCATGGCGCGCTGGGAGCGTCCATTACTTTCGCCCACCCAGAACACCACGGTGTCCACAAAGGTGAAGGCGTGGGTGAGCATCAAGCGCTTGATTTCGCGATTGGTATGGCCGCCCCAATGGGCGCGGACCAGGAAAGTCCAGCCGATTTCGATTTCGCTCCGTTCGGGATCGTATCCGTGATAGCGGCTTGAACCGATCAGTGCGCCGGTTGCACGTTCGACAAAGGCGAAGGCGCTTTTGGATTCCAGCGCGCCATCGAAAAACTGTCTGAAGACGTCCTGCTTGTAGCGGTCACGGGCCGGATGAACTTCCCAGATCAAGGGGTCGGAAGCCGCCGCGAACAGTTCGGGCCAGTCTTCGCTTCGCAGCGGCCTGATAAGTATGGTTTCACCGGCAAGGGTCGGCTGGAGATCGGGTGGCACGGCGATTTTCATGTCTTACTTTACCGCCTTCAAAGTCCAGCCCGCGCTGCGCCGGTCCATCCAGGCAAAAATCGCCACCAGGATGCAGACACAGCCGCCGAGCGTGACCGCCACGCCGGTGCCGGCATGTTCGGCGATAAAGCCCTGGGCCAGCGAGCCCCAGGGCATCATGCCCATGAAGGCCATGGCGTAGAGCGAGACCACCCGGCCGCGCATGTCGTCGCGCGAGGCCAGCTGAATGATGGAATTGGTCGAGCCGCCCAAGAGCATCAGGCAGAAGGAACAGGGCATCAAAAGCAGCAGCGACAACCAGTAGATATGCGACTGGGAAAAGGCAATCAGGGACAGGCCGAAGCCCAGCGCGGCCACCACCGGGGCGGTCAGCAGATGCCGGTCGGGCACCCGCGCCAGGGCATAAGCGCCCATCAAGGCGCCTGCCCCCACCCCGCCATAGAGGAACCCTAGGCCTTCGCTTCCCTGATGCAGCATGTCGCGGGCGAAGGCGGGCAATAGGGTCAGGTAAGAGGCGCCGAAGGCCGAGCAGAACACGATCAGGAACAGCGAGAGGCGGATTTCGCGGGTGCGCCAAGCATAGACAAAGCCCTGACGGATGGCGCGCAAGGGATCCGCATGTTTGCGGGGTTTGAGCGGCGGAAACCGCATCAGGATCAGGCTAGCTATCACCGCCAGATAGGAGGCGGCATCCAGCGAAAAGCAGATGCCGATGCCGACAAGGGCGATCAGGATGCCGGCCACCGGCGGCCCCACCACCCGCGCCAGATTGAACATCATGGAATTGAGCGAGATGGCATGGCGCAGGTCGTCGCGGCCTACCATCTCCACCGTCATGGCCTGGCGGATCGGCACATCGAAGGCGTTGACGAAGCCCTGGAACAGCGCCATGCACACCACCATCCAGACCTGGATGAGATGGGTGAGGGTGAGGACCGCCAGCGCCGCCGATTCCACGCAAGACAGAGATTGCGTCCAGAGCAGCAGGCGGCGGCGGTCGAAGCGGTCGGAAATCATGCCGCCGAACGCGGAGAAGAAAAACACCGGCACCTGGCTGGCGAAACTCACCACGCCCAGCATCAGCGGCGAATGGGTGAGGCTGTAGACCAGATAGCCCTGGGTGACATTGGTGATCCAGGTGCCCATCAGCGAAACCAGCTGGCCGGAAAAGAACAGCCGGTAATTGCGGTGGCGGAAGACGCGCAGGAAGGCCAGCGCGCCGCGGTCTTCGGCGGCCTCAGCGGCCGACACATCAGGCGGGGGCACCTCCACCGGCTGGGCGGTGGGCGTCAGTTCCAGGTCTTCGGGCAGGACCGCTTCGACGGCGCGGTTGGGGTTTTCGGCGGTCATTTGTGCCCGGGATATACTCGGTATCGGCCCCGCTCAAGCCCAGGTTTTTGCATGCCACGCTTTCACCCAAGGGCGATTTCGCGCGATTTTTACTTAAAATAGGCCCCCGCTCCTGCCGATGACGACGCCCAGGCGGGCCCGCAGGTTCCGGCCAATTGTGGCATTGCGTCAAAATTAAGCGATTCTTCGCGTCACCGGATACAATTGACTCCTTATGGGCGGCGCATAGTCTCGCAAAACCCATGGCAAAGGATTTTATCGGATATCAGGCCTTGACCGATTCCGCGTTGCGCGGCGTGGTGCGCGACGCCCTTCGGCGCATCGAAAAATCGGGCCTGATCGGGGCGCATCATTTCTACCTGACCTTCAAGACCCATGCCGAAGGCGTGGACATTCCCGATTTCCTCAAAGAGCAATATCCCGACGAGATGACCATCATCATCCAGCACCAATATTGGGCGCTGAAGGTGAAAGAGGATTATTTCGAGGTGACCCTGACCTTCAAGAAACTGCCCGCGCCGCTGCATATCCCCTTCAATGCCCTGACCGCCTTTTTCGACCCCGGGGTGCAGTTCGGCCTGCAATTCCGCAGTGAGGGCGAGGCCACGGCCAAGTCCGGCCCGGTGGGGGTGCCCGCGCCCGAGACGGTGGCGGCGGCGGAAGCCCCGCCCCCCGAGACCCAGGCCGAAAAGCCGGTGCCGCCGCAGGGCGAAGTGGTCAGCCTCGACTCTTTCCGCAAGAAATAGTAGCGCCTTGGCAAAGGGGCGTTCCATGACCGGCCAGACCCGCATCACAACCCGTACCGAAAGCGACAGTTTCGGCCCGATCGAAGTGGCCGCCGACCGCTATTGGGGGGCGCAGGCGCAGCGCTCGCTGGGCAACTTCAAGATCGGCGTGGAAAAGCAGCCCCTGCCCGTCATCAGAGCGCTGGGCATCGTCAAGCGCGCCGCCGCCGAAACCAATATGGCGCTGGGCCATCTGGACAAGAAACTGGGCGCCACCATTGTCGCTGCCGCCCAGGAAGTAATTGACGGCAAGCTGGACGATCATTTCCCGCTGGCAGTGTGGCAGACCGGCTCTGGCACCCAGTCCAACATGAATGCCAATGAAGTGATCTCAAACCGCGCCATCGAGATGCTGGGCGGGGTGATGGGCAGCAAAAAACCGGTCCATCCCAACGATCACGTCAATATGAGCCAGTCCTCCAACGACACCTATCCCACCGCCATGCATATCGCCGCGGCGGAGGAAATTGAAAAAAAGCTGATTCCTTCGCTGCATCATCTGCACAAGGCGCTGGCGGCCAAGGTGGTGGCCTGGAAGGACATCATCAAGATCGGCCGCACCCATACCCAGGACGCCACGCCGATCACGTTGGGCCAGGAATTTTCCGGCTATGCCCAGCAGGTGGCCAACGGCATCGCCCGCATCGGCCAGACCATGCCCAAGCTGATGGAATTGGCGCAAGGCGGCACCGCGGTGGGCACGGGGCTGAACGCGCCCGTCGGCTTCGACAAAATGGTGGCCGAACGCATCGCCGCCATCACCGGCATGATGTTCATCACCGCACCCAACAAATTCGAGGCCCTGGCCGCCCATGACGCCATGGTTTTCAGTCACGGCGCGATCAACACGGTGGCGGCCAGCCTGTTCAAGATCGCCAACGACATTCGCTTGTTGGGTTCGGGGCCGCGTTCGGGGCTGGGGGAATTGGCGCTGCCGGAAAATGAGCCGGGTTCATCCATCATGCCGGGCAAGGTCAATCCCACCCAATGTGAGGCGCTGACCCAGGTCTGTGTGCAGATCTTCGGCAACAATACCGCGCTGACCTTTGCCGACAGCCAGGGACATTTTGAACTGAATGTCTATAACCCGGTGATGGCGTATAATTTCCTGCAGTCAGTCCGCCTGATGGCCGATGCGGCGGTGAGCTTCACCGACAATTGCGTGGTGGGGATCGAGCCGCGGCTGGACAATATCAAGGCGGGCCTCAACCGCTCACTGATGCTGGTGACGGCGCTGGCGCCCAAGATCGGCTATGACAATGCCGCCAAGATCGCCAAGACCGCGCACAAGAACGGCACCACTTTGCGCGAGGAAGCGGTCAAGGGCGGCTATGTCACCGAGGCGGAATTTGATGCCATCGTGCGGCCCGAAGACATGATCGCGCCGAAGTGACCGAAGCGGCCGGGTAGAAAGCCGCATGCCAAAAAAAATCTTACCCGCACCGGGGCACGCGATCGTGCAGGACAATCGCAGCGGTCATGTTTCCTATTGGCAGAAGGAATATCACCAGAGCGCGGCGGACGCGCACGGCGTCAGCACCGCCGATTACATCCATGCGATGTTTTTCTTCCTGCGCCAGGCCGGGGCAAAAGACATCTTGATGATCGGCTGCGGCGGCGGCACCCTGGCCACCATGCTGCACCGGGTGGGCGTAAAGGTGACGGTGGTGGATCTGCACAAATTGTCGTTCGATATCGCGCGGGATTATTTCCATATGCCCGCCGATATTCCCTGCAAGGTGGCGGACGGCTTTGCCTATCTGAAAAAACACCGAAAGCGCCATGACGCGCTGGTGCTGGACGCCTTTGGCGCCCAGGGCATGCCGGAGAAATTCCAGTCTGCCGCCTTCTTCCGGCTGGCTAGGGCGCGGCTCAAGGCGCGCGGGGCGCTTTTCCTGATGAATTTGATCGTGGAAGATGACGATGATCCCATACCGGGTGAGCTGGCGCGGCTGCTCCGCCGGCATTGGGCCAGGGTGCGGCTTTTGGATACACAAGGCTGGATGGACCGCAATGCCGTGATCGCGGCGGGCGCCGTGGCCAAACTGAAAAGACCCAAAGTGTTGATGCCGCCCAAGCCCGGTGCCGCCAAACTGAAGCGGCAATTGGCCCTGCTCAAATTCCGGACCATAAAATGAGCTTGAAGAAACGTTCTTTCTCGCTTTCGGGACATCGCACCTCGGTGGCGCTGGAGGAGGAATTCTGGGCGGTGCTGGACGGCGAGGCCAAGGCGACCGGCCAGAGCCTGGCGGCGCTGGTGGCACGGATTGATTTAGGCCGGGGGCCGAGGCCCCTTGCCAGTGCCTTGCGTCTGCATGCGCTTGCGGTAAAGCGCAACAATATCTAGCCGCTTCTCCCCCGTGCGGCGGAGCCGCTGACGGGGGAGACACCCGTAGCAGCGCTTGCGATGCGAAGGGAGAGGGGGGAGAATGACCCGATGATCACACTTTACCACCATCCGCGCACCCGCTCTTCGCGCTTCATCTTCCTCTTGGAGGAATTGGGCACGCCTTATGAAATTCACCGCATCGCCAATCTCCGCAAGGCGGATGGCAGCGGTGACGTGGACCCGGAAAATCCGCATCCCCATGGCAAATCGCCGGCGTTGAAAGACGGCGATGTGCTGGTGTGGGAATCCACCGCCATCGCGCTTTATCTCACCGACCGGTTTCCGCAGAACGGGCTTGGCCCCGTCGTGGGCGATGCCAGGCGCGGCGCCTATGTCTCATGGCTGGCTTATTATGCCGGCGTGATGGAGCCGGCCTGGATGAGCGCCTATATGAAATGGGAGATTCCGCGCGGCACGGCGGGATGGGTGAAAACCGACGCGGTGATGGAATTCGTCAATGCCACCCTGGCCAAGGGGCCTTATCTGTTGGGCGAGAAATTCTCGGCGGTGGATATTCTGGTGGGCACCACCCTCAAGATGTTCATGGGCAGCCCGCTGCTGGAGAAAACGCCTTTGCTGGACGCGTATGTGAAGCGGATTGTGGAGCGGCCTGCCTATGCCCGCGCCCAGGCCAGAGAGAATGGCTGAGCTCATCAATCTGCGCCGCGCCCGCAAGGCCAAGGCACGCGCGCAAAAGGACGTAGAGGCTGAGGCCAATCGTGTGGCGCATGGCGTGGCCAAGCCGGTCAGAAAGCTGGCCAAGGCGAAGGCCGAAAAAGCGGCGCGCGAATTGGCGGCTCACAATTTGGAACCCGATAAATAGTTGGGATTCCAGGGCCGGGCGTTCTACAATCGTTTCCATGCTTTCAGACTCAGTGTTGGCCCGATGAGCGGCTATGGCGACCGCTATTCCGATCCGCTGGATGCGGCGTTTGGCGAGCAGCCCGCTAGCGATAGCGTAGCGGGCGCTACGCCAGCGCCGCGCGAGGCGCCCTATCTGGCCGGGCTGAACAAGGAGCAGCGCGAGGCGGTGGAAGCGGTGGATGGGCCGGTTCTGGTGCTGGCGGGTGCGGGCACCGGCAAGACGCGGGTGTTGACCACGCGGCTGGCCCATATCCTGGCGACGCGTCGGGCCTGGCCGGGGCAGATTCTGTCCGTCACCTTCACCAACAAGGCCGCGCGCGAGATGAAAGAACGCATCGGCGCGTTGATCGGCGGGGTGGTGGAAGGGATGCAGTGGCTGGGCACCTTCCACAGCATCGCCGCCAAGATGCTGCGCCGCCATGCCGAACTGGCGGGCCTCAAATCCAATTTCACCATCCTGGATGCCGACGACCAGCTCCGGCTGATGAAGCAGCTGATCGAGGCGGAAGGGATTGACGAGAAACGCTGGCCGGCGCGCACCCTGGCGGCGATGATTGATAACTGGAAGAACCGCGGCCTGCGGCCGGAGGATATTTCCGAAAACGAGGCGCAAGGTTATGCCTTCGGCAAGGGCAAGACGCTTTACCGGCATTATCAGGAGCGGCTGAAGGCGCTGAACGCGGCGGACTTCGGCGATCTGCTGCTGGAGACGCTCACCATCCTCAAGACCCAGCCCGATATCCTGGCCGATTGCCGCGACCGTTTCCGCTACATGCTGGTGGACGAATATCAGGACACCAATGTGGTGCAATATCTGTGGCTGAAATTGCTCGCCACCAAAAGCGGCAATGTCTGCGTGGTGGGCGATGACGATCAGAGCATTTATGGCTGGCGCGGCGCCGAGGTGGAAAACATCCTGCGCTTTGAGCGGGATTTTCCCGGCGCCAAAGTGATCCGGCTGGAACGCAATTACCGCTCCACCCCCGTCATTCTGGGCGCCGCGTCGGGCCTGATTGCCGCCAACAAGGGCCGGCTGGGCAAGACGTTGTGGACGGAAGGCGATGCGGGCGAGAAGATCAAGGTGCAGGGCGTGTGGGAGGCCGAAGAAGAAGCCCGCAATCTCGCCGCCGAGGCCGAAGATCTGCACCGCCAGGGCCATGCCTTCAGCCAGATGGCGATTTTGGTGCGCGCGTCTTTCCAGATGCGCGAATTCGAGGACCGGTTCATTTCGCTGGGCCTGCCCTATCGGGTGATCGGGGGGCCGCGCTTTTATGAGCGGGCTGAAATTCGCAACGCCATGGCCTATTTGCGGTTGATCGCGCAGGGCGATGACGATCTGGCGTTTGAGCGCATCGTCAACAAGCCCAAGCGCGGCATTGGCGATGCCAGCATGGCATCGTTGCATGCTTTTGCGCGAGGCCGGCAAATCCCGCTGCTGGCAGCGGCGCGGGAGATTTCTGAGACCGATGAATTGCCGCCCAAGGCGAAGAAGGCGCTGGCGGAATTGGGCGCGAATTTCGCGCGCTGGAGCCAGACGGCGCTGGTTCTGCCCCATCCCGAGCTGGCCGAGATGGTGCTGGATGAAAGCGGCTATACCGACATGCTGAAAGCCGACAAATCGGCGGAGGCGCCGGGACGGCTGGATAACCTCAAAGAGTTTGTCCGCTCGATGGAGGGTTTTGAATCCCTCAGCGCCTTTCTGGAGCATGTCTCGCTGGTGATGGAGATCGCGCAGGATGAAAGCGGCGACCGCATCAACCTGATGACCCTGCATGCCGCCAAAGGGCTGGAGTTCGACACGGTGTTTTTGCCGGGCTGGGAGGAAGGGCTGTTTCCCTCCCAGCGCACCATGGACGAGAATGGCCTGGCGGGGCTGGAGGAAGAACGGCGGCTGGCCTATGTGGGGCTGACGCGGGCCCGGCAACGCATCCGGATTTCCTTTGCCGCCAATCGCAGGGTGCATGGCAGTTGGCAAAGCGCCTTGCCCTCGCGTTTCCTGAAAGACATTCCCGAGGAGCATGTCGAGGCGGTGATGGATGAAGGTTTTTATGGCGGGGCAACGGGTTTCCGCGACGATGCGGGCGGTGCGGCTTTCGCCAGCACTTATGAGTCGCCGGGCTGGAAACGCGCCCAAGCCAATCGCGCGGCGTCCGCCGGAGTGCGCGCCCGCCCGCCTTTGATCGAGGCCCAGGCCTGGAGCGTGCAAACGTCAGACCCCACCGCCTCGCATTACGCGCGCGGCGACCGGGTGTTTCACCAGAAATTCGGCTATGGCCGGGTCAATTCTGTCGAGGGCAACAAGCTCACGGTGGAATTCGACAAGGCGGGCGAGAAGAAAGTGATCGACCAGTTTGTGGCGCGGGCGTGAAGAAATGATACCAAAGAAACTGGATGAAATATCACTTTCGGACCTTCGAGCGCTTGTGACCGATCAAGCGCGGGAGGGCAAGACACTTGAGTTCAAAAGAGACCAGATCGGAGCCCGCGACGACGATAAGAGGGAATTTCTCGCCGACATATCAGCGCTAGCCAATACGCTAGGTGGCGATCTCATCGTTGGCATCGAAGAGACGGCGGGGCAAGCCTCCGCAATTTGCTTACTAAACGTTTCCGATCCTGATGCGGAAATATTGCGCCTTGAAAATATGTTGCGAACCGGCTTAGAGCCCCGCTTGCCCCGAATAGATGTGCGGTGGATCAGCGATCCAACCGGAGGCGGGTTAATCGTGATTCGCGTACCGCGCAGTTGGGCTGCACCACATCGCGTGACATTTCGCGATCACTCAAAATTCTATGCCAGAAACAGCACAGCGAAGTATTCAATGGACGTCGGCGAATTGCGAAGCTCTTTTAACTCTCGTGAAAGTTTGCCTACCCGGCTGCGAGATTTTAGAATGGAGAGATTGGCAACAATTTCTGCCAATGATGGTCCTGTTGCCCTGAATGAAGGCCCTGTAGCTGTCTTTCACATATTGCCACTGTCTGCCTTCACCGATCCAATAACGATCTCACCAAACGAACAAACTCTTTTTCGTCCAGTGAGAGCAACAGGATTCAATTACCTGCACACGTTAGAAGGGTTTGCGACATATTCAGGAAGAGAAGATGCCGAATCTTCTCGAACTTATACATTGGCATTTCGAAACGGAATTATCGAAGCCGCAGCTCATGTTGGGCGCCAAAACGAAGATCGCTCGGTTATTTTTCCCGATTCAGTGGAAGGCGCACTCATAGAGGTGGTAGATAGTTATTTTGAGCAACTACAAAATATGGGCGTTGAGCCACCGTTCTATGTGGCTTTGGCGTTAGTCGGCATCAGGGGATATTCGCTACACACAGGCACTCGGCGCTTTTTTGACGCTCGGCCTAGCATCCGGCGCGATGCACTCATTTTACCAGAGGTTTTCGTGGATGAACCAAGACCAAACACCGTGACCTTTCTAAAACCGCTGTTCGATTTGTTTTGGCAAGCGTTTGGATACCAGCACTCATATAGCTTTGATGGAACTGGACGCTATATCGGCGATAGGTAGCTGATTGCTAAATTGAATTAGGCTCAATGAGCATGATGTCACCTAGATGGCCCGCACTCCGGCGGGCCATGACACCTTTGGGTTATGGGAATTTATCTCCCCGGCCAGGGGCTGGGGACGTGGAAGGTCATCAGCGCGATGGCCGGATCCCCCGCGATCTGGTGCGGCACCCCGGCCGGCACGATCAGCATATCGCCCTTGACCACATGCTGGGGCGTGCCGCCGGTGATCGAACTGCCCGACTGGTTGGCGGGATTGGTGCGGGTGCCGTCCACCAGCGTGCCGCCAGTGGTGATGGTGCCTGAGCCATCCACCACCACCATCAATTCATTTTCGCTGTCATGGATCGAGGCGGGCGCGGGCGCGCCAGCGCGGTATTCCAGATTGGCGCGGTAAGCGCCGGTGCCCACGATGGGCTGGGAGATCAGCGGCTTGGGCGGCATCGCCTTGGCCTTGGCGATCAGGGCCTGGATATCGGGCGAAGCCAAATAGGTCTTCAGATCGGGCGGCGGTCCGGCGTTTTGCGCCAAGGCGATGGTTGCGGGCAGGACAAGAGCGGCGGCGAGCAGGATGGTCTTGAGCGACATGGTTTTCCCCTTTAAGCGATGCGGGCGCGCCCGCGAAGATTGAGGACTGCCAGCCTATGCCCGCGCCGCCCTTGTGGAAAGTCTCCATCGCCCTGGAAAAAGCCGCGGCGCCAGACATGGCTTCGCTGCTGGAACTGGCTTCCGCCCCCCAGGCGGTCCTGATTGTCGAGGAGCCGTTCGGGCCGGGGGCGGTGGTAGAAGCTCTGTATACGGATGAACCCGATGCCGCCTTCCTGTCGCGCCTGGCGGGACGGCCGGTCATAGCCGAACCCCTGCCCGACCAGGACTGGATAAAGCTGTCGCAGGAAGGCTTGCCGCCGGTGCGGGCGGGACGCTTTTTTGTCTATGGCGCGCATGATGCCGGCGCGGTGCCAGCCAGCGTGATCGCGCTCAGGATCGAGGCGGGCCTGGCCTTCGGCACCGGGCATCATGAGACGACGGCGCTGTGCCTTGCGGTGCTGAGCGATCTTTCCCGGCGGCAGCGCTTTGCGAAAGTGCTGGATCTGGGTTGCGGCACCGGGCTGCTGGCGATCGGGGCGGTGAAATTGTGGAAGCACAAAGTCATCGCGTCGGACATTGATCCGGTTGCCATCGAAGTAACCCGGGAAAATGCCCGGCTGAATGGTGTGGGCGGCATGATCAGCGCCTTTGCCGCCGATGGGCTGACCCACAAGGGACTGGCCGGGCCGTTCGACCTGATCATCGCCAATATCCTGGCGGGACCGCTGACCAGGCTGGCGCGCGGGATCGTGGCGAAGCTGGAACCCGGCGGGGTGCTGGTGCTATCGGGGCTGCTGCGCAACCAGGAAAAAATGCTGCTGTCTTTTTATCAGGGGCTGCGTTTGGCCAGCATCCGGCGCGACGGGCCATGGAGCGCGCTGGTTTTAGAGAGGCCTTATGGATTGTCGCGCGATCTTGCGGCGAACGTCCGCACGCTGCCGCTACGGACCCCACTTCGCCGGATCGCACTTTTACGCTAGTCTTCAGCCATGGACAAAAACACCGCGTTCCAGAGCTTTGACGAGGTCAGCGATGCGGCGACCTGCGCGCCGCGGCTGGCGGCGTTGCGCGGCAAGTTGAAGAAACGCGGGCTGGACGGTTTTGTCGTCCCCCATTCCGACGAGCATCAGAGCGAATATCTGCCGGCGCGGGCCGAGCGGCTGGCCTGGCTGACCGCTTTCACCGGCTCAGCCGGGGCGGCGGTGGTGCTGAAGGACAAGGCGGCGGTGTTTACCGATGGGCGCTATACGCTTCAGGTGCGCCGCCAGACTGATACGAAACTGTTCGAGCCGCGCGATCTGGTGGCGGAAGGACCGCCGGGCTGGATTCCCGATCATCTTCCCAAAGGCGCCAGGCTGGGTTATGACCCCTGGCTTTCCACCGCCCATTCCGTGGCCCATCTGAAAGCCGCGGCGGAGAAGGCTGGCGGTACGCTGGTAGCTTGCGAGAGCAATCCAATCGACGCGGTGTGGCAGGATCAGCCCGCCGCGCCGGCCGGCCCGGTGATCATCCATCCCCTCGCCCTGGCCGGCGAAGCCAGCCAGGCCAAGCGGGTGCGGCTGGCGGACGGATTGAAGAAAAGCGATACGGATGCGGCGGTGATCACCTTGGCGGATTCGGTGTGCTGGCTGCTGAATATAAGAGGCAGTGACGTGCCGCATACGCCCTTTGTGCTGGCATTCGCCATCCTGAACAGCGACGCGACGGTGGATCTATTCCTGGACAAGAAACGCTGTAGCGGCGATGTGATGGCGCATCTGGGCGCCGGGGTGCGGCTTCATCCGCCGGCGGCTTTTGGCGCAGCACTGGACGGGCTGAAGGACAAGAAAGTCCTCGCCGATCCCGCCAGCGCGGCGGCGGCCATCCTGGACCGGCTGCAAAGAGCGGGCGCGGCGATCAGGCGCGAGCCCGATCCCTGCCAATTGCCCAAGGCTTGCAAAAACCCCGCCGAGATTGAAGGCATGCGGCAGGCCCATATCCGCGATGGGGCGGCGATGGCGAATTTCCTTAGCTGGCTGGAGAGCGCGGCGGCCGGCGGCACCCTGACCGAGATCGCCGCCGCCGAAGCGCTGGAGGGTTTTCGCCGCGCCACCAACCAACTGCGCGACCTCAGCTTCGATTCCATTTCGGGCGCCGGCAGCAATGGCGCCGTGGTGCATTACCGCGTTACCCGCTCCACCAACCGGGTGATCGGAAAAAATGACATGTTCCTGATCGATTCGGGGGCGCAATATCCCGACGGCACCACCGACATCACCCGCACCGTGATGGTGGGCGTGGCCACGGCGGAGATGAAGGACCGCTTTACCCGGGTGCTGAAAGGCCATATCGCGCTCGCCACAGCGCGCTTTCCTGACGGCACCATCGGCATGCAACTCGACAGTCTGGCGCGGCGGCCTTTGTGGGAGGTGGGCCTGGATTACGATCACGGCACCGGCCATGGCGTGGGGTCGTATCTGGCGGTGCATGAAGGCCCGCAGAATATTTCCAAACGGGCGGTGAACCAGAAGCTGATGCCCGGCATGGTCTGTTCCAATGAGCCGGGTTTTTACAAGGAAGGCGCTTTCGGCATCCGGCTTGAGAATCTGGTGGTGGTGACGGAAGGCAAAGACCTGCCGGGCGGCGAGCGCAAGATGATGGAATTCGAAACCATTACCCTGGCGCCGCTGGACCTGGCGCTGGTGGAGACCGCGCTGTTGACCGACGCCGAGCGGGAGTGGCTGAACGCCTATCACGCACGGGTGCGGGAGACGATCGGCCCGCTGGTGCCGGACAATGTGCGGGCTTGGCTGGCGCGGGCAACAAGAGCGATTTAGCCGCTTATCAATTTCAGCCAACCATCTTCGTCCAGCACCTGGACGTTATGTTTTTGGGCTTCCTTGAGCTTTGAGCCAGCGCCGGGGCCGGCGACCACGATGTCGGTCTTGGCGGAAACCGAGCCCGAGACCTTGGCGCCCAGGCTTTCGGCCCGCGCTTTGGCTTCCTGGCGTGTCATCTTTTCCAGCGTGCCGGTGAAGACCACGGTCTTGCCGGCGACGGGCGAGCCTTCGGTTTTGGGCTTGGGCAGCGGCTTGACCGTCACTTCCTTCAGCAAGTTCGCCACCAGCTTGCGATTGTGCGGCTCGTCAAAAAAAGTCCTTCACCGCCTGGGCCAGCACTTCGCCCACGCCCTGAATCTGTTCCAATTCGGCGACAGCGTTCTTTTCTTCCATCGCGTCGATAAATTCATCGATACCGGAATAATTGCGGGCGATCAGCCGGGCATTGGTTTCCCCGACATGGCGGATGCCCAGCGCATTGATAAAGCGGTCCATGGCAATGGTGCGGCGGGCATCGATGGACGCGACCAGGTTTTCCACCAGCTTGCTTTCGCCTTCATCGTCCTTTTTGCCTTTCTTGACCTCTTCCTTGCCTTCCTTGGCTCGGCGCTCGGCGGACATTTCTGCCCGCCGTTCGGCCAGGGCGCGGTTCAAGAGATCGGGCTTCTTTGCCAGCCGGAAAATATCGGCCGGTTCCTTCAGCAGACCTTTCTCGAACAGGGTTTCGATATAGATTCCGCCGAAGCCTTCGATGTCGAAGGCTGGCCGCGATACGAAATACCGCAGCCTTTCCACCGCCTGGGCAGCGCAGATCAGCCCACCGGTGCAGCGCCGGTCGACATCCTGCTTGCCGGTTTTTTCATCCACCTCGCGCACGGCATGGCTGCCGCAGATGGGACATTTGGTGGGAAATTTGTAGGGCCTGGCGCTTTTGGGGCGCTTGTCTTCGATCACCCGCACGATCTGGGGGATCACATCGCCGGCGCGCTGGATCACCACCGCATCGCCGATCCGCACATCCTTGCGGGCGATTTCGTCTTCATTGTGGAGCGTGGCGTTGCGCACCACCACGCCCCCCACCGTGACCGGCTTGAGGCGGGCCACCGGCGCCAGTTTGCCGGTGCGGCCCACCTGAATCTCAATGTCTTCCAGCACGGTTTCGGCCTGCTCGGCGGGGAATTTGTGGGCGATGGCCCAGCGCGGACTGCGGGAGACAAAGCCCAGCCGCTCCTGCAGGTCGAGGCGATTCACCTTGTAGACCACGCCGTCAATGTCGTAGCCCAATTTGGCGCGCTTGCTTTCGATCTCGCGATAGAATTTGAGAATCTGTTCCAGACTTTCGCAGCGCCTGGTCAGCGGATTCACCGCAAAGCCGTAATCGGAGAATTTTTCCAGCATGCCGGTCTGGGTTTTGGTCGGCAGTAGGGAAATCTCGCCCCACGTATAGGCAAAGAAATTGAGGGTGCGGCCCGCGGTGATGGCGGGATCGAGCTGGCGTACCGAGCCGGCGGCGGAATTGCGCGGATTGGCGTAGGTGGGTTTGCCGGATTTTTCCTGGCGCTGGTTGAGCGCCTCGAACGCCTTGTGGGTCATATAGACCTCGCCGCGCACTTCGAGAATGGCCGGCGGCTTGCCTTTCAGGCGCAGCGGAATGTCGGAGATGGTTTTGAGATTGGCGGTGATGTCTTCGCCTTCGCTGCCGTCGCCGCGGGTGGCGCCCTGGACCAGCACGCCTTTCTCATAGCGCAGGCTGGCGGAAAGCCCATCAATCTTGGGTTCGGCGGTGACGGCGATTTCGTCGTCTTCCTTCATGCCCAGGAAGCGGCGCACCCGGGCGATGAAATCCGCCACATCCTCGTCGCTGAAAGCATTGTCCAGCGAGAGCATGGGTTTGGCGTGCACCACCTTGGCGAATTTTTCCGACGCCTTGGCGCCGACACGATGGCTGGGGCTGTCCGGCCGCACCAGCAGCGGGAACCGCGCCTCGATTTCGGCGTTGCGGCGGCGCAGGGCGTCGTATTCGGCGTCAGTGATGGTGGGGGCGTCTTCGGCATGGTAGCGCCGGTCATGCCCGGCGATTTCGCGGGCCAGATGGTCGAGTTCCTTGGCGGCTTCCTCGGACGAGAGCTTGTCGACCGATTTCATGCCCTATGCCCGCTTGCGGGGCTTTTTGGCTGGCTGGGAAGCCTCGGCCACCAGCCTTTTGGCGGCGGCGCGGGCTTCATCGGTGACATTGGCGCCTGACAGCATGCGGGCGATTTCCTCCAGCCGCGCTTCGTCTTCCAACGTCACGATGCGGGTCTTGTCGCCGACGCGGGAAATGCGGAAATGCCGCGCGGCGCGAGCCGCAACCTGGGGCGAATGGGTGACCAGCAGAACCTGGGTGGTTTCAGCCAGGCGCTGCAGCCGCTCACCCACCGCATCGGCCACCGCGCCGCCCACGCCGCGATCCACTTCGTCGAACACCAAAGCAGCGGGCGGCGAGACCTGGGCCAGCGCCACTTTCAGGGCCAGCGAGAAACGTGCCAACTCGCCGCCCGAGGCAATCTTGGCCAGGCCGCCGAACGCCGCGCCTTCCAGGGTGGCGACTTCGAAAGCGATGCGTTCCAGCCCGTGCATATTGCCTTGTTCGTCGGGCGTCAGCGCGACGCGGAATTTGGCATGGCCGAGCTTGAGGGGCATGAGTTCGGCGGCCACCGCCTCCTCCAGCTTCTTGGCGGCGGCGGCGCGGGCCTGGGAGAGTTTTTGGGCGGCGACTGTGAAAGCGGCGCGGGCCGCAGCGAGGGCAGCTTCGGCGCTTTTGAGCGAGGCGCCGCCGCCTTCCAGCGCCTCGCGCTGGGCGAGGAAATCGGCCATTAGGGCGGGCAACCCGTCCGCCGTGGTGGCGTATTTGCGGGCCAGGCCGCGCAGGGTGAACAGGCGTTCTTCTTTCTTTTCCAGGGTGGCGGCGTCGGTCTCCAGGCTGGAGAGCAGGGCATCCAGCTCGCGCCGCGCCTCTTCGGTGAGCGCAAAAGCCTGTTCCAGGGCGGCTTCGGCGCTGGCGGCGCGTTTGCGGGCTTCTTCCTGCAAGCGGGAAAGCTTTTTCAACGCCGAAGCCAGCGACGCCTCGGCGCCGCGCTCACCGCCCAGGGCTTCGCTGGCCGCGCTTAAGTCCTCGGCGATGCGCGAAGCGTTCATCATCAGGGCGCGTTCGCCCGCCAGTTTTTCCTCTTCGCCGGTCTCGGGGGCGAAATCGGAAAGCTCGGCGGCGGCAGCGCGAACATAATCGGCATTGCGTTCGGCTTCCGCAGCGCGGGCCTTGAGGGCGGAAAGATTTTCACGCGCCGCGTCCCAGCCGGCATACAGCGCGGCAACGGCTTTGACCTGGTCTTCCAATCCGCCAAAGCAATCGAGGAGGCCTCGATGGGTGGCGACATCAAACAAGCCGCGATCATCGCTCTGGCCATGCACTTCCAGCAAAAGACCACCCAGCTCTTTCAACAGGCCCACGCTTACCGCTTCGTCATTGATGAAGGCGCGGGATTTGCCGTCGGCGGAAAGGCTGCGGCGCAGCACAATCTCCCCATCCGACGTCATGGCCTGCTCGCCGAGCAGGGCGCGCGAGGGATGCGTGGGACCGGGATCGAACACCGCCGTGGCCGAGCCTTGCGCCGCGCCCGGCCGCACACTTGTCCTGCCTCTTGGCCCGGCCGGCCCGCCGATGGCCAAGCCCAGCGAGTCGAGCAGGATGGATTTGCCCGCGCCGGTTTCGCCGGTCAGCACATTGAGGCCGGGCGCGAATTCCAGCGCCGCCTGTTCGATCAGGACAATGTCACGTACAGTCAGCGCGGCCAGCATGGCGCCCTCAATTTCGCAGGAAAATGTGACCATTTTTCCGGACAAAATGCGAACAAAATCTCACCAGATGATTCGGTCCCGGCGCGGTGGATTTTCGTTCCTGGCTAGGGTCGCCTAGCGACAGCGTAGGCGACGCGCAGAGCCTGTTTCCGCAGCCGCTCGCCCAAGCTCGCGGCGTTCGCCCGCTTTCGCAGGTCCACTGGACCTGCTCACATGCCGCGGGCTCACGGACGCAAAAGACCCGCGCCGGGTCAGAGCATTTTGTGGAAAGCTTTGTAAATCCAGCTTTGCTGGTCAGCCTGGGGCTGGAGATTGCGCCCTTTCAAGATGTTATAGGAGTCCTGGTACCACACCGTGCCGGGATAATTGGCGCCCAGCACCGCGGCGGCGGTCTGCGCCTCGCTGTCCAGCCCCAGGGAATAGTAGGACTCGGTAAGGCGTTCCAGCGCTTCGGCGATCTGCGGCGTGGTCTGATACTGGTCGATCACCACCCGGAAACGGTTGATGGCGCCGATATAATCGCCGCGGGTGAGATAATAGCGACCCACTTCCATTTCCTTGCCGGCGAGATGATCCTCGGTAAGGTCGATCTTCAGAGTGGCGTCGCGGGCATATTCGGTGTCGGGGAAACGCTGCACCACGTCCTGCAGCGCCACCAGCGCGCCTTCGGTCTTGGACTGGTCGCGGCCCACATCCACGATCTGCTCATAGAGCGAGATCGCTTTCAGATAGAAAGCATAGGCGACTTCCTGGCTGCCGGGATGCAACGAGATATAGTCATCGGCAGTGGACACCGCCTCGTCATATTTGTTGGCCTGATAGGCGCAGAAAGCACTCATCAACTGCGCCCGGCGGGCCCAGACCGAATAAGGATGCTGGCGATCCACTTCGTTGAATTGGGCGGCGGCCAGATCCCAATTGCCCTTGTTGATCTGGGTCCAGGCGGCGGCATAGATATCGTCAATCGTCCGGTCCTGGTATTGCGCGGCGTCCTTGTTGAGATCGTTGGTGGCGTCGTCGCTGTCGAACAGGCTGCAGCCTGCGAGCAGGGCGGCTGCCAGCGAAACCATCAGAAGCACGCGAAATTTACCGGCTGGATTGCGCATTACAAATATTCCATTTTTCCCATGCGGGACAACGGGTTATGCCATTTTCGGCGCCGCGCGTCCATGCGCATGTCAAGGTTATAGCATGGGTTGGGCTTAGCCCGGAAAGGGCACAAGGCGAAAGGCCGAGGGATCGGCAAAAAGCGCTCTCAGCAGGGCGTTGTTGGTGGCATGGCCGGAACGTTGGCCATGGAACCTGGCCAGCAGCGGCGCGCCCGCCAGCGCCATATCGCCAATGGCGTCCAGGATTTTGTGGCGCACAAATTCATCGGGGAAGCGCATCAGGCCCTGATTGACCACGCCGATTTCGTCCAAGGCCAGGGTGTTTTCCAGGTTGGCGCCTTTGGCGAGATTCAGGGCGTGGAGGCCCTCAAGTTCCTTGACGAAGCCGAAAGTGCGGGCGGGAGCGATGGTCTGGGCAAAGCTGGTGGGGGAAAAGTCGAGAGTGAATATCTGCCGGCCGATGGCGGCGGCGGAAAATTCGATCTCGAATTCATAAAAGGTGCCGGCAGCGGGAGAGAGGCTGGCGCTGGCGTCCTTCTGGCTGACGCTGACCGGCTTCAAGACCTTAATGGCTTGCCGCGGCACGTCCTGGCTTTTGAGGCCGGCCTTTTGGATCAGGATGAGATAGGAGAGCGCATCACCATCCAGGATGGGCGGCTCGGGGCCGTCCAGGGTGACAGTGAGATCGTCCACCCCTGCCCCGGCCACCGCCGCCATCAGATGCTCGACCACGCCGACGCTGGCGCCATCTTTTTCCAGAACGGTGCCGAGGCGAGTTTCACCCACCAGATCATAGCGGGCGGGAATCTGCGTGGCCCCCAAATCGGCGCGGATGAAGACCACGCCCTGCCCCGGCGGCGCGGGCGCCAGCGTCATGGTCACCGCCGTACCGGCATGCAGGGCGGTGCCGGAGGTGGTGATCGGCCTGACAATAGTATGACGGGCGATGGTGTGGCGGGCGGTCATAGCGCCCTTATAAAGAAAAAGAGCGAGGCTCGCGCCCCGCTCTCTTCACAATGTCTTGCAGCTTAATTCGACTGGCGGCGCAAAAAGGCCGGAATCTCAAACTGCTCGTCGCGATTATGCTCGGGAAACAGGTCTTCGCTGGAAGGCGGCGGGCTGGTCACGCTGTCACCGGGCAAAACCGGCTGCGGCGCCTGGACTTGCGGGCGGGGCGCGGGAACCGGCTCCTGGCGCAGGTCACGCGCCACCTTTTTGCGCCCGAAAAAGCCCCAGCCTCTCTTTTCCGGCTCGGGTTTGGGAGCGAGCGGCATGTCCCTCGTCGAACGCACCGTCTCCCTAGCGGGGTAAGACTCGGCGATCACCGGGGCGTCTTCGCCGCCCAGGATATAAGCCTCATCCGCCGTGGCCGTGGCGTTGAGTTCATT
>Ga0206877_10055_pt2 | contig 36713 bp, 39 predicted proteins | sample Alteio_BWOrgCont_7_FD_152623 | JGI IMG/M metagenome (GOLD analysis project Ga0206877, IMG submission 152623) | Enriched cells from forest soil in Barre Woods Harvard Forest LTER site, Petersham, Massachusetts, United States -... | ecosystem: Environmental > Terrestrial > Soil > Temperate forest >...
AGATCGGCGTTCATGTATGAAATGCAACATAGGCAAACCAGAAAAAAAGTTGGCTTCGGCACCCCCGATTTAACGTTTTGGTAAGAAATGAGGCAGTGTTTTCTATGCATTCTTCTTCTGATGAATTTTCTGTACAGTGCAACCGAGCACCAGTATCTTGCCAGTCTTGATGGGCTGGTTTTAGAAGCGGGCACAGATAAAGCATCAAAAAAAATATGAGGGTTCCCATGCGCCAACTTTTTTTCTGGTTTGCCTTATGTTGCATTTCATACATGAACGCCGATCTACCTTTAAAGAAACGCCCCGCTCCCATTCATGTAACGACATCTATCGTCGTCCCCTGCGTGCCTATTCACTTTCAATACATCCCGGAATTATTGGAAGGATATACACGTCAGACCGTACTTCCCGATGAAGTGGTGATTTCCCTCTCTGAAGGACTGAAAGTGAATCGGATGGAAATGGCCGATGTCAAGGATCGCTCCTGGCCTTTTAAGCTACTCATCATCGAAAATGAAGATAAAACTTCCGAAGGGACCAACCGCAACATCGGCACTGACCATTCGTCGGGAGATGTTTTGCTCTATCAGGACGCTGACGATCTACCTCATCCCCAAAGAGTTGAAATCGTAAAATATCTCTTCGAAAATTACTTTGTTCAACACGTGTATCACGGGTATATTCTAGAAAACAATGCTGAAACAGAACCGTTCGCCATCTATGATTTACACGCCCTGAATGCTTTTTACGCCTATCAGCACGTCTACCAAGTGAATGGCCGAAATCTCCATAATGGCGCTGTCTGCTTTACTCGAGATGTAGCGAACAAAGTCAGATGGGTAGAGGGGTTCAGGATCAGTACCGATTCGGAATTCAGCCTTCAAGTTTATAAAATCATCCAAGACAAAGTCGTCTTGATCGATCCTCTCATCCTCTATCGATATCACCTCTCAACCTATCATGGAATCAACAAAAGTTAATCCATACCAAATATCAGAAATAGCGTTGAGTTTGGCAAGGAAGCTGCACAAATTTTTTGTCTGGAACGAGAGACCATTGCCAGCATGGCGAGGCACGAGTGAAGACGATAAATTTGTTGCAGAGCTGACGTAGCCAACCCAACGCTATTTCTGATATTTGGTATCATCCACCCAAGAAGAAAAAATCTCCCATTAGCCAGCCCATCCTCAATCCCTTATCTCCTAGCATAGATATCACCCCATAATCCCCAAATAGCGGAAAAATCGGTCGTCTCCATCAGATGATTGATTGTTCCCAAAAGCTCATCAGCAGATAGCCAAACTGGAGATATAAAATAGCCCCGCTCCCCAAATCCGTAATTGAATTCCTGATATCCAAGCATTTGCAAATAGGCAAGGCACTTTTTGGATGTTTCGAGCTGGTCGGTATTGCATTCAAAAGAAATCAAAGGGATGGGCTGAGTGAGCCCGCGTAAAACTTCCAATTCAAAATTCTCCACATCGATTTTGCAATAGGCAGGCAGCCCGTGTTTTTGAATCATTTGATCGAGAGTAGCAATCGGGACCATGATCTTTTTATCCCACTTGGAGCCTCGATCAGCGAACCTGCTGTGAAGGGTATAATCGAAAGAAAATGTGGAAATTGTCGGAGAAAGGGAAGAGATGTACATTTCTAACTTCCCCTCCTGCTCCCCTAACCCAATTGGCTCGATCGCGACAGAAGGGTAGTTCTGGAATCTTTCTTGCAACACTTTCACACACTCAGGTTGCGGCTCGAAACAAACGACTCTCGCGCCTGAATCCAAATAAAGCTGGGCATTTTTACCGATATTGGCACCAACATCAAATACGAGATCATTCGGAGTGATGAATCGATGTAAAAAGACTAGATACTCGGTCGGATCAAAACTGCTGCCACAAGATGTCGGAAACACAACCTCAACATCCTCTCGAAATAAATCGATCGATTCCGTTTTGCCTTCCATTGAAAAAAAAACCAGCGCAAAGACGACGGTGGGTTGAAGAAGTCTCATGGGAGCAGTTTAGAATTTTCACTATTTTTCTTCCCAATATTTTTCAGTTTCGTAAAATGTTGAGCATGCGTTTCCCCATCTTTTTCCTTCTCATCGGCAACCTTCTTTGGACAAACCCGACGATTAAAGAAATTTTCACTTTAGAATATGAACAGCCCTTAAATGCACCAGGGAGCTCATTTTCAGATACCGCTCAGAACCAATTGCTTACCTGGATGAAAAACCAGGAAATCGAATGCATTCTAGATGCAGGTTGCGGGATTTTTCCATGGATTCCTCCGATCGGAAAATACCTAGGGATCGATATCGTCGATTCTATCATCCTGAACGCGAAAGAGAGGTTGAGCGATAGGCATGTGAAATTTGCGATGATGGACATCACCGATGAGACCTTGCCTCAAGGAGATTTGATTTTATGTAGGGATACTTGCGATTTTTTTTCATTTCGAGATATTGGATCCACATTTCAAAAGTTCAAGGATAGTAAAAGCTCTTTTTTGGCTCTCAGCACGTATCCGAAAATTTCCGATAATGCGGAAACAACGACAGGGATGAGAAGAAAGCTCAATTTTCAAGCCTTCCCATTTTTTTTCCCTGAGCCGCTTGCCCTCATCGAAGATGAGAATGAAAGATATTTGGGGATCTGGAAGTTAGAGGAAATCGATTTAGAATCGTTTGAAAAACGGACATTTCCTCCTATCACCTTTCTGACCAAACCAGTGGGAGGCAGCTTTATCAATGAACATACGGCGCTTGTCAATAGCGCTCGGAGAGGAATGAAAGAAGTGCATCGGAATTTTAATTTCAATCCCAATGACGTCTTAGAGGTTAAAGAACATGTCGTCGTCATTACCGATCTGAGAGCGGGCACTCAAGCTTACGAATGGAAGAAAGAAAATAAAATCAAAACCTTGATGGCAGGGCCAAATTTTGCACCCTCTGAAGGAAACTTTTTCATCGCCTGGCCTCTTTTGAACTGCTATTTGTGCAATTCGGAGTGGCCCGCCACAAGTCTTCTGCGAGTCAATCCCTCAATGGAAAACCGAATTCGTTATTGGTATGCTGGCGTAGAAGAAACATTTTGGAAACCCAAAATTTCATTCAAAGATAAAAACTCCAAAAAAGTGCTTGTCTACTCTAAAACAGATAGCCATCTTGCAAGTCAAGCACAAAGAGTCTTGGAGCAATATGGGTATACTGTAGTTATGATCAGTTACGGGGGGTACAATTACGAATTGTTTAAAAACATACTAGAAGAGTGTAAGTTCGCAGTGTTTGTGAGCAGATCCGAAAGTCAAGGACTTGCTCTTGCTGAAGCCTGGTGTATGGACGTTCCTGTCCTGGCATGGAATCCAAAAGCCCCTTTCACGTGGGATGGCATTACCTGGAATCCGGTCTCGTCTTGCCCCTACTTGAACCCGATGGTAGGAGCGGATTGGAAAGAAATAGAGGAATTTGCAACAATAATCAAAACATTCGATGAGATCAGCAAATTCTTTCAGCCACGAAGGTGGGTCCTCCTGAATATGAGCGACAAAACCTCAATTGAAAGACTGATGTGCCACATCCGAGAATATCGATATACTCCATGAAGAAAATATTTCTGCTGTTATTCCCTCTATTTTTGTTTTCAAACGCAAAATCTGCTGATCTGATCATCTTTTCCTATGACCGTCCTCTTCAAATTTATGCTCTCCTTGAATCAATCGATAGATTTGTGACGAATTTGAATCAAACCTCCGTTCTTTATCGAGTCAGCAACCAAGATATTTTAGAAGCGTATGAAGGGATCAAAGAGATGTATCCGAAAATCCATTGGGTCAAGCAGGGAGCCACTCCAAGGCAAGATTTCAGGCCGCTATTACTCCAGTGTATCTCAAGCTCTCCCGCAGATTACGTTGTATTCGCAGTCGATGATGATATCGTAAAAAACTACATAGATATAGAAGAGTGCGTAGAGGCAATGGAAATATCGAATGCCTATTGTTTTTACTTCCGGCTAGGAGACAACATCACGGTTCAATATAACTCCGAAATCCCCTTGATTCCTCCAAAACGGACCCAAGTGAAGGAAAATATTTTTCAATATTATCTCAACGATGGGAACTATGGCGATTGGCGCTATCCCAACAATCTCGACATGACTCTCTATAAAAAAAGTCGGATCCTCCCCGTATTCACAACTATGGCATACCATTCTCCAAATACCTTAGAAGGAAACTGGTCTGGGAAAGCAGATTTGAATGATTTTGGACTTTTTTATAATACATCGAGAATGTTCTCTTTACCCATCAACATGGTGCAAGAAGATTGGATCAACCCTTGTGAAGGAACCTTTTCTGCGAAAGAGCTTTTTCAATTCTGGAAAGAAGGCCTTAAAATGGATCTAGAACTCTACTACTTCTTGAACAACTCCTGTCCTTTCGTCAGCCAAAAGCCCACATTTATACCGAAGTGAATTCAAAAGTTGGGAATTTGGCAAGAAGGGCGCGCAAATTTTTTGTACTGGAGCAAGCAGCTTTGTTCATGAACAAAGCGCGAGTAAAGTCAAAAAAATTTACTGCGAAGCCGACGCAGTCAAAAACCAACTTTTGAATTCATTTCGGTATATACAAAAACACTCAGAACCTTAAATAAATCGCGTCTCCATGAAGTTCCGATTCCTCGTAGACAATTTTGAAGCCCTTCTCGCTTAGCCATTTGGTTAAATCATCAAATAGGACCGTCCCTTCATAGTAGGGCAGTTTAGAATATTCTGTCTGGATCACTTTGACGCTTTTCAAGATCTCCGGACAGGCAGAAAGCATTTGGAATTCACTTCCTTGCATGTCCAGCCAAAGAAAATCAACATGGTCGACCTGGTGCTCTTCAGCCCAAGCGTCCAAAGTTGTAATGAGAACGGAAATCGGCTCTTCAAACCCGATCCAAGACCAACGCCAATGCTCTTTAGATGGAGGAAATAGAGAACTCGATGCGTCGCCTGGAGCATTTGGCTCGATCGGCTTGCTAATGTAAAAATCGGCCATTCCGATGCGGTTGCCCAACGCAAGGCAAAAGGTGTGGATGTTAGAAGACCCACCGCTATTTTTCTGGAGGATCGGATAGAGCTTTGGATTCGGCTCGAAGGCATAAATCGTTCCATTCGGCCACTTGGCGCTCATGCGTTGCGTATCTGTGCCTATATGAGCTCCGGCCTCCACGATGATGGGATTGGAAGGAAGATATTGCGCAATCCAGTCTAGACTGGGCGTGGAAAAGAGGAAAATGGGAAAAAAGAAAATCAGATTGAAACGCTTCATGGTAGATATCTAATCAAAAGAGATTTTTTTTTGCAACATATCGATTCTGATTGATACAATGATACGTTGTACATACTTGAGCAAAGTAGGGCTCGGCCACAAGGCGGCAAAATGGTTTAAAAGGGCGATTTTGTTGGTTCCGGGAGTTTTGCAATTGCCTCTACAGTCTACGATTCGGACACGATCGAGATGCTCAAACGCAAAGCCTCTGTCCAGAAGACCTATTGGACGTGAATTGAGCGGTATTTCCGCAGCCTTGACAAACTCCAGTTTTTTTGATTTAACTTGTGCAAATCAAACAGGTGGCAAAATGAAATTCATCGTCTATCTTTTTTTACTGCCTATCTACCTGTCAGCCAACTCCAACCCTGGAATTTTCGGCGATTACCTCAATACCGTTTTCGTAGAAACAGGCACTTTGTTCGGAGCATCGACGACAGCGGCATTAGACTCAGGGTTTAAAGAGGTTTATTCGATCGAGCTTTCCGAAAAATGGCATATGTACTGCCTGGACAAATTCCGAGACGTCCCGAATGTCCACCTATGGCAAGGCGATTCTGGAACCCTCCTTGCTGAAATGATCCGCGATATCGATGAGCCGATTACTTTTTGGCTTGATGCGCATTATTCAGGTGCCCCTACAGCAATGGGCAGCTCTTACACTCCTATTCTGCAAGAACTCGAAGCGATTAGAAACCATCCGATCAAAACGCATACGATCCTGATCGACGATATCCGCTGTTTCGGAACCGAAGATTTCGATTTTATTCCCCTTGCAAAAGTACTTGCCATTCTTCAAGAGATCAATCCCAAATACACTATTTCCTACAGAGATGGCTATGTAAAAAGGGATATTTTGGTTGCCAAAATTTCCCATTAAGAAGCGCCGCGAAGCGGTTTTTTCTCCTGTGGCTGGCCTGCGCTAATTTTTCTTGTTCGTTTGCTTCAAACATTTTTGTCTTTGGCGACAGCCATATACGCGCATTTGAAGGGATTCCCAATACTTTTATCAAGCATTTGGGCCACTCTTGCTCAAAAAACAAGGCTAGAGATATCGTGCCTTTCTGATGAAATTATTGATTTCGCTCGTTCTGTCCTGTTCCCTTTTCGGCCACACGGATCGATGGATGCAGCCGACCGGCTCGAAACCGGCGCTTTATATTTGGAAGCAGGATGCGACAGATTTGATCCCGCTTCTGTCGCGGCTTTTGCCTGCCGATCCGGCAATCGTCGATGCCGGCGCCTATCTCGGATACGAAAGCCGGGAGCTGGCCCATCTTTTTCCTAAAGGGCGCATCCATTCCTTCGAACCGGTCGCCCAACTTTACCGGCAGCTCGAGTCGAACATGAGCGATTTGCCCAATGTCTCCACCTATCGTTTGGCCCTAGGAGATCGATGCGAAGAGAGGACGATGCATCTATCGACGGCGCCCGATTGGGAGCCCGGCAAGATTTCCCTCTCGAGTTCCCTTCTTCCTCCAAAGGATCATCTCCTGTATTCCGATACTCAATTCGAACTCTCTGAAATCGTGCAGGTCACGACCCTCGATCAATGGGCCGGCGACCATGAGATCCAAAAGATCGATATGCTTTGGCTCGATATGCAGGGATATGAGCTGCCAACATTGAAAGCCTCTCCGATCATCCTGAGTACAGTCTCGGTGATTCTGACTGAGGTGGAATTCGTCGAGGCCTATCAAGGGCAATCCCTCTATGATGAAGTGAGAAGCTGGCTCGAATCCCAAGGCTTTGCCTTGGTGGGCGGCACCTTCTCGTTTCCCAAAGAGCGCAACCAATGGTTCGGCGACGCTTTGTTCGTCCGGAAAGAACTCGTGGAGAAGTTGTATTGACTTCGCGATGAAGACTGGTCCCTGAATGAAGCTTTTCCTGTCTTCTCTCATCTTTATCCAGGCGGTGTACGGGTTCCCGCAATATTACTGCACAGGATCGAACTGGGCCTATTTCGATAGCCTTTTGAATTTAATCGGGTCCATCCATGCTACGAATTTTGAAGAACTGCAGGAAATCGCCGTCTTCGATCTGGGATTGGAACCGGATCAGATCAAAATCCTGGAGAGCATCCAAAAAGTGTCGGTCCATCCATTGGAAAAAACCCATCCTGATATCACCTCCTATTATCAGGGTCATGGGATTGTCGTATTTGGATGGTATGCATGGAAACCGGTCGCGATCAAACAAGCCCTCGATTTATTTCCCTATGTGCTGTGGCTGGACGCCGGAACGGAGGTCCGCAATTCAATGGATTGTATGTTCCGATATATTCAGGAAAACGACTACTTTATCTGTACGATCGGGGACCACAAAGACATCAAGGGGAACTGGCAGCACCCTGTAGGATGGGGGATGACTCAATTCGTTAAAAACAAGTTTGGATTGAACGATCCTGAGAAAAGATGGATTTTGGAATGCGAATCCATCATGGGGGGATGCATCGGCGTGACAAGAAAAGGAGCCTCCTGCTTCATCGACGATCTCTTTGAATGGACCCGCGACTTAAGAAATTATGCAGACGATGGAACGGCTCCGAATGGTTGGGGCTGCGCAAGACACGATCAAGTTTTGCTCAGCTATTTAGCCTATTCGAGAAACCTCACCGTTTATTCTCAAGACGGCGAGCATGGCAATCCCATCATGATTTCACAGGGAGACGAAACGGTCCCTTTTTATATCACTTGGTGTAAAAAGCTTGTGAATTCCAACACCCACATCTATAACGTTCGCACTGAAAAAACAAATCACCCGTATAACATTTCTAAAATCCGCAAAAACATCACATGAGTAACACGTATGAGAAAATTTTTGTGCAATTTTTTTCTTTTTGTTTCGATTTTTGGGTTTACGGAAAGTTCTCTTCCTAAGCCATATAATGAAGTGACGCTACTACCCTTCTACGATCCCGACGAGCATCCCGGACGTCATGATGTAAGATATAAGCAAATTTTTAAGGATCATAAGATTGAGACCGTGATCGAGGTAGGGAGTTGGCTTGGAAATTCGGCCAGAATATTTGCAGCTAGAATTCCTGAGCATGGAAAGATATATGCTGTAGACCATTGGCTTGGTTCTATTGAACAGCAATCAGATCCGTTTTTACCTCATTTATATCAACAGTTTTTATCGAATATTATTCACTCTGGATACACTAACAAAGTCATCCCTGTAAAAAATGTCTAGCTTGGAAGCTGCTAAATATCTAGTCGATGTGAAACCTGACCTGGTTTATATTGATGCAAGCCACCAGAAGGAAGATGTGCTGGACGATCTTCGAGCCTGGTATCCTTATGTAAAAGGTCATGGTATTTTATGCGGCGACGATTGGACATGTAAAGAAGTAGAAGATGCAGTAAGAATCTTTGCTAAAGAGCAGAATCTGACTATTATTTCACCTAGTCACAATTTTTATCAGTTAATTGAACCCTAAATACAGTAATAAGAGGGTGTTGCTGAAATAAATTTCAGCAACACCCTCTGAAATCAGTCAAAAATTTGACGCACGGTATCGGAAACCGTTTGGTTTTGTATGACGATGTTTTGTTTCAAAGCGAAGAGCCGGATCCCCGGGATGGTCGCAAGTTCCATGTCGTATGGATTGAATATGCCATGTGTTTTTTCAAATCCTAAAATCTTTTCCATTCCTGCGCGGCTCAGGATCATCGAATGTGTATGACCTCTGCCGCCGATCTGGAGAAAAGATCCTAAATCTTTTACTTGGAGCATCTGATTGTAATCGATCGCAAGATCGGGTCGCCAAATCCAATTGATATCGTTGGTCGAATGAAAATAAACGACGGAATCGGTGTAAAGAATATCCCAGCCTTCCCGGCCGACTGACTCATCGAGCCGGTCAATCCAATCCCCAAGTTGATGCGGGTCTTCGCAAATCATGGTGTCGTCTTCCAGAATCCAGACCGCATGGTAACCCGAATCGAGAGCATCTTGCAGAATGGACAAATGGCTTAAGGTACAGCCGATAGCGCCTCCTTTCATCGAAACCGAAAAGACATTTCTTTGATAAAATTTTGGCCCGAGCCGATGATATTCACCGGTATCGGGATGTGCCGTGGTTTTTGGATCGATGAGAACGAATCCGTTGTAATTAATCTGGAAATTCACTTCCTCCATCATCCAAGGTTGAAAGACAACGCCCAGATCATCGAATGTAGTACGGGGCAATTGCCAGCCGTAGATTGCGGGAAAACGGAATAGCTCGATGCCAAAGCGTGCAAAATCATTCGAAATCCTCTCGAGTTTTTCAGGCCTTTGGTCGAGGTTGATCAAATAGATGAAGTCGATATTTTTGATTTGGGGAGGCTGTGACTTGCGCTCAATTTTTTTTAGGTGATTTTCTATTGCAAGGGCGAACAATCCCGTATTTAGAACGAAACAAATAGCGATGATTGCCTTCATCATTTTAGGCTCTCACGGATTTACGGCCTTTATTGCATCGAGCACAAGCGCGACAAAATTTTCTGAGGAAAAAAGCTGGGCCTGCTCGCTTGCAAGATAGCGTCGAGCCGCGGCAAGATAGCCTTCATAGGTTTCACGGTCCATGAGTCGCATGTATTCATACAGATCTTCATACGCGGCAAAGTCGCGGGCGTCGATAAAACACTCTCGAGGGACATAGTCGGCAACGTTCGAAGCGCCCCAATAGACGGGTACGCATCCGCCGATCAGACAATCAAAGAGTTTTTCAGTCATGTATCCGAGTTGATCCTTCATGTTTTCATAACAAATACAAAACTTATAATTTTTGAGTGTTTCCCATTTCGATGTGACATAGCCCTTCCAGGCAGGATAGCCATCCCAGCCGGGTCCATAGAGATCGAACTCCCCTTTATCCGTGAAAAATCGAATCGCGTTGCGCCGCTCTCCATAGAGTGATTTCGGATGGCCGAAATCTTTGTTGCCATTAATGAGCAGGCAGAATTTCTTCTCTGAAAAATCGGGGATCGGATCAGCGACAGCGAGACGAGGCATGGCGAAATGCAATTTGTGATAATTTGCTTTGCCGGCTAGATCATCGAACATAGTAAAAATTTTGCCGAACTGGCATGACAGCTTCGAATCGTAGATTTGCGGCATGACGACCGGAGGTTCTGTTAAAAAGAGCAAACGCTTGTAGTTCGGACAGGGAATCAGATTTCTGAGAAAATCGCGGCTCACCTCGTTGAAGGAAATAACGGCAGCGACATCGCGCGAGATATTCGAACCGTCCCTGGTAAATTGCACTTTATAGCCAGCCGCTTCGATCGCCTCGCGCATCATCACGTACGGTTTGGAGACTTCATCGCGATAATAGGTGAAATCGTAGAAATATTTGTTCGTGTCAATCCCGCCGATCTCCACAATGTAGACCGTGCTGCCATAGATGGCCGCTGCAGCGGCTAACAGAACGGCCGTGACCGTCTTTCTAGTTAAATTTCTCACATCAATCATTTTTTTGGTTTTGTAGTAACACGGAGAGCCTCCATCTATATACAATGAGCTCGCAGGGTATGACTGCCGTGTGTTCAAAGGCGTCATATACATCCCGATTGAACTTCACGTCCTGGTCGCTATCCAACTTCTTCACGTCTACCCAATGAATCCGATCGACCACGGCGCGGCTGCAAGCATTATTCCCATTATGCATTCTATCTCCGAGAGCAGTTCTGCCAATATCGTCGTATCTATCGAATCCGTGAATCGGCACGTGATTCTTTTCATAAGGCGTAATAGCTTCCCCCTCAGCTATCCATTTATGCAGCAAATGATCCACTGCATAATTCTCGAACATATATTTAATGATTTCTACTCTTTGAGGATGAGGAAGATCATCGGCGTCTTGAGAAATGATCACATCCCCCGTTGCATGGCTCACTGCGATGTTTCTGTTCAGCCCCGGGGATTGTTTCCCCTCGGCACGCAAAATGCTAACCTTGAAAGGCCAGGGGCTATTTTCCAAAGCGTCAATTTCCTCAGCTTTTAAAGTTTCGATGGAAGATAAGGAAATCACCACCTCGTCGGGCAAACAGGTTTGCTGCCGATACAGGTCTAAAAGGTTCGGCAACAATTCAAAATGCTTGCCCGCACAGGGAATGATTACGGAAACCTTCATCTGAAGAGGCTCCATTCTCGGCTCAATAGTTTTTGCAAAACCGATCATCAAAGCAGCAGTACAAAAAAATATGACTAAATACTTCAAGACACTCTTTTCCCGTCTGGATTCTCCTAAACCAGGGATTTTAGCAATTGGATCTTTCTGGTCAAGGCGTTTGTTTACACCACCTCCGATACCATTCTTGGGAAGCAATAAACACATAGCCGGCCCGTTTATAATAACTGATATCGCTGACATCGGAGACCACTTCAGTCCAAAAAATGCGGCGCAATATTTTTTGATGGGTCCTCAGCTGGACAAAATTGAAATAGATCTCATATTCGGACACGCAGGACTTGTAGATCTCTCCGAGATCAACGGATTGGCAAATCGCTCGCCAAGGTTCAGTGCGATGATATTCGCTGATCAGGCCAAAGAGGTCTTCAAGAACCGGCCTTTGGAAAAGCATGTGATGGACAATCCCCGATTGCTCCGGATTCGCTCGATGCAATCCCGGCAGCAGCTTGGCCATATGTTCGAAATATTCCTTGGTGTCGTTGCTCCCGATAATGAAAATAGGCTGCCCAGTCGATGTCATGAACTCCGCGCTCTTCAGGTAGATGACATCGGCGTCGAGAATGAGGACATTGCTCGATATCCCCGGTATGACAAAAGGAGCGTATAGTTTCAAAAGTTGCTGGTAAATCCAACCGATCCGTGTCACTGGAGAAGCAAGGAACTCCCTCGCCTTTTCCGCATCTCCATGAAATATTTCGAGAGCAAGGTCTTCTTTTGTAAAAGGGTAATTTTTTTCGTCGAACCATTCGGCCGAATCCGTATAGCGCTCTTTAGAAATCACGATGATACGTCCGATGTTGCGGCCATTTTTTCGAATCCCATCGATACACATCTCAATTGTTTCAAAATCTTTTGGATGATACGGGATCACAACGTCAATGGGTTCCGAAGAAAACGTGTAGGTAACTTTCTGAAAAGAGAAAAGATAACAGGGAAGGAGGAGGAAAAGGAACCATTGCATTTGTTTCTCTCACGGTATTGCAGTTCGAGCGATCGCGTCTTGATAGATCTCCTCGTTTTTTTCCAGAATCATTTCGGTAATCGTGATTTGATTGCCGGCGCGCTGGAAATTGGTAGGAAAAAAGACGACAGCAAAGTCATGGATGCAAGAAGCGACAATGCTGTAGTTCGATTGTGGGCGAATGAGCGCATCAAATTGAAACAATGAGAAAAAATCTTCAAGCACGTTCGCCGCATGGTGGTTGCCAATTTTTCGAAAGTCGATCTGGACCGAAGCGTCATCTGGAATGTTTTTTGCTAATTCAACAGCCAAAAGGGCTGGATCCGCGGCATCGGTGAAAAGATAGCAGTAGATGTGGTGGCCAACAAAAAGATCCAAAACTTCTCTTAGTCCTTCAATATAGAAAGATAAGGGTGGAAGTTTCAGTGGATCGTAAAGTCGCGTATGGTCGGTATCATAGCCTCCCCCTTCGCGGATATGGATGGCGATGTTGATGGTGGATGCAGGGGGGATGGTTAGGACGAGGTCAACTTTGGGCGAGATCATTTCGCGCACAATCTTCCTGAACTGTTTGTCTTTCCAATCGACCTCGATGCGATATCTTTGAGGGTTGAGCCACCGATCAGACGGATCTTCAGGAAAATAGGGGCATTCGTAAATACAGGAGGCGTACCCAAAATCGGGAGACGGATTTTGCCGCGATAGTTTCCTATGGATACGGTAAGAATAGGATGGATAGGCCTGTTCTTTAGCGTCCAGGCAAAGATCAGACGAATATTTGAAAGGTTTGTAAAGCAAGGGAAGTTGGTATTTGTAAGAGAGCCACTTCGCATGCAAGTAAGAAAGAAGGCAGTCCCCAAATCGACCGCCGCTAAATTCATAGGTTATGTAACTTTCTGAGGACAGCAAGCCTGTAAAGACCAACCCAAATAATATCAGGAATTTCCTCATTCCTCCTCCGAAAATCGTTTTGAGGGAAACCGTAGACAGGTTCTCATGGACAAAAATACAATCCAATTTTAGAATTTAACTGGACTTTGTCCATTTATCGGCGCTGCGCGCCTCTGGATATTTGACCTGCAGTAGAGTGAATTTTATGCAGGTGGGTTATTTAACCCACCTAAATAAAATTCATTCGCTGCGGGGCAAATAGCCCAGGCGCCCAGTGGCGAGAAATGGACAAAGTCCAGTTTAAAGCTTATATGATTGTACTTAGAAAGTTAAACATTTTCATGTTTCTTACTTTTTTATTATTCGGCATCGAACCGAGAGAGCATCCCTTGCCGCTAAAGATCAGCGTCATTGTACCCTGTCATCCGACCCACTTCCCTCTTTTGGATCCTTTATTTGCAGCTTATGAGCGCCAAACATCCCGGCCTGATGAGATCGTCGTTTCCCTTTCTGAGTCGCACCTGATTCCTGACGCAGACGTACAGGCTTTGGAAAAGAAAGCCTGGCCGTTTCGAGTCTTGATGATCCAGTCTCGCGCAAAACAATTGCCCGGAACAAACCGAAATGTTGCCTGTAAGGCGGCGCAAGGAGATCTCATCGTCTGCCAAGACGCAGACGATCTCCCCCACCCGCAAAGGATCGAGGCCGTTCGTTATCTTTTTGAACATTTCAAAGTCGAACACCTACTGCACCAATGGCTTCCTTCCGACGGAACTTTCGAACCTTTTCAAATCCAAGGATTGGAAAGAGAATGTGTCCAGTACCGCAACTACGAGCAGATCGACTTGCCTCGCATCCATAATGGCAGTGTCTGCTTCTTGCGCTCGGTTTTCGAGCAGATCCATTGGCGCCCTCATTTGACAATTGATGAGGACTCTATTTTCAATCGGCATTCTTATGCTTTCTTCCCTGCTCATTATGTTTTGAGCCAGCCGCTGATCCACTATCGAGGGGAACTTTCGACCTTCGATCTGAATGGCGATAAGCAACGGTGAAGGCATTGACTCGACTTTGTACAATTTTGTGGCGGCATCTCCGAGAGAATCGCTGGCAAAAATTGTACAAAGTCGAGATTGACAAAACCGGCTGAAACTGAATACTATACCAAGGCTAAAATAAACCTAAAAAAACTAGCGAGTCTTATGCTGACCGGAACCATATTTCATGCCCTTCCCGGATCCTCTTCCGAGGGAGAATCGTTCAAACAGCCTTATACGATCGAGGAATCATTCGCCGTCAAGCAAATAAGCGACCCACAGACCTCACCCGATGGAACATGGATCGCCTACACGGTCGGCGCTCCCAATTTCGAGCAAAATCAAGTCATCAGTCATATTTGGATCGTCTCCTCCCATCCAGGAAGCAAGCCGCGCCAGCTCACGACAGGAGAAAAAGGAGAATCGCGTCCACGCTGGTCTCCGGATGGAGAATGGATCGCCTTCACGACGACTCGGAGCGGCTCCTCTCAGATTTGGGCCATGCCTGCATTCGGCGGCGAGGCTGTCCAAATCAGCGACCTTTCCACTGGAGCAAAAAATCACATCTGGTCGCCGAAAGGGAACATGCTCGCATTCGTCAGCGATGTCTATCCCGATTGCGAAGATGACGAGGCCAACAAAAAGAAAAAAGAAGAAATCAAAACATCGGGAGTCGCTGCCAAGGTGATCGATCAACTGCTTTATCGGCATTGGGCAGAATGGAGAGACGGCAAACGGACTCATCTCTTTACAATTCCTTTCAATCCTCAGAATCCCGCTATTGAAAAAGCTAAAGACCTCACGCCCGGAAATTACGATGCGCCTCCTTTCTCGCTCGGCGGACCTACTTTATACGCCTTTTCTCCCGACGGGAAAGAAATCGCCTATACCCGCGGGGCCGATCCTTCCGTCGAAGCATGGAGTACCAATGCCAGCGTTTGGCTCGTTTCGGTAGAGCGAGGAGAAGCCCAAAATTTAACGGCAGAGAACAAAGGTTGGAATGGCTCCCCCATCTTTTCGCCAGACGGAAATACCATCGCCTACCGCTCTCAGGAAAAAGATGGGTATGAGTCCGATATCTTTCGTCTATTCCTCTACGATCGAAAAACTGGGACGACGAGAGAATATTTTTCCGATGATCCACTTTCTGCGCAGGATCTTCTTTGGGTGGAAAGCGATCTCTATGTGGCGACAGACAATCCAGGGAGCGCAACCGTCAAGATTGAAAAACGGGACGCCCCATTCCGTTCCGCCTATTTGATTCCCGCCTTTCGGGAAGGGCTCTTTTCCTGCCTCAGCGCATCTCGCGATGGAAAAGTGATCGTAGCTCTTTGCCAATCACTCAATCGAGCTCCCGAAATCTACCGGATGGAATTTGAAGAATTCTCCACTGAAAAAGGAAAGATTCTCCGCTCTGCCAAAGAACGGAGCAACCAATGGAAAATGACCCAGCTGACCCATACGAATGACGCTTTTTTCGCTTCGCATGAGATGCCTTCTTTCGAGTCCATAACCTATAAAGGAGCCCAAGACAAAGATATCCAAGCCTGGCTTGTGAAGCCGCCCGGTTTCGACAGAAAAAAGAAATATCCGTTCCTGCTTTGGATTCACGGCGGACCTCAGAGAGCCTGGACGGGAGATTTTTCAGGACGGTGGAATCCGCTCCTTTATGCGGCGGCCGGTTATGTCGTCATGATGCCGAATCCCCACGGCTCTACCTGTTTTGGACATGAATTCACCGCGCAGATTTCGGGTGACTGGGCCGGAGCTTGCTACGAAGATGTGATGAAGGCTGCCGACTGGGCTGTCGCAGAGGGCTTAGCCGATCCTGAGAAAATGGGCGCGGCAGGCGGTTCTTTTGGCGGCTACATGGTGAATTGGCTGCTCGGACACACCGATCGCTTTAAAGCTTTCGTATCCCACGCAGGAGTCTATAATTTGGAATCCATGTATGGAGTCACTGAGGAGCTTTGGTTTCCTGAGTGGGATCTCAAAGGGACCCCTTGGGATGATCCAGAAGGGCTCTACGCAAAGTTTTCTCCGCACAAATTTGCCGCCCGGTTCAAAACTCCCACTCTTGTGATTCATGGCGAGCTTGATTTTCGAGTGCCGGTCGCAGAGGGGTTCCAGCTTTTCACAGCTCTCCAAAGGCAGGGCGTACCCTCGAGATTGCTTTATTACCCGGACGAGGGACATTGGATCACGAAGCCTAAGAACTCAAAGCTATGGAATGAAACAGTCCTAGGCTGGTTCGACCGTTATGTGAAGTGAGTATTCACCATCGATTGTGCCGTTTGAGAGGTTCGACTCTGTCTTCTTTTTCGGAGCATTTGGCGATTTGTTCGACTCTCGAAGGAACCCCTGATTTGGAGCTTGCGCAGGAAGCGAAGACGAACGACAAACCCAAAATTGCCGACAAAATTGTTTTCATAGCTCACCCCTTTTTCTTCGCCTTAACAATGGATTGATTTTTGATTCAATATTTATTTTAATGGTTACATGGGGAAAAAAGGATTTTTCGTAGCAGCGACTGGGCAAAATGTCGGCAAGACAACCGTCTGCCTCGGACTCGTTTCAGGACTCAAGAAGCGTCTTGAATCGGTCGGTTATATCAAACCAGTGGGACAGGAACACATAGAAACCGAAACGGGGCTCCATGTGGACAAGGACGTGGTGATTTTCAAAAGCCATTTCCATCTTGCCGATCCGCATGAAACAATGAGCCCGATCTTATTTCCCCGAGGATTTACGCGCGATTACCTCGACGGAAAAATAGACCGGCGCTTCCTTGTCGATAAAATTTTGACCTCTTACGAAGAGATTGCAAGGAAGCATAAGATCTCCGTCATCGAAGGGACAGGGCACACCGGAGTGGGATCAATCATCGACTTGAACAACGCCCAGGTAGCGGCGCTGTTGAAGTGCCCTGTCCTTCTAGTCGCTTCGGGAGGGCTTGGATCCAGCTTCGACGACCTCTCGCTCAATTACACCCAATGTGAAAAACATGGGGTTCGCGTCGCCGGGGTCATCCTCAACCGGGTACTTGAAGACAAGCGGGAAATGATCCTCCGATATATGGAAAAAGCGCTCAAACGATGGGAAGTCCCCCTTCTGGGCTGCATTCCCTACGACTCGTTCTTGAGCACACCCTCGATGTCTGATTTCGTACAGTTATTCGATACGGAAATTTTGACCGGCGCTCAGCGCTCTTTGCAACATTACCAGCACATCCGCCTCGCCGCATCATCTGTAGAAACGTACAGGACGATGATCGTCCCGAATCAACTCATCATCACTCCCGCAAGCCGCGAAGACATCATTCTGGCGACTTTGACCCAATATTGGGATACCAAGATCTCCCATCCGGAAAAAGACCTAGGATTGGGGATGATCCTAACAGGAAAGCACCCGCCTAAGGAAACGATCGTAGACCAGATCAAGCGCACCGAAATTCCGATGATCTACATTCCCTTGAGCAGTTTTATCGCGATGAAAATGATCAACACCTACACGACGAAGATCCGGAAAAACGATACGGCGAAAATCGAAGAGGCGGTCCGGATCGTCGAACAGCACATCGATTTCGACAGGCTGTTACAAGTGATTAGTGGTCCTTAACTTTTAGTTGGATAGGTTCTTGACCTATCAGCAAAATGTTTGCTATGATTTTCCTCTGCTCGACTTTGTACAATCCTGAGTCATTTATGTCATTTCAAATTTTAAATACTGAGACGATCCGACAAGCCGTTCTTGAAAAAAAACCTTATCCCTACATGATCATCGAAAATGTCATCCGACCTGAATCTCTTGCAAAAGTAGTCGAATCGTTCCCGTCCCTTTCGAAAAGAGGTAGTTTTCCTTTGAACGCAGTCTCCTGTTCAGGGCATTTCGACCTTCTGATGAACGAGCTGCAACGGCCCGAATTGCGCAAGATGATCGGCGAGCGCTTCGAGATGGACCTTGAGGACAAGCCACCGATGATCACAGTCCGGGGTTATACGACCGAACGGGATGGGCATATTCATGTCGATTCGGAAGATAAGCTGATCACATTTCTCTTATACCTGAGTCCCGGCTGGACTTCTCCAGATGGAAAGATCAGGATTTTGTACAACCGGCGCGATTTAGCGCCGTTTGCGGCGGAACTTTCTCCCGAAGCGGGTCATTGCCTGATCTTCAAGGTGACCCGCGATTGCTGGCACGGCCATACAGTATTTGAGGGAGAGCGCAAATCGATCCAACTCAATTACGTGGCTTCCACAAAAGCCCGTAAACGCCATCTCAAACGCCACACCTTCAGCGCACTCCTAAAACGGTTATTTGGAAGAAATGAAGCGCGTTCTCCTTATTAAATTCACATCTCTTGGCGATCTCATCCATGCTTTGCCTGCGCTGACCGATGCGGCCCGCGCCCATCCGGGGTTGAAATTCGATTGGATGATCGACGAGAGTTTCGCCCAAGTCGCTAAATGGCACAGTGCGGTGGACCAGGTCTTCACGACATCCCACCGCACTTGGCGGCGAGGGTTGATTGCCTCAATCAAACCGATCTCGGATCTCATCAGAAATGTCAGGAAAACCCAATACGACCTTATCATTGATGGACAGGGAAATTTCAAAACGGCGCTGATGTCGCTCTTTATGCGAGGACCTACAGCCGGGTTCGATCGCCGCTCCGTTAGGGAATGGGTGGCCTCTTTCGCCTACCGAAGAAAATACCCAGTCTCCAAAAAGACCCATGCAATCGACCGCCTTAGGCAATTGTTCGCCTTGAGCTTGGATTATCCTTGCCCTGCGACGCCCCCCGATTTCAGCATCGACCGGTCTCAGTTCGCACTTTTGCCTATTCAAACTCCTCAGCATTATATTGTCTTGATTCACAATGCATCCTGGCAAACGAAAATATGGCCGGAAGAACATGGAAAGAGGCTGATCGAATGGATCGCCCGTAAAGGGTATACGGTCTATTTGCCTTGGGGCAATGCGGAAGAAAAAGCCCGGGCCCTTCGTCTCGCAGTCGACCCGCGCGCGATCGTATTGCCAAAGATGTCCCTTTCCGAAATCGGGTCGCTTCTACTCGGAGCTCGAGCGTGCGTCTCGATGGATACCGGCTTGAGCCATTTGACTGCGGCCCTCAATATCCCTTCGGTCACTCTCTACGGATCTACCGATTCAGGGCTGATCGGAGCCAACGGACAGAACCAAATCCACCTGATCTCGAAACTGCCGTGCGCACCTTGCAACCAAAAAAAATGCCGTTTCCCGAGTTCGTCGCTCAATCCGCCTTGCCTAGGCGAACTGACTCCGGAGAGGGTTTTCGCGCAGTTGCTCCAGATTCTTGAGCCTTGAACCTATCCGAATATTCGGATAGGTTCTTCTTCTGATTGCGGAAGGCGAGCTTTAAGTATTTGTAATAAGTAGTGTGCGCATTATAGAGGGAGATAATCAAGCCCTCCTTGCCGCCGAGAAAACCTCTTTTGAACAAGTAGTTCTTCATGAAAGCGGCAAACCCTCGCCATAGGGCTTTGCCAAGGGAGGAAGGCCGCCCCTCGTTTTCTTCGGCGAAAAGAGTGGTATAAAGCTGCATTTTAGACAGGAAACTTTCGATCGACCGATAGGGAGTATGGAGGAATTTGCCACGCAAGCGAACCACGTTTAAACCTTCGGCTATCACCGATTCGTGAACAGCCGAATCTGTGAAGCGGGTCGCTTTCCGATGGTAGAGGCGGATGACGGGATCGGGGTACCAGCCTGAGCAGCATTTGATCCACTTTCCTCGGAAGTAGTTGCAACGGTTCAGGGAATAAACCTCTTTCGGATTCAGGGGGAGATCGTGAATTTCTCGGATCAATTCGGGGGAGAGGACCTCATCGCTGTCGATCGAGAGAATCCAATCATGGCTGACCAAATTCGACGCCAAATTGTGCATCTTCCCGAAACCTTGAAAGGTCTCTTCGACGATCCGGACATTGGGATACTTTCCTCCGATCTCCCTGGTCGCATCGGTCGACCCGGTATCCAGCACGAGCACTTCTGAAAACTCGGTCAAAGAATCGAGAGTCGCGGCCAGAGTCTCTGCGGAATTTTTCGCGAGGATCGTCACGGAAATCGGAAGGGAGATTGCTTTATTATGCAAAATATTCTACATGTCAGCTGTGAATCAAAAACACCCAAAAGAACTCTGGATCCTTGCCCTGACAGAACTTTGCGAGCGTTTCGCATTTTGGGGAGTCGGGAACCTGCTCGTCCTTTTTACAATCGAATACTATCAATTTCCCAATGCCAAAGCCACTCAAATCTATGGCGTTTTCACGGGCTTCGCCGCATTCCTGCCTCTCCTAGGAGGCTGGGTCGCAGACCGGTGGAACTACCAGTCGCCATTGCTTCTCGGAGCGATCCTTAACGCAATCGGCTGCTTCATCCTTGCAAGCGGGGTGCATTCCCTATTCTATGCGGCCCTCTTCCTCATCGCATGCGGCTATGGGATTTTCACTCCGAGCATCCTATCTGTGCTGGGCTATACCTATAGGGATCTTCCAAACTTGAGAGAGGCCGGTTTCTCTATCTATTACGCTTCGATTAATATCGGAGTATTCCTGGCGCTCGCTTCTTTGGGGACTATTGCGAAACTCGTCAGTTGGAATATGGCTTTCGGAGTCGCGGGCAGCGTCCAAGTGGCCGGGTTTATCCCTCTCCTGTGGTATCTCTTCCACCATAAAGAAACCTATCGAGGTCTTAAGACATTCCAAAAAAGTATGCGCAAGGAAAATCGAGCTTTGACCTCCATAGATAAAAACCGGATCACCGTTATTATCGTCTTCTACATCGTATCGATTTTCTTCTGGATGGCGTATAACCAGGCCTTCTCGTCCATGGAAATCTTCACTCATAACTTTATGAACCGGATGGTGGGAAGCTGGAATGTTCCTGAAGGCGTTTTCCTCTCCAGCGAGAGTTTCTTCCTGATTATCTTGGCGCCGATCCTTGCGCTCCTCTATGCATGGCTCCAAAAAAGAAACAAAGACCCCTCCCCTGCCCTTAAGACAAGCTACAGCCTACTTTTCATCGGAGCTTGCTTTCTCGTCATGATGATTGCCTCACTGCAAATTCCTGCGGGAGCGACTCAAGCGAATGTCTCTTCAGGCTACCTCGTATCTGCGCTGTTCTTGATGGCAGTCGGGGAAATGCTTTTGGCGCCGATCGGACTTTCTATGGTCAGCCGCCTTTCGCCGCCGCGCTACATGGCCTTGTCGATCGGCCTCTGGTATGTTTGTGTGGGATTGGCGTTCTTCAACGGAGGGATGCTAGCCGGGCTGATGGGAAAAATGGGAACCTTGTTTAATTTCTTCAGCATCTTCTTCTTCATCACGGTCATTCCCGCAATCGGCATGTGGTTCGGAGCCAAGAAACTGACGAAGATGTCTCACCTGCATGCCCAGAGAAAAGAGGGCATTCCTCATATCGAGAGGTAGCGGAGATTCCGCAACGACTGTCCCCCCGAAACAAAGACGAAACGCGTGCAGAAGCGGCCGCGCCGCAAAAAGAGCGCTCCGGAATCGCGCCGCATATTGCCTGTCGACGAGGATCGGGTGCCCGATTTCAGACAGATGAACGCGGATTTGATGCGTCCTTCCCGTATAAGGCCGGCAGAGTAGCAAAGAACCGTTGTTGCCGGAGGATAACATCTTCCAAGACGTTACGGCGTAAAGTCCCTTAGATCCTGATCCCCAAATCGTTTGTCCCTCAAAAACTCGCTTTTTCATCAAATGGCTTTCCCTGGCCCCTTCTTTTTCTTTAGGAATGCCGTCCACGATTGCGAGGTAGTCTTTTTCCACTTCCCGTTTTGCAAAAAGTTCCGTAAATTCAGCTAGAGACTTTGGAGTCTTGGCGAGCGCTAACACTCCGGTCGTATCTTTGTCCAAGCGATGGACGAGCTTGAGTTGAGTCCCGAAAGTGCGACGGCAGTTCTCTTCGCTGCAAACCCATCCGACCGGCTTATCCACCAAAATCAGATCGGCATCCTCATAGAGGGTCTTGAATTTCGGGAAGACCGATTGAGAAGCGACCGATTTCCATGCGGGAGAAAGTTCGACGATATCGCCTCGCTCCAGGCGGGCTGAACCAAACCGCTCGATACGGCCATTCACCCGGCATAAGTTGGCCTCCAGAAGGCGGCGCACCATTTTTCCTGAACAGGCTTCGGGGAGCGCGCATTGGAGAAAGGGAACTAATTTCTGGGACGAGGGAACAAGAAGTTTCACTTGCCAGCCTGCAGCTGGAGAAAATCGATGAGGAGGCGGAGGCCCCATCCAGTCCCTTTCGTGGGATTGTAGTGCTTCGGTTTCGAGATGAAACCAGGGCCGGCCATATCGATATGCGCCCAGGGAACGCCGCCGGTAAATTCTTGGATGAAGAGGGCGCATTTCATGGATCCCGCGTCGCGTCCTCCCACATTTGCAATATCTGCGATGTCCGAACGGAGCGATTCTTTGTAATCGAACAGGGGCATTCTCCAAATATTTTCTCCCGTCGAGGCCGAGGCACTCTGCAAATCTTTTGCGATCGCTTCGGAATTCGTGAATAGGCCGCTGATTTCTTCGCCTAGCGCAATGACGATTGCTCCGGTCAGAGTACCCAAATCGACAATGGATGTCGGACGCAGATGCTTGACGCCATAGGCGATGGCATCGGCAAGGATCAGCCTTCCTTCAGCATCGGTGTTCATAATTTCTACTGTTTTTCCACTCACCGATCGATAGACATCGCCGAGTTTGTAGCTTCGGGAGCCGATCGCATTTTCCGCCACCGGAGCGATCGCGGTTACATTGACCTTTAGGCCAAAGGCCGCGGCCAACTTAACGGCAGCGAGTACAGTTGCCGCGCCTGCCATATCCGATTTCATCGACAACATGTTGTCGGGCGGCTTGAGGCAAAGCCCTCCGGTATCGAACGTGATCCCTTTGCCGACGAGCAGAATGTGCTCCTTCGATTTGGGAGCGCCTTTATACTCCGCTAAGATCATCGCAGGTTCGTAGCGGGCGCCTTGACCCACGGCAACCAGAAGCCCCACGCCCTCTTTTTCCAGCCGTTTTCGATCCAAAATAGTGATCTGGAGGCCTTTCGTTGCCATTGCCTTGGCTTCCTTGACGAACCGCTCCGGCGTAACGTCATCGGCATTCCCGTTCACTAAGTCGCGGATGAAATGAACGGCAGACGCCGTTTCTTGCAGCCGGTCGATTTCATTTTGGAACTTTTTATCGAGGTCGAAAACCGTCAGCCTTTCGAACAGAACGGGAGAATCTTTAAGAGAGTCTCCTTTGAGCTCCGTATAGGCGTAGTCGGTCAGGAAAATCCCTTCGAACACTCCGCGAACCGAATGGCACTCGGGAAAAAGAAGATGGATGTCTTTTGCTTTTTTCGACTGGGCGGCCTTCGCTGCTGCGCTAAAAGCGCGGCGCAGCCGTTCAGGATCCGATTCGTTTTTCTTTCCAAGGCCGAGTAAAACCAGACGCGTCTCTTGTCTTTCTTCGGGATACAAAAGCGCCGTTTCTCCATGTTTCCCTTTGAAATCTCCCGAATCTAGGAGAGCGGAAATTCCGGGAGAGCGGACCTCCGTTTGAGAGGCCGCTTTAGGCCCTTCCCAATACGGGACGATCAAAAGATCGGCCCGTTTCCTTGCATCGAAGTCTTGAGAAATGACCACTTTCATTAAAAAGGAACCTCGTCATCGAAAGTCTCTCCTTTAGGGGGGGGAGTCGCAGCACCCGACATGTAAGGGCTGCTCGGCGCGGAATGACCCGAAGCGGCCGCCTGCGCATGGACTTGCTGGCCTTCGCCTTGGCCCCCGCTCCCCGGCTTGCCGAACGGGCTGAACTGGACATAGGATGCAGTGATTTCCATGGAAGCCTGAGGCTTTCCGTCTCTATCTGTAAAAATTTCAGGTTTATGGACTTCTCCAGCAACGACGATCGGGCTTCCTTTTTTCAAGTAAGGAAGCATCTTATCGTACTGCTCACCCCAAATGGTAACGCGCCACCAGATGGTGTCTTCGGTTTGGCCTTTGCGCGTACGGCATGCGACGCGCAACGTAGTCACTTTTTTGCCGCTTGAAGTGAAGCGTGTCTCCGGGTCGGCTCCCAGGTGTCCTGCGATATGGATGAAATTCACGATTTCCCCCTCTGCTGTTTTAGAGACTATTCCCCAAAATTTGAATCGAAACTCGGTTCAAAAGAACCCGAACAATCGAGTGAGTTTGGGGGTCGGTCTCCTATGTTTATTGCTGGTCATTATCTCGGTTTGATACAATTTTTGGCGAGCAGATCCATGCAACTTAAAATTAAATATTTTTTTCATAAACGACAATTTTTGAACTGGATCTCGACTTTGTATAATTTTTGGCGAGCAGTGGCGAGAAATGGACAAAGTCCAGTATAAGGGACTGTTAAACAATAAAGGAAGCGCTACTTTGGAAAGCGCTCATGAAAATAGAAGAGAATACCGAGTACAATGACTGGGATGCTCAAGATCTGTCCCATAGTCAGATAGAAAGCACTCAAGAGATGGCTTTGCTCCGTCTTCAAGAATTCGATAAAGAAGCGGAAGGCAAAAACAAAAATGAGAAACAGTCCGACGAGCTTCCCCTGCCTTAGAAGAAAAGACGGCTTATTGCTCAAATACAATAGAACAAAAAAAACGACCAGATACCAAAGCGCTTCGTAGAGCTGAGCAGGATGGCGCGGCACCGGCAGGCTGCCGTCAGCTGGATGGCCGAAAACGACGGCCCAAGGAAGGTTCGTCGGCGTACCCAAGATTTCCTGGTTGAAGAAATTGCCGACCCGGATGCAAGCCCCTGCAAGCGCCGTAGGAACAGCAATGAAATCGAGGATCCTTAACCAAGTCAGATCCGGATATTTCTTTCGAATCCGGTAGCTGAAAAGAATCGTTGCTGCCACGATCCCGATGATCGCGCCATGGCTTGCCAATCCTCCGTTTCGAAACCGGAAAAATTCCATGGGATCGGCCAGGTACTCGGATGGATGCTCGTAAAAGATGAAGTGGCCGATGCGCGCGCCTAGGATCGTTCCAATTACGATATAGACGGTCAACCGGTCTACAAGAAGGTGCGCTCTTTTCTTCAGTTCCGTTGCATCTAGCTTCTTGTAGGAAGGGAGTAGACGGAAATAATGAGTCAGGATGCGGACGACAATCAGAAATGCAAACCAAAAACCGAGAGCGAAAAACACACCGTACCAGAGGATCGGGAAATTGAGAAAGGGAACAGTAAAAATTTTCGGGTCGGGATTCCAGTAGATAGCTGATAACATAAGGACATTTTAGGAGATCGATGTTTAAAGTCAAAATCATTGCCATAGGCCGCTCTAAAGAAGCATGGCTTTCCGCGGCGCTGGCAGAGTATGAGAAAAGGCTGAAAGGGCGTTTGGAAATAGAATGGCTGCTGGCTGAGGACAACGGGGCATTGGCAGCGTATTGCCGCAAAGAACCGCTTTTGATCGCGCTCGATATCAAAGGCGATCTGATCAGCAGCGAAGCATTTTCTGAAAAATGGATGCGTCTTGGAACTCGGGCCGCATTCGCGATCGGAGGACCTGATGGGCTATCCGCGGATATATTAAAACTGGCCCATTGGCGCTGGAGCCTTTCCCCCCTTACCTTCACGAACCAGATGGCGCGGCTCCTATTAGTCGAACAACTCTACCGGGCCTTAGAAATCGAGAGAGGCAGTCCCTACCATAAGGGATCGTAAAAAATTACACTCGGAGAGCGCCGCGGGCCGCGCGAAAATAGAGCATTGCCCCATTGATCAAGGCCGATCCAACGGCTGTGTCGATAAAGCCGCGGAGATCGACGGGAATCGGAAGAAACCTCATTGAAATTCCCAGAGCAACCATCGATCCGATTAAAATGAAATACGAAGGGGCGTAAACAGCAGAAAAGCGAACGGGAAGAGGAAGCGATAAAATGCGGACGGCAACTCTTCTAACCGTCTTCGATAAAACAAATCTGCCTTTAATGAACCCGACCAAAAGGCCTGCCGCGATTAACGCGGTGCCCGATTGCCGGGCAGAACCGAACACTCCCCGCATCCGAAAACAAAGGGAATCGGAGCTGATCGTGCCATCCGAAATCAGGTGGAGACCTTTATAAAGGAGAAAAGCGCCAATGGCAAGCCAGACAAATCCAGAAATAGCGATCCAACTTCGATGCGTCATAGCTGGAATCCTACCACATCGGCGGGTTTCATTAAAATTATTTTAAGCTTGTCGACAAAAAATCCGCCCCGCGTCTACAATGCGCTATTTTTAGTAATTAAATAAGGAGTTCATTCTATGAATGTTGCGCTTGCATTCACTCGCCTATTGTTCATGCTGCTCTGCATCTTTTTCATGACGTTTTACATGATTTCAGGGCCGGAAGGGTACACTTTGAGAAATTTAGGATTTGGGATCGCGCTCGGCATCATTTTCGGGTGCATCTTGATCGGTTTCGATCTCCTTTTCAAAAAATTCAATCTCCGATCGTTCAATGTTGCTGTAGCCGGATTGTTCTTTGGCTATCTCATGGGCCAAGCGCTCGTCCTGATCTTTTCGGCAATCCTCGAAATCAGCGCCGCCACCGTCCATCTGTCAGTTCCTGCCTTGGAAATCATTCGGATCGCTCTATTTCTCTTCGGCATTTATATCGGCACTTTGATGACGCTCCGCTCCGCCGACGAAATCTATGTGAGCATCCCTTTCGTCAAATTCACTGCGATGGCCCACAAGAAAAAAGACCTCCTAATCGATACATCGGTGTTGTCAGACGCTCGGATCATCGATCTGGCCACTTCCGGCCTACTCGACTGCCATCTGATTCTTCCCCGTTTCGTGGTGAAGGACTTATATGCCAGTTCCGAGGTCGTTGACGAGCATGCTCGGATGAAAGCCAAACGATCTTTAGATGTCGTCAAAAAATTGGAAGGGATCCAAGAGCTCGAATTGCGCTACAACGATACCGATTTTCCAGAAGTCAAGGACTCTTTGAGCAAAATGATCCGGCTCGCTCGCCTCTTGGACGCCAATATTCTGACCGCAGATGTCAGCCAAATCCAAATTCCGGCGATCGAAGGCTTTCGCTTCATCAATATCCACGATTTATCGAAAGCCCTCAAACCTCTGATGCAGATGGGCGAACATATTAAGATTAAAATTCAACGGTTTGGAAAAGAGCCCCGTCAAGGCGTCGGCTATTTAGAAGACGGGACGATGGTGGTCGTCAACGGAGGGGGAGAATTTATAGGAGAACTCGTCGACGCTCAAGTCCTCTCCGTCAAACACACCACATCGGGCCGCATGATCTTCTGCAATGCCCTTGCGGAAAAAGGCTATCCTCACATTTTCGAAGAAGACCACGAAGAGCAGTAGGTTCGGTATGACACAAGGACTTGGCAGCGACATTATTGAAATCAGCCGAATGAGAACCAGCATCGAGCGGCATGGACAACATTTCCTGAATCGCTTGTTTTCTCAGCGCGAACAGGACTATTGCTATAAATTTCAGGATCCGGCCCCCCATTTCACGGGTAAATTCGCTGCGAAAGAAGCTGTGGCGAAAGCTTTGGGAACAGGCTTCGGCGCTCATCTTTCTTGGCACGACTTGGAAATTTTGAATAATGAGAAAGGAAAACCGGTCGTTTTTTTAAGCGAGGCTGCAACCGAGCGGTTCCAAAACCCTCGGATCCTGATCTCAGTGACCCATTGCACCAGTTATGCCGTCGCCGTCGCCATCTGGGAATGAAGGCTGAAGACATAAACATTCTCTAAGAGGGCGTTAACCTGATGCCGCTTCAGAATTTTGAAGTCGAAAAGCGGCCGACGAAACCTGAATTTTATACCATTTATCAAAAATAACTTTGAGTTTAGCAAGGAAGCTGCACAAATTTTTTGTCTGGAGCGAGTGACCATTGCCGAATGGCAAGGCACGAGTGAAGACGAAAAATTTGTTGCAAAGCTGACATAGCTAAACTCAAAGTTATTTTTGATAAATGGTATTATCACATCTAGATAGAAAAGGGCAGCAGCCAACTCACGATGAACGTATTGACATTCTCCGGAGCGGTTTTCGCAAGGACTCGGTAGAGATAGTCGATCCGCAGAGTGCCCCATACGCCTATTCCATAACCGTACCGGATCCCAAGATCGATGGTTTTTTCACGGTACTTGGCATAGCCGAAAAAATGGTTGACATTGATATGCGTGCGACGGCCATAACCATTGATTCCGGTGGCATAAACCGCCCATTTGTGGATATCATCCCGGTTCATTTCAACGCTTGCAATCGCACGAACCCAAGGCGCTCCCCGGTTTGCATGTCCGACTGCGCCGAACATCCAGGCTCGAAACCGCCAAGTATCGGCTGCATCGAACTCCTTCCCAAGAGCAAAATTCAGTTCTAGATCGACATTCCCATGAGAAGGGCAGCTTACGTCCTTCAAGCTGCTCGTCGCAGTGAGGCGTCCGCTGACTCCAGTTGCAAAACTGATCGGATCTCCGATGATATCGTCGAGCCAAAGATACCGGATTTGCATTGCCATCGTTCGGAAATTAAATGGCGTCACTGTCGTATCGGCAAACTGGATATCGCCATCTATATCCCAAACGGGAGAAGAAGCGAATTCCAGCCCTGAATAGAGGAGGTTGCATTGAAAAAAATTATGATAATGAGGCCGGGAATTTTCGACCGAGTTGAACCAGCTGTAGGAATATGATTGGAGAAAATGGAATTCATAAACATCGCCGAACCAGGGCTGCACCTCGATCGCTGTTCCCCAAGCTGCGGGCAGAAGGGTTGCTGCAGCGAGTGCTCTTCCGCGAAAATTTTTAAGAAATTGACCCATCAATTCTGCAATATCCTCATTCGATTCCTTTTTCCGACAGCCAGCGCTCGGCGTCAAGGGCTGCCATGCAGCCGGAGCCTGCAGCCGTGACCGCTTGACGGTATGTCGGGTCTTGGACGTCTCCGCAAGCAAACACTCCCTCTATGGAAGTCTTGGTAGATCCCGGCTCAATGATAATGTATCCCACTTGGTTGGTTTCCAATTGGCCGAGCAAAAATCCGGTATTCGGTTGGTGGCCGATCGCGAAAAATATCCCTCCGGCCTCTCTCTCTTCGGTTTCGCCCGATTCGAGGTTCTTTAAAAGAACGGCGCGCACAACTTGATCGCCCGAGATTTTTTCAATTGAGCTGTTCCATAATATCTCGATTTTCGGATGTTTCATCGCCCGCTCCGCCATGATTTTCGAAGCTCGCAATTGATCGCGGCGGTGAACGATGTAGACGCGGCTGCCGTACTTAGTCAGAAAGATCGCTTCTTCGACAGCGCTATCTCCCCCGCCGATCACATAGAGAGGCTGGTTGCGGAAAATAGGAGCTGCCCCATCGCAGACAGCACAGGCGCTGACCCCTTTTTGCCAAAATTCACCGTCCCGCGACCCTTCGATCTCGAGCCGTTTGGCTGTAGCTCCTGTAGCCAAGATGACCGTATGGGCGGCGATTTGTTTCGAGCTTCCGCGCACGATAAAAGGGCTCCGCTTCAAATCCACCGATTCAATATCTTCAGACACAATGTGTGTCCCGAAACGCTCTGCCTGCCTCTTGAAAAGATCCATGAGTTCCGGACCTAAGACGCCATCGGGAAATCCTGGATAATTCTCCACATCGGTTGTGGTCATAAGCTGACCGCCAGGAGATCCGCCCGACATAAATCCTTCAAAAAGAAGAGGAGCCAAATTGGCTCGGGCCGCGTAAATGGCTGCCGTATAACCGGCGGGCCCGGAGCCGATGATGACCACTTTTTTTGTTTCCATACGCAGAATCTTATCTACCTAAGAGATTCCATCCCTTTTACACCCGGAGCCAAGTTTTTCTCAATGAGAAAATTGACATGAGGGATCAGAGGAATTCCTCGGACAGGACTTGAGATCTTTGTGCTGCGGCGGCGATGACGGACTGGAGGCGGGTTGGAATCTCCAGTTCTCTCATGACCTTCAGACCCGCCTCGGTCGTCCCGTTAGGGACTGCGATCTGACTGATGAGATCTTCGACAGAGACACCGCCTCCTTGGAGGAGAATGCGCGCAGCGCCGAGAAACGTCTGAGCTGTTATTTTCAACGACTTCTCATAAGGAATCCCTCCTCGCTCTCCTGTGCGTGCGATCGCATCGATCAGGGAAAAGACATAGGCTGGGCCGCTTGCGGCCATGCCAGTGGCCATGTCCATGTGTTCTTCTGACAGCTCGATGGTGTTTCCCATGCTGTTAAAAATTAGATTTGCAAGACTCTGGAATTCCCTGCCGGCGTCAGAGCCGGGCGTCAGGATCGTCATCCCCTCGCCTACTTCCGAGGCAACGTTCGGCATCGCGCGAATCACCGGCGTAGACCTAAGAAATTTTTCAAAATAAGACAGCCTGGCTCCGGCTAGTATGGATATGAGCATCTTGCTCTTCATTTCGAGCTGAGCCATGGGTTTGAGGATCGCCTCTGCCTGGGCAGGCCGGACGCAAAGAAGGATGATATCGCTTTTGGAGACGAGGGTTTCGAGGGAAGTCGAGGTGATGCCGAATGCTTGTTCGTCCTCATGGATTTTACGGGGATCGCGGCGCATAAAGAGGATTTGCGATCGGGCAACTAGCTTACAACGGATAATGGCACGGCATATGATTTTCGCCATATGCCCAAATCCGATAAATCCGATGCGGTAGGTATTGATTTTCACTAAGTTTACTATAGAAAAAAAACGGGTTGCCTTACAATAGGTTTTCATCTGAACAGGCAGTTTGATAGGGTGCAAAAATTCTTTAGAAAAGCTTTTGGGATCTATTCGGGCGAAGGGATCAACGCCTTCCGTTTCGCTCGGCTGGCTATGTTCTGGGCCTTTGGCAGCTCGTGCCTCGATACTCTTTCGGACAGCCTCTTTCTTGAAAAAATCGGAGCCGATTCCCTTCCCTTCGTTTATCTATCCATCGCATTGGGGATGATCGGGGTTTCTTCCCTTGTGCTCTATAGCCTTAGGATGACCAGTCCTTACCGCATCCTCACCATCGCTATGGTTCTGGGCTCTGTGATCTGCGTCAGCTCGGCGATTTTAGTCGGATTAGACCCGCCTCCGGCCCTCTGGTATGGGATGAAGATCTCCTCCCGCATGTTTTTCGCCGTCATGATCGCCGTTTCCTGGACGTTTGCCGATCAATACCACGACTTGCAAGACGCCAAACGGGTTTATTCGATCTACAGCGCCGCCTATTTCTTCGGCACTATTTTATCAGGAACAGCGATCAATTTATTTTTCGACTTATTAGGAGTCCGCGGCCTTTTGTTTATAGCGGCGGTTTCCATTCTCTCCGGTCTTGTCCAGGCGAGAGGGATCGCCAGAAAATCGACGGCGGTCCATGACGACAGCCAAGAGGGGGTTTTTTCAGGAAGCCGCGGTTCGTTCTCTTCGGTCGTCCGACTCATTCTCCGCTCCCGCTTTACGATCGTGCTGCTCCTTTTGAGCCTATTCATCCAGCTCCTTCTAACGGTCACCGAATTCAATTACATGGAATCCTTCGGACGATCCTTCAGCAATATGCCCAATGGAGGAGAAGGCCAGATCGCCGCCTTCCTCGGCAAGTGTCGAGCCATCATCTCGTCTTGCAATATCATCATCGGATTCTTCCTTTATAGCCGTTTCGTTAGGAGAGCAGGCCTCAACAACGCGATCCTCGTGACTCCCCTCTTCTTCCTGGCCGTATACCTGGGCTGGGTCTTTTCTGACGGAATCGGATTCGCCATTCTCGGATTGATCGCTTGCGACGGGATCCTTTTTACGGTAGAGGACAACTGCTTCAATCTTCTGTCGAACGCCGTTCCTACCAAGCTGAAGTCCAAGGTCCGGATCATCAACGATTCCTTTTTCGAACATACCGGGATGCTTCTGAGCGCCTTGCTCATCCTGGCCATGCAATCAGGAAGCCGCTGGCTCGGCTTGGGTCTGACGCTTTGCGCCCTGACCCTCGCAGCCATCATCCGAGCGATCTATTCGAAAGCCATCCTCACCAACCTGAAAGAAAACGCAATCCATTTCGAGAAGAAATTGAAAGATTGGCTCGCTGCGATGACCCGCCGCGACAAAAAAGAAGCGAAGCAGGACATTCTCGCCGCTTTGCGTTCCTCCTCTGAGGAGATGCAGCTTTTGGCGATCGACGCTCTTCTCGAATTAGGCGACCCGTCCGTCCTTCCTGAAATTCTCAAAGCGGGAAAACGGTTCGGAACCGTCTCGAAAATCCATTTGCTGAGGCTCTTCGACACCAGCCCTTTCGGCGGGGCTTCCCGGGTCATCGAGGCGATCGACCAATGGGTCAAGGAGAGCCAATCTGCCGAATTATCTAAATGGGCGAATTTTTATCTGGCCAAACGAGGGCTCCATCATCCTGAAAAAGCCGAAGAGGATCTCGACAACACAGATCTCTTCTTGAAAAGCGCGGCGATCCTCACTTTGAAAAAATCCCTCGCCAACCAATCGCTCGACTCCGCTGCTCTCAATAGGACGATCGCCTCGAAAAAAATCGACTTGATGTTGAAATCGAGCCGGATCGATGAAATCGGGATGGCCCTCGATATTCTAGCAGAAGACGCGAGTTCCGAAGCGGCTGAAAAAGCGCTTCCTTTTCTCTCCCACGATTCGATCCTCGTAAAACGGTCCGCGTCCCGCTGCATCGCCCGTTTGGCCGATAAGAAACTGAGCCGCCACGCGCCCCGTCTGATCGAAGAGCTGGAAGCAGCCCGTGACAATATCTTCCGCCTCAACCTCATCGACGCCCTTGGAAATATCGCCGACTCGAGCACCGTGAAGGACATCCTTCTGGCCAGCGTCCATTTCCGGCCTAGCGAACGGAGGCGAACCGAGTCGATCATCGTCCAAATCGGCCTAAAGATCGTTCCCCTGCTTCTAGCGGTTACGAAAGACATCGCTCTGCCTGAACGAGCGAGGATCTTGGCAGGAAGGATCCTTGGGCGCCTTGCTAATGCACAGCTCCAAGCCAATCTGATCGATATTCTCGACATTGAGATCGAACGGGCCTATTTCTACTTCTATTTTGGCCATACGATCCAAGCGCAATACCCTCTTTACGACCTCGAGATGCTCCAAGATGCGCTCCTTTCCGGATACCGGTCGGTGATCGACTGCATTATCCACCTGCTTGGAGCCGCTGGATCGATCGAAGAACCTGAACTCCTCGTCCGCGGACTCCATAGCCGCAACCAGAAAATCCATTCGCATGCAATCGAGAGCTTGGAAAAAACCTGCGATTCCCGGATCTTCCGTCTGATCGCTCCGCTTGTCGACGATATGCCTCTCGAAGAAAAAATGACAGCTTGCCTCCGTTGGCGAGACGATTATCCGAAATTGACCCTATCCGAACTGCTTGCGAAACTCGATGAATCCCCTTCCCTTTTCGACAAAGTCGCCGCCATCCGCCTCAAAGCAACGCTGCAAATGCCCAACTGGAAGCAGCAATTGAGAGAGCAAATGAAGCGCTCCGACGAGACTTTTCACCAATATGCATATGAATTGCTGGAGACTAAGTAGCTATGAAGAGTCTGATTGAAAAAGCTTTCTTCTTGAAAAAAGTGCGCCTCTTTAGCGACCTGGAGCTGGAACTCTTGCTCGGGATCGCAGAAAAACTGCATGAAGACGACTATGACGCGGGCGAAAAGGTCTTCATCCCAGGACAAGTTGCGAACCGGATCTATTTCATCGAGAAAGGGACCGTCCAAATCTGCGATGAGAGGATGAAGCCTTTTTTCGAACTGGCCAGAGGCGACTATTTTGGGGACGAATCGCTTTTCAACGAACAATCCCGATGCTACGCCGCCATCGCAAAGGCCGACTCCCTATTCCTGACCTTGTCACGCAGCCACCTCCTTTCGATCATCTCCGAATGTCCTTCCGTTGCGGTTGCCCTCCTTCAGGCTTACTCCCAGCAAATCCCTTGCAGACATAAAACCGGAGCGCTCGTTTGAGAATCCGGACCCGGCTGCTTTTATCTCTTCTTCCCCCGTTGATTGGCGGCATCGCCCTGATCTCGCTTTTGTTCACGTATCTTCTGATGAGACTCATGAGCGGCGAGCTGACACCAGCTCTCATCGACGCGAAGTTCCGAGCATGTTTGGCTTTGATCTTCGGCAGCGCGGCTTTCACGGTCATTGGGATGATCGCCACCTTATACTGGATCGCGCATCGGATCTCAAGGCCTGTCCAGAGATTGAATAATTCCGCCTTGGCTATTGCCGCAGGGCAATATGGCGAATCCATCCAAGTCCAAGGCCCGAAAGAAATCGCTGAGCTTGCAAACACCCTCAATACGATGAGCGAATGTCTCCATGAAAACATCAACCGGTTGAAGGAAAATTCCCTTTTGCGGGAGAGAATGTACGGCGAATACGAGTGTTCCATGCTGCTTCAGCATCTGATGCTGCAAAAGAATATCGATCATTGCAGGTCCGATGCGATCGCCGTCAAGCCGATTACCGCTTTTTCTGAAAATCCCAAAGGTTTTCTAGTCGATTTTCCCAAAGGAGATGCGACTCATATTTTTCATGTCCATGTGGCTGAAGCCGAGGAAGAAGGGCTGGAGGGGATGTATCAGCTCCTGATGCGATACAAACATTCAAAAGAAAAGAGAGTCCGCACCTTTTTGACGCTTGACCGCTCCCAGTCGACCTTGCATTGGGATGGACCTCAAATTCCTCTTATATGGTCGCGCGCGGAAGGCCGATGGGTCGAAGGAACGACCGTCCCGATAAAAATAAGGCCCGGCGATTTCTTCTTTCTCTTCAATCAAGGATTCGCCTCGTTTTACCGCGATCCCCGAAAAATTGCAGACCTTCTCTCGAAAGTTTTGAAAATCTTTGCCCAAGACGGGCTTGAAACCACGACGGCGATGATACAAAAAGAGATCAGCTTCGCTCTTCGCAGAAAAGACCTGGAAGACGACATCCATCTTCTCTGCTTCCAGATCTTGAATATATAATGCTGCTTATACCAAATATCAGAAATAACGTTGGGTTTGGCTACGTCAGCTCTGCAACAAATTTTTCGTCTTCACTCGTGCCTTGCCATGCTGGCAATGGTCACTCGTTCCAGACAAAAAATTTGTGCAGCTTCCTTGCCAAACTTAACGTTATTTCTGATATTTGGCATTACAACAAATATTAATAAAAAATAAAAATTTAAATTAAAACACAGAAATAATAAAAAATATTATAAAATTTATTCTCATATTCACAAAAATCAATAGATCGCATAAAATAGTACAACAGAATAAGGGCATAAAATCATGCGCATCAGTCAGTTACTTGCAAATCGTTACCCTCATGTTTCGGCCTCTGCTGTGAAACAGGACAATCCTACCGCACTTGTAGTGAAAAAAGAAGAACGGTCGTCTTGGGGAAAGTCGGTTTATCATACTGCCCTTGCTGTCGCTGGCATAGGGGTTGCGCTTTTTTTCGCCTACAACTCGGGCATTTTCTCGTCTTTATCCTCTCCACCTCCGCCATCTCCTTCGCCTCCACCACCATCGCCTCCGCCATCGCCAACTCCATGTCCAGCATCGACTCCGTCACCGTCTCCACTGACGGCCGATGAAATACGAGACCGGGTTGAAAGCCTGAGACAAGATGCACAAGATCCTCAGAAATCTGAAAAGGACAAGACTTTGATAGCTAATATTGCAGACCTATTGGAGCAATTCTTACAATTAGGATGCAATTCGATATAACTCTCGTAGTGGAGCTGAACGGACAAACGCCAGGTTAAAGGACGAGTTTGGCGGACGAACAGTACAAGTCAAAGGGCATGCTAAGGTGTACTGCCACTTAATGTTTGGAATTTTGACGTTGGCAGCGGATCAGTTGATGCGTTTAATGACGTAGATAACTGAGAGAGCAAAGGATTCGCCTTGTTTTACCGCGATCCCCGAAAGATTGCAGACCTTCTCTCGAAAGCTTTGAAAATCTTCGCGCAAGACGGGCTTGAAACCACGACGGCGATGATACAAAAAGAGATCGGCTTTGCCCTTCGCAGAAAAGATCTGGAAGATGACATCCATCTTCTCTGCTTCCAAATCCTGAACATATAATGCTATTTTTAACGGTAATTAAAAATATAAATCAAAATAAATAATAAAAATTAAAATTTATTTTAAATTTAATCATCACCTTCACAAAAATCAATGAATCGTATATAATAGCACGAAAAATTTAGGAAAATTAAATCATGCGCATCAACCCAT
>Ga0206877_10056_pt1 | contig 36684 bp, 24 predicted proteins | sample Alteio_BWOrgCont_7_FD_152623 | JGI IMG/M metagenome (GOLD analysis project Ga0206877, IMG submission 152623) | Enriched cells from forest soil in Barre Woods Harvard Forest LTER site, Petersham, Massachusetts, United States -... | ecosystem: Environmental > Terrestrial > Soil > Temperate forest >...
CCGCATCCGTCAGCGAGTTGAGCAGTTGATTCGAGTTTCAGCAGATCCAAATGACATTGGTCATAATGCAGTCGAGCTTTCAGACAATCTCGCTCGAGCTGAGGGAGGTTTCAGAGGAATTGTCACGCCAGAGATCCGAGGTCAAATTTTTGCCAAAATGAGGCCTTTATTCTTAAGCGAAGTTCCGGAGATTAAGGATCTAGTTAGACTTCAGGACCATCTAACCAATAAAGTCAATCGGCACCCTGGCCTCCTTGACGCAGAAATGACCCAAATGTATCAACAGCAGGCTTTGCCTTTGCTCGAGAACCGCTTGAATTCCGCATCTAATTTTGCAGATGCTAAAGGGTCTTTTCAAGCATCCTACTCTTTTTGGCGACCTGATAGTGTTCCTTCGGCCTTGAAGTTAAAAGCTAGGGAGGTGTATTCCAGGACCCTCCCGGATGCAATTCAAAATGCGGGCGATCTCAAGGAGCTCAGTGAGATCAAAAATAGCATAGTGGGGGTTATCGATCTAGGAACGCCTGAATATCAAGCGTTTCAGAGCAAGATGCTAGCGAAAGTTCTTACCGTGGGCGAGGCTAAACTCAAAAAAGTAAATAACTTAAAAGACCTGGCGCAAATAAAGGGAACGCTGCGGGAACTCTATCGTGGGCTTAACAAAGATGGAATTCCTTTGGCCATTCAAAAAGTAATGGGAGAGCAAGCGAGAGGATTGTTTCAAATAGAACTTGATAAATTAACGACATTTGAACAGCTGATAGAGATGAGTAGAGCAATCCGATCCGAATTTGATGAATCCGAATTTCGCGAAAAATTGGAAGAAGTAGAACGCCTTTGGATTGTTAAAAGAATGGATAATGTAGACAGTCTGGGAGAGTTGCTAAGTTTGAATCGGGTTGTGGAACGAAATTTCGGAGAACTGATCGACAGAGATTTCAGACAAAGAATAATTGCAATGGCCAGTGCCTTGGTTCGAAAGGTATTGCCTCAACTTCATTCTAACGAAGATGTGATCGCTCTCAAGGATTTGTTAGAACTTTTTCAGTCGAAGTATGCACTGCCTGCGGATATTCTTTCTGAGGTAGAACAGCAATTTCAAGTCGTGGCAAGAAAACGCTTGGAGAAAATCGTTGCTGAGAATAAAGTCGTTTTGCGCCCTCCTCAGCTCGACAAGCCGATACAGCCGCTGAAGGGCGATGTTTGTGTGGTATGCTTTGAAAAAAGTGTAACAGTTGGCAAGCTCCATCACGGGCCAGGAATGGGAGGCTGTGATTGCTTTCGGTATTGTTCGGAAGATGCAACAGATCTGCTGAAATCGACTCTAATGCATGCAGAAGAAGAGGTAGGTTTTTGTCCGAGTTGTCAGCATTTATTGGATCCGGAATTTTTTCAAGGGGCAGGTTGTGATCACGGAGATGTGAAAAAACTCGAAGACCTCCAGCTTAGGCAAAAGCTCTGCCGCGTCCCAGATTGGCGCTTTTGTCGAGGCAAGGATGGAAGTTGTTTAGATGGAAAAGTTGTGAAATCAGAAGGGGATCGATTCCACAAGTGCTTCAGCTGTAACTTTGGAGGCTGTCTGGATTGCGGAAAAGTCCATAGTGCTCAAATTAGGTGTAACGATGCGGCTTGGGATGAGGAACAGATTAGATCCATTTTGGAAAAAGGAGCCCGAGCGCGTCCCATTCCTCCTCCCACTGACCCTCTTGCAGAAAACTATGAATATGGAAAATTTAGAGACTGTCCTCAGCCCGATTGTAGACAAATTATTGAGCGAATCGACGGTTGTAACGGAGTTACGTGTACTTCTTGTAAACGTGAATTCCACTGGAACCATGGAATAATGGAAGATGTGCCTCACGACTTCAACCCAGGTGCTAAGAGCTGGAGTTCCGAACCTGCGCCCGGGGGAAGAAAGCCTCATTTTTAAGGACAGTTTATTTAGGAGTTTTTGTCTTGGACCCTATAACGCATCATAAAACCCCAGACCTCGCGATCTGGGGCTTTCGTACTGTAAAGTATTGATACAGCGCTTTGTTCAACTAGTAGTACATGCCGGGGGGGATGGGTCTTTTCGATGGGTCAAACGATTCGCTATTGGGATCGTTGTCATTCCCCTTGTTGAGCTTGTCCATGATCTGCTTTAGCAGCATTTGCAGTTTTTCTGCTTTTAAGCAGGCCTGGCCGGCGATTTGGTTGGACATTTGCGTTTCTGTTTTGAGAAGGAGAGCAATATTTAAAATTTTATCTGTAGTCGAAAAGAGGAGGCTACCCAGTTTATCCGAAGTTGCAAGTGGATCGGAACCGGTACAGTAGGTTTCGCACGCTTCGGGTGTCTTCAGTTCTTCGAATACTATAGTATTGGAGCAGAGATTCTGCTCCTTGCCGGTGTTTGAATCCTGGATTGAAAGATGGCAATGAGGTGTTCCTTCATTCGTTTCCCACTGGGCGTTACATGTAAGCCGCGCAAAAGCATTTTGAGATATTCCCCCCATGGAAAACAGAAATACACCAATACCGATGAACAAACCTGTCCACTCCGAACGATTGATTTTTTTCACTTTTTTCTCCCACACATTTGGTTTTGACTAACCCAACGCATATAGAACTATGCGTTGTCGTGTTTCGTATTACCGTTTTGGGCTGGAGTCAAGTCTTTGTCTGTCTTTTTGTTGGCATATAAACTTTACAGGTATAAAATTTTAGTAAGCATATTGAAATGCCTACCAAGTATAAAAAAGGAGTACGACACAGATTGTCTATTTCTACTCTGCCGGTTCTGCGTCTAGTACTTGTCCTGTGTTTTTGCCTGGTTTCTCCTGCCCTTGCATGGTTTCCGGACATCAAATCAACGGAAGGCCGTATCCGATTTTTACAAAGTCTTGATCAAAGTCACAAGGGCAGCATTTTTGACACCGACTTCGAATATCGAGCCAATCTTCTGAAGACGCTGCGAGAAATGGAAGGGGTGGAAGAAAAGTTGGGTGATCAAGCTCGTTCCTTGGAACTGAAAAACTCCCGGCAGCTTTCGATCCAGTACACAGAAGAGTTAGGCAGTTATGATCAAAAGGCGATGGCAGAAGTGCAGAGTCAATTGAGATTCGATGGGCAAAAACTCTCGGGCTTGTTCATAGGGAAGACTCTAAGTGGAGATATTTCAAAGGACCTGACTGAGCTTAAAAACATGAATATCAAGGATTTTAAAGGGATTGCAGCCTCTTACGTCCGGCTCTGGCCATTGCTTGCAGAATCAGGAGCGGGGACTATTCTTGAGAAAATCAACGACCTTAATCCCAGTATTTTACAGAGTATCTATTTGGGCCAGCCTGCTCAGACTCTAAAAGCCGAATTGACGGCAAAAGCAAGGGAGCGTGGATTTGGGGAGGTGGAAGCAATAGCCACGCAAAATACGAAGGTGTTTCTGGAACGCCAAGTCAATGCCGCTATCACTCGGAGAAATGCTCAAGGTAAACCACTGCACCCTATCACCTTGAGTCTTGAAGAGGTTCCTGCAGCTGTCACTCCGTTTCGGGGTTGTGTGGGTGGCGATTGTTCGCATATCTCCATTCCGTACTATGGGCTTGTGAAAGGGAGCCATGTCTATTGGGTGAAAGAAAATGAAAAAATAAAGGGCTACGTGATCGTAGCGAGCGTGCAGACGGATGATCATAAAACTCTTCCCTATATTATTTCGTTCAATGGCGCCGGGATCACAAAAGAGCGAGTTAAAAAGGCAATCGAGTTGATTGCAAAAACTGAAAAATCTGATGAAGTCATTGTCCCTGATTTCTCCAAAAACCACTATATAGTGAATGAGGATGACATTAGGGAGGCTATGATACCAGCGTCTTCTGCGAAGGTTCAGAAAGTTCAGGTGAAGTTGCCGGCTGGCTTTCAGCCTGTCTCCGAGTATCAAGAACAACTCCGTTCAGGTCAGAATTACTATAGTCCCGGGAATATTTCTGCTGCGGTTCGAGCCCGTGTAAAAGACCTCACTCAACCAGAGACCACTGTGTCAGTTTCTGAGTCTGAAGCTCCCACTCGCTATTCCGAAGTGAAAAGCATTGGCATGGAGAATAAGACCCTTTTACAACGGGCTATTTTTGGTGCTCAGCTCCTAGGGACGAGACTTGTCACTCAACGTGACCCAAATTCTGAGGTTAAATCCACGCCGGAAGAAATCCGGGACGTGCTCAGTGTCCTTCGAATTACAGCAAGACAGTTAGAAGCAGCTCAGACCTTGATCCACTTTGACGCATACAGGGATTCGAGTGTTGGTGTTGATCCGTTCCCTTTAGACAAGGAGCGGTACGATCTCATCCACGGGGAATTGGGCCTGAGTCTAGACGAAATGCTCGAGTATTTTGCACCGGAGTTTTTGCCAAAGAGCTATCGTAAACGTCCATTTACAGTAAAGAGACTCAAGAGAGATAGTCTCATTAATTTAAAAAATGAATCTCCATCGTTGATGTCAATTGCCGCGTGGAAAAAGGCGCTTACGCCTTACTACGAAGCGAGGATCCAGGACCTAAAAAAGGGTGCGGAAAGAGGGAAATTGCAGCGAGGGCCACTAGAAGCTCTCCTGAGGGAATTTCCGTTCGATCAGGACTTTTTTGAGCAAGCGTTAGATTTAATTCCGATTCAATTTAAAAATAATTCGAATATATTTCAAAATGATAGTTCTCCTACCTGCTCTTACGAGCTTATGGCGGTAGCATGCAAATCAGACCGCAAAGGTGGTTTTGCTCAATGGAAAAAGTTTATTCCAGTAGGCTCGGGAGGCCCAGGAGGTAATGATCTAAAGGATTTTTTCACAAAAGCTCCGCCTTTTGACGAATCAACTATGGGATCACTGAGCCTGTGGGTGGCTTGCAATATGGAGGACAAAGAGCTTTCAGAGGTCGCGTTGGCTCGATTTATTCAGGTAGCATGTAATAAGGAGAAAAGCGTGGAGAGGATACGCCCAATTCTTGTGTCCTTTACAATACGTGTCTCCCAGCATCCCGATTTTTTCAGCTCCGCTGTGAAAGAAAAATTTAGGGAGTCAAAGTGCTGGAAAGCCTTGCCCTCGGAATTCCAATCGAGCTGGGAAGAATCATCCCTGAAAACCCTATGTGGGCAAGTGATTAAAACCCAGGATCAAATCCCTCAGGCTCTACACGGTCTTCAAACTCATTCGTCCTGCGGCAATACTAATAAATGAGTCTAGGAGATTTTTGACCAAAAATTTCCATGCTTCCACTTTTTTTGTGTATTTTTCCATTAATTTTGTTTTCAGTTCTGCGTAGAACCAAGTGTGGAACCAGGCAGATGGCCTGCTTTTCTCGCTTACCTGATCGGGAGTTATCCTATATTCTTAGATGCAATCAAGTGCCCTGAATATCTTGGATTTGAATACATTTGCTAGACCCGCCTGACCATGACATTTCAGTGACTAGCTTTTCGTCTGCCCTCTTCACCGTCAAATATTTTGTTGGGGCGGCCTTTTTATTTCTCGAATTTTTTGGAAATGGCATGATCAAATTTAAAACAGATTGATCGTCATTCCAGTATCCGATCAGGGTTTTCACGTCAGAAGGAACTTCACCCCTTTGGGGGTAGATTGGAACGTGCTTTGTTTCCATGACCAACTCGCTGCATCCGTTTTGACGAATTTTCAAATGATTTTGGTACGGAGTATGGTCAGTAGGAGTACAAGTTCCGACCCATTTCCCTGAAAAATTGGTGCAGGATTTTCCATGTACTGCCGTGGGTAGTGCGCTGTCTTGCAGGGGGAAGGTTTTGTCGCCCACACCGGCTGAGAAAGAGACTATGGAAGGTGCCGTAACTAAAAAAACTATTGGAATTAAGTTTTTAAGCATAGTTAAAATTGTATTGCTAACACTCTTGAGAAGCAAGATCTTCCGTCGAACTGTCGGATTTCTTGTGGCGAGCATTATCGATAGCGGTTCTAATAATCACCTAGTATCTTACCATTTCCTTTGCCTCGCAATCAATGCTACGTTGCTTGAGCGATGGTTAAGTACGTGTCAGAAATGAGATTTTACAGGTGACAAAGGATACACGATTAGTCTATTCGACCGACCCGGCGCTAAACCAAAGGTGCCCGAAATGCAAAGAACTGATTTCGGAATGCACGTGTATTCCTGAGCAGGATGTTCAGAATTATAAATTCGTCGCCGTTTTACGAATTGAAAAGCAAGGTCGTGGTGGCAAAACCGTAACTGTGATTGACCGTTTGCCGAAGAATCAGCTTTTTCTGAAAGATTTGACTACTCTATTGAAAAAGAAGTGTGGCTCCGGGGGGACCTACTCGCTGGAAAACAAAGAAGGTCTGATCGAGATCCAAGGTGAGAAGAAGGAGATGATTCGCGCCATCCTTGAAAAAGAGGGAATAAAATGCAAAGGGTGAAAGGCCAACGGGGAAAGTCGTATGTTAACCGTTAAAGTAGTACTTCGAATTGTGCTTGCTGTATTTATGATCACTGCTGGGATTTCTCATTTCTTAAAGCCTGAAGTTTTTGTGAAGATCGTACCGGCCTATTTGCCAGAACCCCTTGCACTTGTTTACGTGAGTGGATTTTTTGAAATTTTAGGTGGTATCGGGCTACTGATTCCGAGTTATCGCTCCGTAGCTGCTTGGGGACTGGTAGCGCTCTATATTTCTGTATTCCCTGCAAACTTAAATATGGCGATAAATAATATTTCATTGGGAGCCGATCCCGTACCGCCGGTCCTGCTTTGGCTAAGACTACCTTTGCAAGGACTCCTAATTGCTTGGGCATGGTGGTTTACCAGGAGCTAGCGAGGAAATCTGCGTCGATTGCGAATCGCGCTCTTATATAATACTAATGTTTCACAATTGATAATAATTTAATTTTGAGGATTTTGTCCATTTTTCTCTTCTCAGAACATTCAAGATAGGCCAGTGTAAATAAGTAGTAGCTCCTATCTACTACCTCCTGGTAACTTATTTGGATTCTATAGCGTTGTTCTATTTCTTTATTTCCTAACGACATATTTCAAAGCGACTATGGGTTACCAGGAGTAACTTTCTATTTAGGACGAGCTTTGTGCGCATATTGCCAACAAATAGAATTCGTGTTGAAATTATTTTTAGGGGAATCGTATGAAAGTAGTCTCAATGATTTTGATTGTGACATTGACCTCTTTAGCAAGTGGCCTTGCACTCGCGGTAACGCCTCCTGCATGTGAGCAGATTCAAAACGAATGCGGGGAGGCGGGCTTTACGAGAGATTTACCGGCTGGAAGGGACTTGATGACGAAATGCTATGAGCCACTGCTTAAGGGACAGGACGTCCCGGGCGTGAAGGTAGATTCGGATTTAGTGAAAACTTGTAATCTACAGCTTCACCAAAAGCCGAAACGTGCCAACGGTGCTCGAAAGCGTAGATCCCAGAGTAGTCTGTGATCGATGGCGCCATCGTGGCTCCAAACGTATGGAAGGTAATTCGCTTAGGCGAGGAGCGGCGCCATCCACATCGGACTAAAGTCCGAGATATCCGCCGCGCGAGAATTGAATGAATTTGGTTTTCAGTTCTGCGCAGAACTAGTAAAAAATTTTCTTTCTATTGCGTTTTTTTATTGACTGCATTTTGGTGTCTTTTTGAGTCCTTCTTGAAAATGCCTATAAAATGGCCACTATTACATCATAAATGGGGCCGTGCAGCATGATTGCTTTCGGAATATAGGGTCAAAATTTTTTTTAAAAGTGATGCGATAGAGGTATGTTTGCGGCCCTTATAGGGGGCGTGAAATCCCGTGCTATACATGGGACATGTTAAGAATAAATTTCGAAACGCCGGTGGTATTGGATGTTCAACTTGCAAGAACTTTGAGTGATAAGGATTTATCTTGTAGGATTTTAAATTTAGCAAAGCACGAAACTGAAGTAACGATATTATTTTTAATGGATTTAATGGAAGTCGATAGGCGGAGTCTTCATATTGACGATGGATATCCGAGTTTGTTTTCGTTCGTATGTGCATGAGAAGTTAAAATTACCCAAAGGGTCAGCCTACTTGAGAGTACAAACGATGCTTGCCTTGCGGGATCTACCAGAGCTTCAAGACGCAATTCGAGAGGGAAGTTTAACAATAAGTTCAATAGCAAAGGTACAAGGCTTTTTTGATAAGGCTAAAAAAATGCGCGAACAGGCCTCTGAAGTTCATGCAACGCAAGACGCAGATAAAAAAGACGAAGCAGGGAAAGTAGACATAGAAACGAAGCGTCAGCTCTTTGAACAAATATTAGGGAAAAGCACTCGAGAGGCCGAGTCGGTAATAGCAAATATGGGACCTGAGCTTTTGGGTGAATCACCCGAGAAGCCTCGGTTGGTGGAGAAGGAAGTACCTTTAAGTCATGGATTCAAGAAAATTTCGTTGGTTGCGGACGACGAGTTAGTTGCGATGCTAGAAAGGCTGAAGGAGGTGACGTCTCATCAGAGTTGCCATTCTTCATATCTTGACCTTTTTAAAAAAGTATGTGCGATTGCGCTCCAGAAGTTAGATCCAATGGAAAAGGCGAAGCGCGCGCAAGATCGCAAGGAGAGGAAAGAAGCGCGAAGTGCGAAAGATGGTTCTGCGCAGAACTCGAAAGAGAAGGAACCAGCGAACGAAAAATCTCAGGTTGTTCCAGTTGGGTCAACGGCTCAAAAGCCGAGTCGATATATTCCGGCGGCGGAGAATCATGAGCTTTGGCTGAAGACTGGCGGAGTTTGTCAAAGGCTAGATTCGAAGACTAGGAAAATATGTGGCAAACGGACGAGAATTCAGCGGCAGCACGTTGTGGCATTTGCGAAAGGCGGAGCAAATTGTGAGAAAACTTTGTTTTGCCAGTCGTGCAATCTGAAAGCTGCGATAGTCGATTTTGGCCCGGTGATGAAAATATATTTAAATAGGGTGTAATAATATCGAGATTTGAAAGACCTACAATACTATGCTATGTATTTCACTATGATGTCGTCGATTAAATTTACGAAAATGCATGGACTCGGCAATGACTTCGTTGTGATTGACGATTTGGGTACGCCCTTGAATCAAGCCTGGACTGAAGTTCGGGATGATGGGTTGTCGAGGCGGGGTTTGGGCCACGTCCCTCTCCTTGATGATCATTCGAGCGCAGTCACTCCCTCTTTTGCGAGGTCGATTTGTGATCGACGGTTTGGCGTGGGTGCGGACCAAGTTCTGTGGTTGAGAAAGCCTCATGACGATTCGTTGGATGTGAGGATGGAAATTCTCAATTCGGATGGCTCGGTGGCGGAGATGTGCGGTAACGGGATTCGCGCGATCGCACTCTATATGGATCGCCGGTATAAAAAGCGGAATGACCGATATAAGGGCAAGCATGAAGGTAAATCTCACGACGAGCCTAGCGACAAGCGTCACGGTGGAGAGTTGGATACCACCGAACTCTCTGAGTTCCGAGTTGAAACGTTAGCTGGGGTAAAGACTGTCAAGGTTCGCGGAGATCAAGTTGCGGTGGATATGGGCCTCGCTCAGCTTGGGGCGGGATTCGCCGGCGCGGATGGAAATGCCGGAGTTGATAAATATGCGGGATTTTCGGGCGCAGATGGAAATGCCGGAGGCGGTGTTACTGGAGTTAAAAACGCAGGGAAGATCATGGAACTCAATGGCAAAGAGTACCGATTTTATGAAGTGAATGTTGGAAATCCTCACGCGGTATTTTTTGTAGAGGATGTGGCTCGCTTCCCGGTGGAGGAGTTGGGACCGCTGGTGGAGAGGCATCCGTTTTTTCCAAATCGAACGAATGTTGAGTTTGTACAAGTGCTCAATCCACATGCGATTCGAGTACGAGTTTGGGAGCGGGGGGCTGGGATTACACTTGCCTGTGGTACGGGGGCCTGTGCGTCAGCGGTGGCTAGTTTGGCAACGGGTCGTACGGACGGGGAAGTCGATGTTGAGTTGCCTGGCGGGCATCTCAAGATCAGTTGGAACGGCCTGTCGGCCCCAATAATGATGGAAGGTGCTGCAACGGAAGTATTTGAAGGAATTTACTTCATTTGATTGGTTTCGCTTTGTTTAATCGATTTCGCTTTAGTGATCCATGTTTGAAAGTGGATTGACGTAGAGGCGAAATGTTTTGTCTTTATGCCGCCGGATGGCGAAAACTCCATTTTCTCTTTCAGTCGCAAGCTTTTCATAAAATACAGGATCTAAATCAGCTACTTCGTGGACGCTCTTACCTTCGTACTTCCCAAAATCAATGATGACTAATCGCTCGTCAATAATCCCTGTCACCGGGCTCCCGTTTCCACTCATATTCTTAGTAACCTCCCTGTAATGTCTCTTGTTTCCCTAATAATTGATTCTCCTAGTCTAATCCGTTGGTCAAAGACTTTCAACTTTACGCTTGTGGGTGACTGCGTCAACAAGTAGAGGGAGGCCTCGCCCTTTAGGGAGGGGTCCCCTCCGGACAGAGCGGCGACAATTGAGCACCTTGGACTTTAGGCCGGGGCTGGTTACACCGAAAGTTCCGTTTCCGCTTTGCGTGGCCTGCTTGGACGGGTTGATTTTATAAACTGAAAGAGGTCGCCCTCATGGTGGAGCTGTGTTATAACCCCGACCATATGTGCGGTATTGTAGGTCTTATAGGAACTCCGGATGCGGCCCGAGAGGCTTTTTTGGGTTTGACAACTCTTCAGCATCGCGGACAAGACGCAGCTGGAATTCTTACCTATGACAGCTCGGGATTTCATCAAGTAAAGAATATTGGGCTAGTAGAGTCGGTTTTTACCCGGGAAAATATGAGTGGGCTGACCGGAAACTTAGCAGTCGGCCATGCTCGATATAGCACGATAGGAAAGGGGGATCTGATTGATTGCCAACCCCTCCTATTAAGCTATCCGTTTGGGTTGGGCATGGTTCACAACGGAAATATTGTCAATTGCCACCAGCTCTCCAAAGAGCTCCGGACTCAAAATCGCAGGCATCTTTTGACGCATTCTGATACTGAAGTGGTTTTAAATTTATTCGCGGAAGGATTGGCCGGGTTTCCGAACGGAATAGGATCGAGCGAACTCAATTTCGAACACATTTGTTATTCAATTTCTGAAATATTCAAGCGGGTAAACGGCAGCTATAGCATTGTTACTTTGGTTGCAGATCAAGGTATGGTTGCGTTTAGAGATCCTTTTGGTATCCGCCCTCTCATCTGGGGGAAGAAGACTCTACTCAATGGCCGAGAAGCCCATATGGTGGCTTCCGAGAGCGTGGCACTTTCATTCTTAGGTTATCAGGTGGTTCGGGACATTCTTCCCGGTGAAGTACTCTTTGTCGATATGGATGGCAAGGTTTGGACGAAACTGCTTCAAAAGCAGAAAGAGGCCAAACACTGTATGTTTGAATGGGTCTACTTTGCTTCTCCTGAGTCAGAAATTGATAAGACTGCGGTCTATGGTGCTCGAATTCAATTGGGCAAAAGCTTGGCTCGCCTCATAAAGAAACAGCTTGTTGAAAAGAATATTCATGCCGATTTGATTGTTCCCATTCCAGAGACCTCTCGCATTGCAGCTATTGCACTTGCCGAGGAGCTCGCTATTCCCTATCGGGAAGTATTGATTAAAAATCGTTATATCAAGCGGACTTTTATTTTGGATTCCCAAGAAAAAAGACAGAGCGCCGTCAATTTGAAACTTTCTCCTGTGAGATCGGAAATCGAAGGGAAGAAAGTCATATTAGTTGATGACTCCATCGTTCGAGGAACCACCTCACGTAAAATTATTGAACTGGTGCGAAATGCAGGTGCCTCTGAAGTGTACTTTGTTTCGACCTGTCCTCCCATTCGCAAGCCCTGCTACTACGGCATCGATTTTCCGGTGGAGTCTGAGTTGATTGCTTCAGGTAGGGAACTCCCTACAATCGAAAAGGAATTGGGAGCCGATGCGGTAATCTATCAAGATATAGAGGGCTTGCGGCAATCCCTCGGTAATTCCAATCAGCTTTGCATGGCATGCTTAAACGGAGCCTACCCGACAAATGTAGCATCGGGACTACAGTTTGCTTCTGCTAGAAAGGTGGATCGGCAGTGATTCCAACTTTATACCGGGGATCTGTCAAAGATCTTTTAGGGCCCATTGAAATTCAAGGATCATCTGCGTTGGTTTTTGAATACAGCGATGCCTATTCCGTTTTTGATTGGGGTCGAATGCCAGACTTCTTGAGCCGGAAGGGCGAGGCTTTGGCGGTACTGGCTGCGGATTTCTTCGAGAAGCTGGAAAAGCCCGAAGTGTGGCGGGAATTTTCGAAAAGTTCTGAAGCCTTGGTTTTGAGAAAAGCAAATCGATTTGGCGCGATTTTTAACGAACTGGGTGAGGAATTGCAAGCCGTTGGATTGCGGACTCATTATTTGGGGGCGGTACTTGAAAGGAATTCCAAGGTTAATGAAATTCATCCGAAGAAAATCCATGAAGTACAGTTACCCTTTCGTTCTGTTCTCGTTCGACAAGTAGCGGTTGTTAAACCGTCTTGGGTGAGTGTCATGGGTCGTTCTCTGCCAGACTACTTTCAAGTCGGAAAAGCGCCGGCCCCACGACTTGTTCCATTAGAGGTAGTATTTAGATTTAACTGCTCGGAAAAGAGCTCTATCTATGAACGGGCTTCGAAGGATCCTGCTTACTTGGCTTCACTTGGATTTCCTGATGCCAAAGCCGAAATTGGAGCTAAGTGGGATTTTCCAGTCTTAGAATTGTTTACAAAGCTTGAATCTACCGATCGTCCCGTTCCTTTGTCTGAGGCATTGGCCATTTCGGGATTGTCCGCTATTCAGCTTCAAGAAGTTTTATTGAAAACAGCTTGGGTTGCCGGTCTTTTGCGTTTTTGGTTTTTAAAAGCGGGCCTGGAATTAGCGGATGGAAAACTAGAATGGGCTATTGCTGAGGATGGGAAGTGCTTTCTCGTCGATGCAATTGGGCCTGATGAACTGAGAATATTGAAAAATGGGACTCAACTTTCTAAGGAATTTTTGAGAGTGTATTATCGCGATACCAGTTGGTACGACGCTGTTGAAAAAGCGAAAGCCTATGCAAAAGCGCACGGAATATCTGAATGGAAGCGCTTTGTACCAGAGCCTCCTCCAGTACTGCCGATGCGTCATAGAGAAGTGGCAACCCAAGTTTACCTAGCACTTGCCAACGCACTCACGGGGAGAAAATGGTTTTCTGAAGCGTGGACCCTGGATCGAGTTGTCCAAGAGCTCGAGGACCTCCAGCAGATCGACAGGAGTGGCCTGGTGCCCAAAGGGTCAAAACCGGCTCTCGAAGGGTCAAAGTTACCTCCTGAAGGATCAAAGTCGGAGGACGTGAAATGATCTCCCTCCTGTTAGTGGGTTCCGGTGGGCGCGAGCACGCATTGGCTTGGAAACTCGCTCAATCCCCTCGTATTTCAAGAATAGTGATTGCCCCTGGAAATGACGGTATGCCCTCTGAATGGGAACGGTGGAATGTTTCATTATCGGAAGGGCAAAGTGCCTTTCGTAGCTTGGCACAAAGAGCCCAAAAGGAAAAAATCGATCTAGCGGTTATTGGTCCTGATAATCCTCTTGCAGAAGGAATTGTGGACATCTTCGAGGAATATGGAATTCCAACGATGGGACCGAGTGCTGCTGCTGCGCAGATTGAAGCGAGCAAAGCCTTTGCAAAAGATATTATGAAAAGCGCGGGTGTGCCTACTGCTCAGTATTGGGTCGTTGAAAGTGAAGAAGAGGCACGAAAGATCCTCAAGTCCGTTCCGTGGCCAGTTGATGGAAATTCTGCCGGCGGATGGGTCGTTAAGGCAGATGGGTTGGCTCTCGGCAAGGGCGTGCGCGTATGCGATCGTCTAGAAGACGCGCTCCAAGCAGTTCGCGATCTTTTTCCGCTCTCAAATAAATTAGGGCCAAATAAGCTTGTTCAAAATAAACTTGTCATCGAAGAGAAATTAATCGGTGAGGAATTGTCCTGGCTGGCGTTTTGTGATGGAGAGAGTTGTGCCCTCATGGAACCTGCAAGGGATTATAAGCGGCTTCGGGATTTAAATGAGGGCCCTAATACAGGTGGAATGGGCGCGATCAGTCCCGTGCCCGGAGTGCCTGACACATTTGCCGAAAAGATGCGTCAGCAAGTATTTCTACCCGTTCTTCGCGAAATGAAGAAACGAGGCGCGGAATTTCGGGGTATCCTCTATGCAGGTTTGATGGTTGATTTTAAAACCGGGAAATTTTGGGTGCTGGAATTCAACGCCCGATTTGGTGACCCTGAGACTCAGGTCTTGATGCCCAGAATAGAAGGTGATCTTTATCCCTGGTGCGAAGCTGTAGCCAAGAGAAATTTGAAGTCTCTCCCCTCGATCGTTCCATTTAAAAAGGAATATGCTGTTTTTGTCGTAGGTGCGGCCAGTGGATATCCTGACCAACCTGAATCAGGAAAGCGTATTGCACTTCCAGAGGAATATGTAGAATCAAAAACCGATTCTCCCTACTTTTTTGCCGGCGTGAAGCGCCGAGATCAGCTCTACACTGCTGGGGGCCGAGTTCTCGGTGCGCTCGGGAGGGGTTCCGATCTCGGCTTGGCACGAAAACAGGCTTACGACAGTCTTCAAAAAGTCAAATTTGACGGGATGCAATTTCGGACGGATATTGGAAGGCTGGATCCATGATTCCTATCGTAGTACTGGCTTCTGGTAGAGGCTCTAATTTTGACGCCATTCAAAATGCTATCGAGAATAGGTCTCTCTCGGCTCGGATTCTAGCGGTTATTTCAGATCGTCCGGAAGCCCCGGTTCTCGAGAAGGCAATGAAAAAGGGAATTGAAGCGGTAGCACTACCGTTTACTCAAAGCTCGACTCCGGCAGGAAGCTCAATTGAAGCGCGCCGCCAAGAACACGAAGATCGATTAGTCAAGGAATTGGAGAAAATCCAACCTAGGTTTATAGTCTTGGCTGGTTATAAAAGGATAGTGACTTCACACCTCATCGAAGCTTTTCGATCGGATCGAGGGTATTCTCGAATCGTGAATATCCACCCCTCATTACTTCCGGCATTTTCAGGTTTGAATAGCTATGCTCAAGCTTTCCAATATGGTGTGAAGGTAACAGGTGTGACGGTGCATTTAGTAGAACAACAAGTGGATTCAGGACCTATCTGTGCACAAGAGGCATTTTCCATCGCGGATTGTAGCAACGAAGAAGAAGTCGAAGAACGCGGGCTTTTAGTGGAACATCGGTTATACCCGAGTGCCCTGAGTTGGATATTGCCAGAGAAATTTGATTTAGAGCGCCATTCTGTAAAGGCTGAAGGGAGACTTTGTGTTCGCCAGAATTGAAGTTGCGGTTCGTCCGGATCTACTGGATTCGGCAGCACAGGGGATTCTACGTCGAATAGAATTAGTGAACCCTGAGCTTCGGAAGAAGATTCGTTGGGCCAGAATGATTGATATCTATTGGATCGATATTCCCGCCTCTCGCGAGGAATTGATTCCCGCGATTACGGAAATTTGCTGGGATCATGTTCTGCAATGGCTATTTACTGGAAATCTCATTCCTTCTGCTGCCGGAAAAACAGGGGGCATTCAAGATATCATGCAGTTGGCGCCTTATCGCCCTGGAAAATTTTGGGGAATTGAAAGACGTTATCGCCCCGGAGTGACCGATAATACTGGGCGTACACTTTTGGAAGCTTTCGAAATTGTTTTGGGAAAAAAGCTTCCTCAGGCCCGCGCTTCTAGCGGTGGGTTATTGATGTTAGAGGGGCTTGAGTTGAACGAGGACCATTTGGCACATATTGCCAAGGAAGTTTTCAGCAACGAATTAATTGAAACATGGACGGTACTCCCTGAAGATGGCTTAAAGAAGAATGACCGCTTCCATCAAGAACGAATCAAGCATGATCTGCCGAGAGTGCCCCTTCGAGGATTGGATCAAATCGAGACATTTCGTCTGCAAAAATTAGAAAACGCAGAACTTGAAGAAATGAGTCGAAAGAAATTGTGGGCACTTTCTTTGGCAGAGATGAAGGCGATTCGCGATTATTTTTCAAATGCTGCTGAAAAGAAAATACGTGGAACGGTAGGACTTTCTGATCCCACCGACGTGGAGATGGAAGTACTTGCACAGACTTGGTCCGAACATTGTAAACACAAAATATTCAATGCTAAAATCTCCTACCGTGGCGTTAAGGCGGCAGCCGGCCATGGTGAACCTTCCATTCCTGCAGAAATAAACGGATTATTTAAAGCGACTATCTCGGGCACTACGTCTGAACTACCCAAGCCTTGGCTCTTGTCAGTTTTTGAAGACAATGCCGGCATCTGTGCCTTAGATGAAGAAGACGCTTTTTGTATAAAAGTTGAAACTCATAATTCACCTTCTGCATTAGATCCCTACGGTGGCGCTCTTACAGGAATCGTAGGTGTCAATCGCGATATTCTAGGATGTGGACTGGGTGCTAAACCTATATTTAATACCGATGTTTTCTGTGTTGCCGCGCCAGATTATTCTGATACTCTGCCAGATCGTCTCTTGCATCCGCGAAGAATTTTAGACGGCGTGAGACGCGGGGTGGAACACGGCGGAAATAAGAGCGGAATACCGACGGTTAACGGCGCGCTTGTTTTTGATGAGAGATACCTGGGCAAACCCCTTGTCTACTGTGGGACTGGTGGATTGCTACCACGCAAAATTGGGGGTGAGCTTTGTGAAACTAAAAAAGTCTTACCCGGGGATCGGATATGCATGGTGGGAGGACGAATTGGCAAAGACGGAATTCATGGAGCTACCTTTTCGTCTTTGGCTTTAGATGAATCTTCTCCTGTTTCAGCGGTGCAACTGGGTGATCCCCTCACGCAAAAAAGAACTTCTGACTTTCTTTTAGAAGCGAGGGACTTGGGTCTCTACCGTGCCATCACTGACAATGGTGCGGGCGGGCTTTCTTCCTCCGTAGGCGAAATGGCCAGACTTTCGGGTGGCGCTTTCATGGACGTGAATCATGCAAAGACGAAATACCCAGGATTGAAGCCCTATGAGTTAGTGGTGAGCGAGTCTCAAGAAAGAATGACAGTTGCCGTGCCAACTGAACAACTTCAGGAATTCTTAGCCCTAGCTGAGCGCAGAGGAGTTGAAGTCAGTGATTTGGGTCATTTTACTCAAACCGGGCGATTTGAGATTGCACATTCCGGAAGGATTGTTGCAAGTTTATCTTTGGAATTTCTTCATACTGGAGTACCCCGCTTAGAATTAGAGGCAGAATGGAAAGGTGTACCTCAACTTGCAACCTCCCATCAAAAGCTGAATGAAGCAGAAAGTCAGGAAGCTTCTTTTTCGTATCTGGAAAAAGAGGGTGCTGGAATTTTGTTGCGACTCCTGTCTCGACCGAATATCGCTTCTAAAGAATGGTTGATTCGGCAATATGACCATGAAGTGCAGGGCACATCTGTTGTGAAACCACTTCACACCATTGCATGTGGAACTCCTCACGTTTCGAGTGGTCCCAATGACGCTGGAGTGATCAAACCCAAACCTTCGTCAGACGTAGGAATCGCCGTCGGATGTGGCATCAATCCCAAACTTTCCGACATCGATCCATTCATTATGGCTCAATCAGCGGTCGACGAGGCGGTCCGAAACGTCCTCTGTGTAGGAGCGGAGTTTGGCCAGCGTGAATCAGTCCTTGCTCTTGTAGATAACTTCTGTTGGCCCGACCCTGTGGGTGATAAATTGAAAACCGCTTGGTTAGTGCGAGCATGCTACGGACTCCGAGATGCCGCCCTGGCTTTGTCCGCACCGTTGGTTTCTGGTAAAGACAGCATGAAGAATGACTTTCGCGGAAAAAAAGGGGGGGAGCCGGTCTCTATTTCTGTTCCACCTACTTTGTTGATGACCGCTGTTGCGCGGGTGACTGATATTAAACAAGCCAGGACCGCAGATTTTAAAGCCCCTGGCGATATTATTTATTTGTTGGGTCCAAGTGACTTTGGACTTCTTGGGTCAGAGGCCGCGCTCTGTGATTCTACAATAGGTGCATTTAAAGTAGGAACTCCGTCATGGAGTATTGCTCGTAAACTCTATAGCTGGATCGGCGGAACCCAAGGGAGGTACAGTAGTAAGCTCAAATCTCTCCATGATATTTCCGAAGGAGGTCTACTTGTCGCAGTCGTCGAAAGTCTGCTCGCCAGAGGATTTGGGGCAAATCTCAAGTTTCCAATGGACCGAAATTTAGCTGAACTCGCTTTCGGTGAAGGTTTCCACTCTTTTGTGGCCAGTGTATCTGCAGAGGATCAATGGGCCATAGAAGCAGAATGGAGAGAATTGAGTATTCCATTCTTAAAAATTGGAACGGTAGAAAACCAAGACCGTTTTGAAGTATGGCTTCGAAGTTCATCGCCAGACACCCATTCGGATGACCTCAAAAAATTATGGCAGATTCCAATGAAAGAACTTCGCATGGCCTGGATGAAGGAAGGCTACTGGGAATGAAAAATCAAAAGCCTAAGGTTTTAGTTTTGACCGGTGACGGAATCAATTGTGAGGTGGAAACTGCGCATGCTTTCCGTCTTGCTCGCTTTGATACCGATATTCGACATCTCAATGATCTCATTCATGAACGAATGACTCTCGACGCGCTCTCGAGGGATTACTCAGTATTGGCAATACCGGGGGGATTTTCCTTTTCGGATGATCTGAGTTCAGGCAAAGTCCTGGCGCTTAAAATACAACACAAACTCAAATGGGACTTATCCGCCTTTGCTTCTCGGGGCGGTTTGGTCATTGGTATTTGTAATGGATTTCAGGCTCTCATTCGAATGGGAATTTTTGGTCGAGATGTTTCCATAACGCATAATTCTCACGGCAAGTTTCTTAATACTTGGGTGAAGATTGCGCCGTCTGGTAACCGTTGTGTGTGGTTGAAGGGACTCGGCGCAATTGATCTACCCATTCGGCATGGGGAGGGGCGAGTGATTATCGCCTCCAGTCGGAGAGCTGAGACCTTTGAAAAGATGGAGCGTCTTGGGATCAATTGTCTTCGGTATGAAGGAAATCCTAACGGGAGTGAAGATCGCCTGGCGGGACTTTGTGATCCGTCAGGAAGAATTTTTGGACTTATGCCCCATCCTGAGGCATTTATTCGGTGGACATCACATCCTGACTGGACCGCACAGCCTGCGAGGGCAAGCTCTCCGGGGCAAGGATTAGCAATATTTGAGAACGCGTATTTGGAGGCGATTGCGAAATGGGCTTGAGTATTCGACGTGCATTATTCAGTGTTTCAGACAAGGAGGGGATTGTGGAGCTTGCGACTACAATCGCCGCCACAGGTGCGGAGCTTGTCGCAACGGGGCAAACAGCAAAAGTCCTTTTGGAATCTGGTTTGAAAGTGACTCCTATTGAAGATATTTCCGGGAGTCCCGAAGCGTTCCAGGGACGGATGAAAACTCTTTCATTCCCTGTCTGTAGTGGCATCCTCTATCGACGTGGCAATCAAAAAGACGAAACAGATTTGAAGGCTCTCAATATTCAACCGATTGATTGTGTAGTCGTCAATTTTTATCCATTTGAAAAGGCAGTGACCCGTGCCGGTATTTCAAGACAGGAATTAATTGAACAGGTAGATATTGGAGGACCTACTTTGGTGCGAGCAGCTGCCAAGAATTCTCCAGACGTGCTGGTTTTGACCTCTCCTCAACAGTATTCCCAAGTGATTGATGAATTGAAACGGAAGTCTCAGGTAACCACTGAAACTGTCGAAAAGTGTGCTTCATCTGCATGGGAACGCGTTTTGAACTATGATGCGGCTATTGCCCGAGAGTTGGGGGGGCGAGGCAAGCGTGGTCTTAGGTATGGAGAGAATCCTCACCAAAAGGGGTTCCTAGAGTTCGATCCGGATGGACCAATAGCCTGGGGCGATGTTCTTACTACAAGCGAACTTTCTTATAATAATATTCTGGATTTGTCTTCCGCCTATGCTTTGGCAAGCGATTTGATCGAGATTGATCCGACTTCCACTGGAGTCGTTATTGTTAAGCACAATAATCCGTGCGGAGTGACTTTGATTCCTAAAGGTCAATTCAAGAACTTAGGTGATGCCCAAAAGCTTGCACTCACCCGGGCTTGGGAGGGTGATCCTGTTTCCTCATTTGGCGGCGTAGTTGTTTTTACTCACCCCATTGAAGACAGTGTTGCCGAATGGTTGGGGCAGCATTTTGTAGAGTTAGTTGCTGCACCGGGTCTTAGCCGTGATTCTTCGGCTTTAAAGATTCTTTCTGCCAAGCGCAAGAATCTCAAGGCATTGGGTATTCGAAGGTTTAGTGAAACACCCCTAGAGTCCATGGTAGCGGTCCCAGGTGGTAGACTTTTTCAATCCTCTGATGTGGGTATTAAAGAAGGCTTTAAGTCTATGACCAAGATAGAATGGCCTTCGAAAAAAGTGGAAATTGCAAAATTCGGTATTGCGGTGTGTCGGGCTTTAAAGTCAAACGCTATAGCCTTGGTTCGTGAGATTCATTCTGTTCCCGGCGCATTTCAGCTGGTTGGTGCTGGACAAGGCCAACCCAATCGAGTGGACGCCCTGAGAAGTTTGGCCGTTCCACGAGCGCAAAATGTATTGCGCGCCAGTGAAGGTTCATTGGATGAGTGTGTGATGATTAGCGACGCGTTTTTCCCTTTTCGAGACACTGTGGACACCGCCCATGCAGTAGGGATTCGGTGGATTGTCCAACCGGGGGGTAGTCAGAAAGATGCCGAAAGTATTCAAGCTTGCGATGAGCATGGCATTTCTATGGTTTTTACCGGCACTCGACATTTTAAACATTGATAATTGTTCTTTATCCCAATAAAATTTAGCTTGAGAGAATGGTCTTTGAGAAATCCGAACGGCTAAATATTGGAGAAAATGTCTCAAGAACTTGATGCTTTTCTGAAACCTTTAGAAGATGCATATAGGCATATTCAAATGCCGGTTATGGTTATTTCTAGTGAGTCAAGTCTCGTTATGGTAGCCAACCCCATTACGGCAAAAAGTACTGGCTATCGAAATACTGAAATCAAAGGAATGCATTTCAGCCGATTTTTCAAACCCGAGGACCAAGACCGCGTTCAAGCGATGCTCGAAGCCGGGAATGAATTGGGCTCCTATACGGAATTTAACCTGAGAGTCGTTCGCCAAAGTGGCAGAATTATTCATGTCGATTTGAACGGTCACCGAGTGCCAACGGGGCATGGGGATGTCATTATTTTCTGTCTGCATGACATTACCAGCCTGAAAAAGGCAAATGAAGAATTAGAAGAAAAGGTGAGACTGAGGACAGCAGACCTTGAAACTTCAAAAATACGCATCCAAGCTATTCTCAATAGTTCACTTCAGGGTTTTGTCACTTTCAGTCGAGATCTAACGATCGAAAGCGATTTCTCCCTTAAGGCGGTGCAAATTTTAGGGGATGATATTTTCGGAAAGCGCGCTGCAGACGTCCTTTGCCTGAGTTTGGATTTAGTCAAAAACCTCTCCATTATGGTTTTTGACCAACAAAAGACTGAACTTTTGGCCCAGGTTGGATCTTTGGAATCTGAAATTCATGGTAGAAATGTCAGTATTCAATTTACTCCAATATTTGAAGGGCCGCTGGTTAAAAGAATTTTAGCTACGGTCACAGATATTACTCCCGTCAAACTTCTGAGACAAAAGGCTGAAAAATTAGAAAAAGAAAGCCGATGTCTCGTAATGATTTTGAAATCCAAAACAATTTTTATGAACATTATTGAAGCAATTCAAGAAGTTGATATAGACCCATTGGATTTACTTTCGGTCAGGCGTTATGTTCATACTTTAAAGGGCGAGTTCGCCTTTTTTGAATGCGAGGATATCGCAGAACTTTGTGAAATGTGGGAGTATAAATGGACTAAGTCCTACAGTCCCGCTGAGTTTCAAACATTTGTACAACAGTTGCGCTTTGTTTTAGATGATTTTATCAAAAGATATAACAATGTTCTCCATCTCAATCGTGTCGTAATGGATGCAGTTTCGCTTTCAATTGAAAATGTGAAACGTCTAGCAGTGATGGTTCGTGATCAAGCTCAACCAACTCGTGTCATTGAATTTCTGGATGAAATCGTGCAACGGCCTGTTGAAGAGGTCTTGACTTGGTTGGGGGATGCTTGGTTGATTGCTGCCAGAGCGGTAGGCAAGAAAGTAGAACCTGTCCAATGGCAATCAAACGTTCTGATTTATGTTACGCCGTATCGAAAATTATTTAATTCTCTTATTCATGCTGTCCGGAATGCAGCGGATCATGCCATTGAAACACCGGAAGAAAGAGTGAGTATAGGGAAGCCAGAAAAAGGCAAATTAATAGTTAAGTTGGAATTGGTGGATTCCGTCTACCATCTGCGTCTTCAAGACGACGGGAGAGGCGTAGACCTGGATAAGGTTCTTGCAAAAGCCCGATCAATTCAGATGGCGATTCCGGATGATTTGGCCAAAAACCCTGAAAAGATTATGGAACTGCTTTTTGCTCCTGGCTTTTCAACCAAAAATAGTCCTACTCAACTTTCCGGCATGGGCATCGGATTGAATGCTATCAAGGAAGAAGCCCGTGTTCTGGGTGGCGACGCAAAAATGATCAATCTACGGGAAGGTGGAGCCGAACTCCAAGTTTGGTTTAGAAAAGTACCTATTCTGGAGTCTTGAAACTCCAAGCCCCAATACATGTTGAATCATAGAGCTTGATCCGATACTAGTTAGTTCATGGCGACATTGAACTACGCTCAAGCAGGTGTGAACCGTCAGGTTGCAGATCGATTTGTTGAAAAAATTGCTCTTCTTTCGAAACCTACCCTGAATAGGCGGGTAAAAGCAGCAGTAGGGGGCTATGCCTCTCTATTTGAACTCGATAAAAAAAGATGGATTGCTGCTTCAACCGACGGAGTGGGAACCAAACTCAAATTAGCCTTTCGATTGCGGGAATATCGAACTGTCGGAATTGATTTAGTTGCGATGTCGGTGAACGATCTCTTATGTGTCGGGGCTCTACCGCTGTTTTTTTTAGATTATTTTGCCACCGGGACCCTGGACGCGGGAGTAGCTGAGCACGTTCTCGAGGGAATTGTGGAAGGATGTCGCCAGGCCCGCTGCGCATTGGTGGGCGGTGAAACGGCCGAAATGCCGGATTTTTATTCTGCCGGTGAATTTGATTTAGCAGGGTTTGCGGTGGGGATGGTGAATTCGACTTGTGTATTACCTAGAAAGGATATTCGGGTTGGAGACGCTATTATTGGGCTTTCTTCGAGTGGCTGTCACAGCAACGGATTTAGTTTACTTAGAAAAATGCTTCCGTCAGATACTGAAAAGGGAGATGCCCTTGCTCGCAAATTATTGACGCCGACCCGGATTTACGTTTCCTCTGTTCAGCCCCTTCTTGAAGCAAAGCTTCTCAAAGGATTAGCTCATATTACAGGATCTGGTTTCTTGAATGTCCCAAGAATGTCCGAAAAAGTGAGTTATGAAATACATTTGCCTGCTAGCGGAGAAAGACCCTCTATATTTCAGTGGATTGACTCCCACTCTGGGTTAACTTTAGAAGAACAAGTGCAAACATTTAATATGGGTATTGGAATGGTACTCGTATGTGCACAACAGAAAGTGCCTGAAGTTTTGAAACGGCTCAAACGTAGCGGGGAAAAGGCCTGGGTATTGGGAGAAGTCAAAAAACTGCGTTCGGGCCTGAGTTCACAGGTGATCTTACATCGTGATGGGACATCGGTAACGCTCAGCTATTGAGCTGGGTTTTGAATTGAGTTTTGAATTGGATTCTATGACATTTGCAACACTGGTACCGTCGGTACTTGATCGTATCTCTGGCCTGAGGCCAGAGATATGGCTCAGTATTGGACCTGGCTTTGCGCGCGAAGATATAAAATCTCTTCTGCTTTCGCAAGGGCGCGGTTTTGTAGGTGACGCCGTTCAGACGCTCCAAGAGCTCGCTTTTAAGATTATTGCTTCTCAAGAAAGTACGCCTGGAATTACTAAAGACAGTCTTTTAAATGCTTTTTCGAGACAGGAAATTTTCCGATTACTTTTGTCCGAGCCTCGGATCATGGACAAAATGCCTGAGTTGACTCGTATCAAGCGTCAAAAGGCCTTTCTGCAACGATTGGATTCGGCTTTTCAATCCGCTCGTATTTCGTTTGCGCACGAAGATGAAGAACAAGTTTACAATGAACGACTCGATCAAACGATCGGGCCAAGCCCTTTGCGGAATGAATTGCGACTCCTTTCTCAAGCTTATGAAGCGTGGATGAAAGCATCTTCTTGGCTAGACCTTCCTATTCTCATTAGAAATGCAATTGAGGTTCTAAGAGAAGGATGGCCTTCGAAGTTAAACAAACCGAGTGAAATTTGGGTCATATCAACTCAAAATCCGGAGAGCCTAGAAAAGGATTTTTGGGATCTGATTAGTCATCATGTCGAAGTAAAACAATTTCGAAGTTTGGATGGGTTCTTTTCTCCGATGCGTGATGCACTTGTGAATCAACCCCGGACTGAGTGGGAGAGGTGGCATACCCTAGACGATGCGGCGGAATCGCTCGCAGACCGGATCCAAAACCAGATCCAAGGTCAGCCCGATCATCTGAAGTCAAGTGCTGTATTGATGCCGGACAACCCAGCGGTTCGAAGGAGTTTATTGAGAGCGTTGAAGCAACGCAATATCCCGTTAGCCGATCCGAGAGATCCTACGCGGCTTAAATGGGATGAGTCTCTGAAGCAGGCACTTCTGCCTCTTGAGGTAGTGGCTTCTCAATTTGAGAGGCAGAAGGTGATTTCTTGGCTCGGTTCTTACTTTAGCCCCGGAATTCAGTCGGGGCTTGGCGCTTCTGAAATTTCTGGCCAGATTTCCGGATGGATACAAGAAATCAATACTCGTGGAATACGTCAAAATCTCAGATCCTATTCAGGCGGTCTCCTTTCCGAAGTCCACTTACGTCTTGAAGCACTTGGCCGCCAATTAGGTGGAAAGCGGGAGTGCAAAGAGATTGCCGAAAAGCATATTCAAGTACTCAAGGAATTCCTGCCCGGACAAATCCAAGCTTTGGGATCCTCTGGTGAATCCTCCTGGTTGATTCCCTTTTTGGAAGGGGTTTGGGAAGGAATTCGCGAAGACCTAGATCGAGTAGGTTTGGGTCAAAGAAAAGCTCCACTCCTAGTTTGGATGGATCGATTGAAGACCCGCCTTCAAGAAGTAACTCCACCCGTAGAGCGACTCAAATCTTCCGAGGGGGTTCAAATTTATCGCCTCCAACAGGCACCGGTTTTTCCAGTGCAGAAAGTTTGGGTATTTGGCCTTCCTCCTCAGTGGCTTGATGTTCGAGGAGTCGGTGGGTATTGGTTAACTGACCGAGAAAGAGAAATACTTTCTGTTGAATTTGCAATTCGATCCCACCTACAAGTACGGGAAGAGCGAATTCAAGTAATTAAATCCTGGGTATTCAATTCCTCCTTGGCAGGCGACGGTAGCGTGACTTTTCTTGATGCCGAGTACGCGAATGATGGCCGAGAAAGGGAAACGCTCTTTCCAGTTTTAAAAGAGCTCGAAGCAAGTTTGAAAATGCCATTTCCACAAATTCCAACTGAAATGGGATCTCATCCTCGCTTTCGAGCAAGTTATCAAGTACTGTCTAAAACTCAACCTCAAAGTGTCGAATTGCCTGCAAGGAAGCTACCGGGAAATGGAAACTTGGAAATTTCCGCAACCACTTTGGATCGTTTTAGTCGGTGTTCTTTTCAATCCCTCGGTTATCATCGCTGGAATCTTTCTGATGTTCGCGAACCAGACACGGAATTGTGGCCAGATGTCCGTGGAAATATTCTTCACGAGGCGGTTCGGCTTCTTATGACTTCTCGAAATGAAGAAGGGGCCTTTTGCATCACTCCTCAACTAGCTCTGGAGAATGCCTGGGTTAAAAAACGACCGAAAGGATTAATTCGTGCACCGCGGGTTGAGAACTATGTGAAATCCAGGCTGAAGCGAGTGCTCGAAGTCTTTTGTGAAAAAGAACGGGAATACACCCAGAGATCCGGAACGAACCCCGTGAGCTTAGACGATTTTAGACTAAAACTCGATTATTCTCGATTTTCGATTGTGGGCCAGCCGGACCGAGTTGATGAACATCGAGATGGATTATTTATTTTAGATTACAAGACCTCTGGCACTTTGCCTCACGGAACTGAGATGATTGAACAGGGATATCGTCTCCAGTTGCCATTTTATGCGCTCGCTATCGAGAATAAAATGCGTCGTCCGGTTTTGGGTGTTCAATACGTTGAATTGGATAGAAAAGGCGGAAGAAAAAGCGGCATTTTTTTCAAAACTTGGAATGGAAAAGAAAAGGGATCGCTGACCGTTGCAAGGTCGAATTCCAAAAGCTTAATGTCTACCGATCCTACTGAAATTTGGAAACACTTAGAGACGCATTTGTTACGAGATGCGAATGACTATATCGACGGGCACTTTGAGGCACGTCCCCGCATTCCCGGTAAGGAATGTTCACGGTGCAGTCTAGGTGATCTCTGTGGTCTGCGAAGACGCCTAGAAGAATCTAAAGGAGAGTCTAAAGAAGAGTCTAAAGGAGACTCTCAAGGGGGGCAAAAGTGAGTAGTTTTTCTCCCGAACAAGAAGAGATTATTCAATCCTGGGGAACTGGAATGGCCGTGTTGGCTGGAGCAGGTTCTGGAAAGACAACTACCCTCGTCGCGAAGTGCGCCCAATTGGTACAGCTAGATTCTACCGTCCGTTTTGCCGCGGTCTCATTTACTGAACGCTCTGCAAGTGATTTGAAATCTAAGCTCACCACGGTTTTGCTCCGGGACGGTAAGCCAACCAGTCCTCATTGGATCACTACGATTCATGGGCTTTGTGCTGCTGTTTTGCGGGAGTTTCCGAGAGAAGCTGGCTTGGACGGAGAGGAAGTCATACTGACGGAGCCCGAGGCCCAATTGCTTTGGAATAACGCCATGGATTCGCTTTGGCTAGACGAACTGCATGATGAAGTAAGAAGCAGCCTTGAAATATTGCTCGACCGAGAGTCGAGAGATGGTTTAGCCGGTCTAATTAAGAGAGTCCGGGATTTATCCGCGCTGGGAGTGAACCGGTTTTTGGGCCAGTCATCCGATCCCGCGACCCTAGCTTTAGAAAAAGTCTCAAAATATGTCATTGATCGATTCAATCGACAAAAAAGACGTCAAGGAGTTCTCGACTTTGGAGACTTAGAATCGGCGGCCGACCTGGCTCTCAATAGTCCAGTCGTACAGGGGAGCTATCATCGGCGTTTCGAATTAGTCCTCGTAGATGAATTTCAAGATACAAATCCTCTTCAGGCGAGAATCATTCGAAAGTTTGCTCGGCCGGATGCATCTAATTTGTGTGTAGTGGGAGACCCTAAGCAGTCTATCTATCGTTTTCGGGATGCCGATGTCAGCGTGTTCGAGGAATTTTGTAGCCAGCTGCCCCTTCAGAAATCATTGACCTGGAACTTTAGAAGCGTTGAAGGGATTATACAATTCACAAATAATATTTGTTCAGGGTTATTTGAAGCCTCCAACTTGCGATTTGACCCTTTGATCCCGAAGCGAGGCTTAGGTGAAAGCTCACCGGTATGTAGACTGAATATAAAGGACCCGAGCGACCTCGGAAAATGGCTCCAAGGTGAAATCCGACGTGGTGCAAAGTTGGACGATTTCGCCCTATTGCTTCGCAAAATTCGCGGCAATGAAAAGTGGATTAAGGCGCTCAATGCCGCTGGAATTCCAGTTGCAGTGGGGAGTGGTGGTTTGTTTTGGGAAGATCCACGTATTCGTGAATTAGTCTCATTTTTAAAATGGTGGGACAACCCGGCTAACGCGTTGTCCGGGGGGATCTTTCTTCGTGCGCCCTGGATGAAGTCGGTGTCGGAGGCCCCGCTGATGCCGTCAGTGTCGTCTGCGCCGACAGTTACGGACGTCCTGTTAGACGAATGGAATCAGATAGATCCAACCTGGCGGAAACCATTTTTTGAATCGGGTCATCCCGTAGCCTTAAAATTGAAACCCCTTTTGGGACAAGTGATTCGCCCAGGGGAGTTACTGCTGGCCCTACTCGATCTAGGGGGGGCAATTGAAGCGGAGCTCAGTTCCTCGATTTTGGGTCTATGGCATCGAGTGGAAGAATTTTCTTCACGTGGAATGGATTTTCATACCGTGGTTATGGAAATTTCAAAAGCAATGAAAGACAATCGAAGAGAAAGGGAAGTTCCTGCTCCTCGTAACCTCGGGCAATTGACTATTTTGACCCTTCACGGCGCAAAAGGATTGGAGTTTCCTACGGTCATTCTCCTTGATTTCGACGTGGGTAAAAGATCTTCGGATGCCCCTCTCTTATTCTGGGACAGAAACGATGGTGCCTATTTAGGCCGTCGAGACGAAGACGGAAATCGAGATATAAAGAATCCAACAGAGAAAATCTGGCGCGATTCTGAAAAACGGAAAAGCCTCGCTGAAAGTAAAAGATTGTTTTACGTGGCACTGACTCGAGCGCGGGAAAGGCTGGTCCTTGTTTGCCCGGGAGATATTCCGCAAAAAGATTATTCGCAAAATGATACGCAAGGGGTTGCACCTCGAGTTACACCACAAGTTACAGAAGAAGAGAAGAATCAAGCCTTCAAATCCGACGACTGGAGAGGTTGGATCGAGACTTGTAAGATTCCAGACGTTATCGAGGAGAGGGAAACCTCGGAGGCCATCGTGGCCTCCGCCGCCCACAGGGCAGACGGAAAGCTCCACTCGTGCTTCGCTTCGCCTTTCAGTCTGGGGCTGATGTCCACGCTAGAAAGTCGCGCGGAATCAAGCGGGGTTTTACCCGGAAATTTAAATCTAGCGCTATCTAAAAAACGCCCTCGCCATAGCGTGACGGAATGGAACCTCCTCTCACGGTGCCCTCGATCTTACGAGTGGACCTATATTAGACCGCGTGAGAGCTCATCGAAGAATGAGCCTGAGAGCGATTCTGAAAATGAGCACAAAAACGAGGCAGAAAAAGCAAGTTCTGAACTGAGTAAAAGAGAATCCTTTCAGGAACTGGGCAATCAAGTCCATTCATGTCTTGCCCGCGAAGACTATGCGGCCTTGTCCGAGCTTGAGAAACTCGAAGGAGTTTCAAGATTCTCTTCCGTTCCGGTTATTAAATGGGCGCAAAACTCTCACGCGATGAAGCCCGGAGACTCCTCCATTGGAAGGGATGTCTGGGTGGAGCTGCCCTTTGAAGTTCCTATTGCGGGAGAAATTTTGGTAGGATCAATGGATCGGGTTATTTTGGAGAAAGGAGATCAGAACGAATTGCAGTATTCGATCATTGACTTCAAAGTGACTGAAAAGCCTAAAAACGTTGATCTTCTTTTGGAGGCCTATCAAACTCAAATAATCCTCTATGCAACAGCTTTAAAAATTCTCGAGCCCAGTTCTAGATCCGGACAAATCAACACAAGTTTAGTCAACATTACGACAGCCGGAGTCCAAATAGTTCCGGTATTTCTTGATTCCAACGGGTATTCATTCGCTTCTGAATTAGCGAAGAAAGCAAATGAGATTGTCAATGGCGCATCGGGCGCGCCAAAGACCGGCCCCCTTTGTCGATTTTGTGAATTTCGTGAGCAATGCCCCGAGGGTGCTAAATCCCTTAGAAAGAGTTCTTCATGACAGATGCGGTGACTCATTTAGCTCCATTAATTCATGATTTGGCCATCATTTTAGTCATTGCCGGGATCGTTTCGCTCATCTTTCATAAGATTCATCAACCAGTAGTTATTGGGTACATTATTGCAGGAATTATTGTAGGCCCCTATACCCCGCCTTTTCCGTTAGTTACCGATATTCGAGGAATTCAGCTTTGGGCGGAGCTTGGAGTGATTTTTTTGATGTTCTCTCTTGGCCTCGAACTCAGTTTTCGAAAAATGGCCAGGGTGGGAATATCGGCGGGACTAACAGCGCTAATCGAAGTTTTATTCATGTTGGCCCTAGGATTTGGAGTAGGAAAATTATTTGGCTATTCTGTTATGGATTGCCTTTTTCTAGGTGCAATGCTTTCCATTTCTTCTACAACCATTATTATCAAAGCTCTCGACGACCTCAAACTGAAAACGAGACGATTTGCGGAACTCATTTTTGCAGTTTTAGTGGTGGAAGACGTCTTGGCAGTATTGATTCTTGTTACCCTCACAACCATCGCGATCAGTGGGTCACTCTCGAGCCTAGTTGTTCTAATAACTATTGGGAAGCTCATCTTGGTGGTCGGTGGATGGTTTATTGCCGGCTATTTTGTCATTCCTAGGTTTATGAAATACGTAGGTCGAGTAGGAACGAGCGAAATAGTGACCCTTATTTCACTCGGACTTTGTCTTATGCTCGTAGTTTTTGCTGCCAATATGCATTATTCGGTTGCTTTAGGCGCTTTTATCATGGGCTCTATCCTAGCGGAGAGCAGCGAATCTCGTCGGATTCTTGAGCGAATACAACCTTTGAGAGATCTTTTTGCGGCAATTTTCTTCGTTTCGATCGGTATGCTTTTGAATCCAAAAGTTCTTTGGCAGAATTTAGGAGCCGTTGTAGTTATTTCAATTGTCACCGTTTTGGGAAAGCTAGTTAGCTCCACTTTCGGCGCACTTGTGTCAGGGCAATCCTTGCGGACTTCAGTGCAAGTAGGATTTGGTTTGGCGCAAATTGGGGAGTTTTCATTTATTATTGCAACGCTAGGCGCCACTCTCAAAGTGACCAGTGATGTTTTGTACCCTGTTGGAGTTGCCGTATCGATTATTACTACTTTTACGACCCCATACTTGATCCGCTATTCAGGTCGTTTTGCAGATACCATAGAGAGTCATTTGCCGGTCCGGTTGAAGTTTCTTTTATCTCGTTATTTAATTTGGATGGAAGAAAAGCGAGAAGACGATGTGAAACGGAAGCTATTCTATCAATTGGCTTTCCGTTGGTTTTTAAATGGTTTGATCGTATCTATTCTGTTCATTTCTTCATCTGGAGTTTTGGAGCCATTTCTTGAAGACAAGATTTCGAATGAGGTACTTGCGGCAGCATTGTGTTGGTTTTTGACAGTGATCGTATCCTTTCCGTTTATCTGGGGTCTATTTTCTGCCTTCAAACATTTTCAAATTTTGGACGAAGAACAGGGAAAAGAAATAAGCCTTCCTGGTAAGAGTATTCTCTTTGTTTCCAGGATCGTGTCAGTCATCTGGCTAGCCGTGCTTAGTCTAGTGTATTTTGATGTTGAATACGTTGTTCTAATCACCGGTGCACTGGTCATCGGTCTTTTTTGGTTATTTTACCAGAAGATTGGAGCTTCGTACCGTTGGTTTGAAAAGCAGTTTTTGTCATCGTTCGAACCTAAAGCTCGGAAAACCAAAAAGACAGGCCAACAGATCGAAGCATTTCGTGGTTTGTCCCCTTGGGACTCTCAACTTTCAAGAATGAAAGTTCATCCAAATTCTAAGTTTCAGTTAAAGCTGCTAAAGGAATCAGGTCTCAGAAGCAAGTTTGGAGTAAGCGTGATTGCCATACAGCGTGGAAACCAAGTCATTGTTGCTCCTGAGCCAAATCAATGGATTTTTCCGCAGGATGAGCTTTTGATTTTGGGAACCGAAGATCAAATTGAAAGCGTGCGTCCTTCAATAGAGAACGACAAAGAAGTTCAGAATAGTGATGAAAAAGGTGATTTATCTTTGGAGCAATATGATCTTCGGCATTTTAGAATTTTGGAAGGTTCGTATTGGGTCAATACAACGATACGGGCTTCTGGGATTCGAGAGAATTATAGCGCAATCGTCGTTGGTATGGAGAGAGCTGGAACCCGATCGATCAATCCAAGCCCGGATTTAAAGCTGAAAGCAGACGACACACTGTGGATTGTGGGACACATAGATCAATTGAATCTCTTGGGAGCTCGCTTTCAGAAGCTGAAGCCCGAAGCATAGAGGTTATGCAGCTTCGTTTTTGTTTTCAGGCAAAGCAGGATCCTTGTTAAATACCTCAAGGATATTGACTAAGATTACGACGTTTTCACTATTGTCGGTTTTTGCCATGCCAGTAATAAAGCCGAGACGAGAGTCTGAACCAAGCGAAGGCGCTGGTTCTATTTGAGTGCTAAGAAATCCCATCACACCAGAGACTCCGTCTACAATTGCACCAAACTCTCCGCTCAAGCCTTCGATGACAATAATGCATGTTTGGCGAGTGTGGGGAGTGTCTTCGAATCCAAATTTGAGTCTTAGGTCAATTACCGGAATGACTTTTCCACGGAGGTTCATGACTCCTGCGACATAAATAGGGGTTTGAGGCACGGGAGTGATCTCTCCAACTCGATCGATTTCCCTAATTTTTCCGATTGGAATACCATAAGTTTGACCGTTCAAGATGAAAGTGAGGTATTGTCCGGCTTTTGTATCATCTTTTGTACTTCCATTAGGCTGGTTTGACTGAGTATTCATGGCCTAGAATCCATCCGTTGTTCCCACTTTTCCCGTGTTGGAGGTGTCGTCAAACGGAATTACTTTTTGAGCCGGGCCCGATGATGTTTGAGACCCTCCGGAATTATTTACAACTAATTTAGGGGTGCGGCGCGAGTTGGATTTGTCGGACGAAGTTACGGAGGTTTTGTCTTGATTGTGATCATTTGAAGAATCACCGCGGTTGCCGTTAGACCCATCTTTCGTTCCTGGCTTTTTCTTCCTATGCCCTTTGGAAGTATGACCGTTTACGACCAAGTTCAAAGCTTCTACCAATGATTGGAGACTTTCTGCTTGTTTCGACATCTCTTGCGCCGAAGTGGCAACCTGAAAGGAAGCCGTCGCATTTTGTTGGGTCGCAGTATCTAATTCGCTCATTGCTTGGCTAATCTGAGCTATTCCATTTGCTTGTTCCGCACTTGCGGAGGCGATTTCATTGTTGAGTTCCGAGACTCTTCGAATGGACGAAACGATATTTTTTAACGTGCTTCCGCTGCTGTCAGCGATCTTTGTGCCTTCGTCTATTTTTGATACACTTTCTTTAATCAGATCTGCTATGTCCTTGGCAGCAGCAGCACTTCTTTGCGCCAGGTTTCTGACCGCTTCCGCAACAACAGCAAAACCTTTTCCTTGTTCGCCAGCCCGTGCTGCTTCAACCGCTGCATTCAAGGCCAGTAAGTTGGTTTGGAATGCAATGTCGTCAATGACGTTTATAATTTCTTCTATCTTTTTTGAGTCATGTGAAATATTTGTCATTGAACCGATCAAATTTTGAATCTCTAACTCTCCTTGCTCCGCTGATGTACTGCTGGTTTGAGCGAGAGTTGCTGCTTGCTTGGCGTTCTCTGCGTTTTGTTTCACCATACTCGAAAGTTCTTCAACAGCAGACGCGGTTTCTTCGAGCGAACTGGCGGCAGAACTACTTCCGGAAGAAACCTGACGGCTAACTTCCGATAAATGACCGCTAGTCACTGCAACTTGGGTCCCTGATCTGAAAAGACCCGAACTAATTTCGGCAAAGCCCTCTTTCAATGAGCGTGCGATGAGTATGGCAATGCCGGAGGCAAAGGCCATCGCTAAGAGACCTAACACGAGGGCAAAAGTTCTATCTGCTTTGAATGCGTCAATTTTTATTGCAATTAGAACGTCCAATTCATCCAGTCCCACTGAAAGTGTCTTTTCGATCGCGTCTAATGCTTCTTGGCCGGCGACCGTAAAGTCATCTAATTTTATATTATCACTTCCATTTGCAATATTTTGAACGAGTGAAATGTACGCTGGAATAGCGAAATCCATAGCAGTTCGAGTTGGTGGATAGTTCTTCTGAAAACTTTCGCTGATGCCGTAAAAGTTTCGATCCTCGTCGAGTGCGGTCGAGCTGCTGGTGTCATAGTGTTCTTGGTCACTTTTGAGAAGGACAGCGTAGATCGCCATCTGGGTTCGCTCAGCTTGAGTAATATGTGCATTTCTCAAAATCGCCTCTCCAAAGGACGAAATTTGCTGAACTCGATCGATCAGTTGTGGGTCTACATTGAGCGTGACTTCTGTCAGATAGTAGCTATCTAAATCGGGATCCGAGATTAAATTTGAAGTATCTCCTAGATAAGCAATCATTCCTCTTAGATTTTTAAATAGAGAGGCATGAGCGTTGTTGATTTCGTAGGTACTTTCGTGCGCCTTGGCATCATTTGAAAATTTACCTTTTAATTCATGCCATTGTGAAAGCACTTTGGAATATTTATAGTCTTCATATTTTCTGGCCGCCAGTTGATCGTCTGTGAATTTCAGCGTAGTTCCGAATCGATTGTAGGCTTCTCCTAAAAAGCTGAAATTGGAGTCAATTTGATTTTCAAGCGAACTTAATTGAGTTTTGCTTTTGTAATCACCCTGAAGCGTTCGTTGTACTAAAAGTTTATGTTTTGCAATATTTAACAAAAGAACATGAATCGGACGGCGGAGAGCATTTCCAATTGATTCCATCTCGGCAACTTTTATAGCGTTGTTTTTAAGCTGAACCAAATAGCACAGCAACACGACAATGGGTATCGAGTATAAAATATTGCTAATAAGCAGCTTCTGCGAGACAGATACTTTCCTAACCATTAAAATACTCCGTTCCTGTGGAGTCAAGGTTATGACTCGGAGCGCAAATAAATGATTTGTGCTTCTACTGTTGTATCGGATTTGGCACAAAGTACTTTAATTTATACGAAGAACGAAGTATGCGAACTAACTGGCCTTGGTATTATTTAGCGAGATAATATTCCATTACTTCTTGAGCAATATCTTCAATACCCACTACCCGGTGAATAGCGCCGGCAGAAATTGCCGCTTTGGGCATTCCAAAAACGACGCAGGTTGCCTCATTTTGAGCTAAGTTGAAGCTGCCGGTTTCCTTCATTGCTGCCAGCCCTTGCGACCCATCTTTTCCCATTCCGGTTAAAACTACTCCCACTGCGTTTGAACCGACACACTTTGCTACAGATTGAAAGAGATAGTCTGCTGAAGGCCGCACATTATGGAGCGGTGGCTGTTGATGCAGTTTAACAACGTAAACACCATTTCTTCCTAAAACCTCCATGTGATAGTTTCCAGGAGCAATGAGGACTCGCCCCGCTCTCACTTCGTCTCCGGCTTCGGCCTCCTTCACTTCAAAAGGACAAAGCTTTTGCAAGCGGCTGGCTAAGGCTTTAGTAAATATGGCGGGCATATGTTGAACAACAAGGATTGCAGGTATTACCGAAGGCATATGAGAAAATAATGTAACTAAAGCTTCAACACCTCCAGTTGAGGCGGCAATTGCTAAAACCTGATCTTGAACCAAAATTTTCAGTCGTTCGAGGTCAAGATGGGTCCTGGAAGCTCTAAATCGTACTTCAGTGGCATCGATTTTTTTAATTTTAGCTTCGGCCGCAGCCCTTACACGGGCTATTATATCTTCTCCCATGCTGTTTAAATGGGCAGGGTCGATCACTGTAGGCTTTTCGAGAACGTCGACCGCACCCAATTCAAAAGCTTTCATGGCAATTTCCGAACCTCGCTTTGACAGGCTGCTAATCATAATCGTTCGCGTTGGAAAATGCTCCATCACCTTCTCAAGAAACTCAATCCCATTCATTCTTGGCATTTCTATATCCAGGGTCATAACATCTGGTTTCAATTTGACGAGTTTCTCTCTAGCAATATAGGGATCTGGCGCAGTTCCCACCACTTCGATATCAGGCTCCGCAGATAAAAGCTTTGTCAGTAGGTTTCTCATAATCGAGGAGTCATCTACGATGAGCACTCGTATTTTTGCCATATCTACTTTTTCCTCTCTTTCTTTTTATAGATAGAGGGATGAACATTCTCAAGTGTATTTGATCTTACATAGCCAGTCTCGCTTGCTCCAACCATTAAGTATCCGCCGCCGACAATGTGCTTTTCAAGTCTGTTGATGACTCCTTCACCTGATGATTCATTGAAATAGATTAAGACGTTCCTACAAAAAATAAAATCAAACGGGTGTTTGAATGGAAAAAATTCATCATTTAGATTATGAGGCGCGAATCGAATAATCGATTGTAATCTGGCATCGAATTGATAGGTGGGGGGATTTGCCGCTCCCTGAGTAGTCAAATACAGTTTCCGATAGTTTGTCGGAAGTGATGCGATCTCAGATTCAGTATAGTTACCATTTGCCGCTTGAGTCAAAGCTGCAAAATCAATATCTGTTGCAAGAATTTTTACGGTCCATTTAGAAGTATCGGGAATAATATCTCTGATCGCCATTGCTAAGGTGTATGCTTCTTGACCAGTGCTGCAGGCCGCACACCATATCCTTAGTTCGAAGTTAAATTGTCTTTCCTTTTGTTTTATATAATCTTTCAACAATGCTTTGAATTGGTCAATTTGCTGATTTTCTCTAAAGAATTGAGTTGTATGGGTGGTTAATGCCGAAATGAATTCCTCTATGAGGGAAGGTTTTCGATTCTCCAAGAATTTATAATAATGATTGTAACTCTTTATTTTATGTTTGAGGAGTATTGGACTCAGGCGATTTGCCATCAACGCATGATTTTTTGGAGTGCTTGGTAAGTGGACGCCTGCCAGCTGGGTGAGTAGTTGGCTCAATAGATTGAAGCCCAAGGTGTCTTGCACTAGT
>Ga0206877_10059_pt1 | contig 36309 bp, 32 predicted proteins | sample Alteio_BWOrgCont_7_FD_152623 | JGI IMG/M metagenome (GOLD analysis project Ga0206877, IMG submission 152623) | Enriched cells from forest soil in Barre Woods Harvard Forest LTER site, Petersham, Massachusetts, United States -... | ecosystem: Environmental > Terrestrial > Soil > Temperate forest >...
AATGAGCGAATGGGAGGAAAAGATGGATAAGATAGCCGATGCAGTAATAAATGAGAATATAACTTGCCTGAGTGGCGTTCCTTCCTGGATGATAGTATTGTTAAGGCATACGCTTAAACGTGGTGAGAAAAAGAGCTTGGCTGAAATATGGCCTGGCCTGGAAGTTTTTATACATGGCGGTGTTAATTTTACTCCTTACCGGGAGCAGTATAAGGAGTTGTTCAAACCTTTGAACATTAATTTCTGGGAGGTATACAATGCTTCCGAAGGCTTTTTTGGAATTCAGGATAGTATAGGACGGGAAGATATGTTGTTAATGCTTGATTATGGTATTTATTATGAATTTATACCTTTAAATAGTGTAGGAAAGAATGATAAAACACTTGCCTTGAGTGAGGTTAAGCTTGGTGAGAATTATGCACTTGTTATTTCTACCAATGGGGGCTTATGGCGATATATGTTGGGTGATACAATCCAGTTTACATCGATGAACCCATACCGATTTATTATTACCGGTAGGGTTAAGCAATTTATTAATGCTTTTGGTGAAGAGCTTATAATGGACAACGCTGAAAAGGGTCTGCAGGCAGCGTGTGAAAGAACGGGTGCTATAGTTACAGAATATACTGTGGCGCCTGTATATATGAAAGGAGATGCAAAAGGGGCTCACGAATGGCTTATTGAGTTTGAAAGCCCACCTGAAAATATTAACTACTTTACAGAGGTATTGGATAATGCTTTGAAGGCGCTTAATTCGGATTACGAGGCAAAACGATATAAGGATATGACACTAACTGTACCAATTGTACGTTCTTTACCGCGTAATACTTTTTTTGAATGGATGAAAAAGCGTGGCAAGCTTGGTGGGCAAAATAAGGTTCCTCGGCTTGCCAACGACCGAAAATATGTTGACGATATTTTAAGCCAAAAGACCCAGTGAAATGAGATATAGGTATTTGATCGTTTTTTTATTGGGTGTGAGCATTATTGCCGGAATAAGTGCATTCAGGGCTCCGATAACATATCGTTTAATAAGTAAAATACCACTCGAAAGCGGCTCGTTCACTACCGATAATCTTCAAAATATCTATACGCTGAATGGTAATGTACTTAAGAAGTATAATTCTGCAGGAGTATTGCTTTGTTCTCATAGTGATAAAGCATTTGGTGATATAACAAGCATGGATGTTTATGATCCCATGAAAATTCTGGTTTACTACAAGGCATTTCCTCAATTAGTTTTTTTAGATAATACCTTAAGCCAGAATGGTAATGGAATCAATCCGGCTGATATAGGCTATCCATTAGCTTCTATGGCTTGTATTTCGCACGACAACGGCTTATGGTTATACGATGACCAAACGGCTCAACTTGTCAGGCTCGATGTAAACCTGACTACCTTACAAAAAACAGGTAGTCTTAATCAACTACTGGGTATATCTGTTAACCCGGTTTCGCTTTTTGAATATAATAATTACGTGTATCTGAATGATACAACCCAGGGCATATTGATTTTTGACTCTTTCGGAACCTATTATAAAACGTTACCGTTTACTGGTGTTGTTCATTTTGAGGTTAGGGGAGATGATGTGTTTTATATGCACCATCACAAATTGCATGCATTTCACATGAGTACAATTACTGAAGATATAATTGCACAGCCCGATAGCCTTGCTACCCAAGCCAGGGTGGAGAAAAATCTATTGTATGAAAAATACAGGGATACTATCAGGGTTTATGAGATCAAATAATTAGCTCTTGAGCTCATTTTCAATATAGTCTTCAATTTTAAATTGAGGTTCCCATTTAAGTATCGTTCTTGCTTTTGTTATATCAGCAAATGTTATATCAGCCTCTCCCTCTCTTTTCTCAGTAAAACTGTACTTGTCTGATATTTTTTTTGCCAGATCGAGTATGCTTAATGTTGAGCCATTGCCAATATTAAAAGCGGTATTTAGTTTTTGTGGATATACCGAGGCAAGGTAATTAGCCTTGGCAAGATCGCTAACATGAATAAAATCACGTTTTTGCTTTCCATCACCGGTTATAAGTAGTTCCTTACCATTTTTTTTGCAGTTCAGGAATATTCCTACTACACTACTGTAGGCATTAAATTTATTGGCCGGGTTAAAGCTTCTGGGGCCATATGGGTTAAAATACCTGAGTGTTACGTAATTTATAGGGTAACGTGTTGCAATAAGTTCAAGGTATTTCTCAATTTCATATTTCTGAAACGCATATGGGCTAAGGCAACTTACATTTTCATCCTCATTGGTAGGAATGTGTTCAGGTGTACCATATATAGCACTTGAACCACTATAAATAAACCGAGGGTAATGATTTTCTTTGATCATTATCTCGATAAGGTGAACCCCACTAACCAGGTTAGCCATAATATGCTCAGTGATATATTGAAAACTGGGTTGTATGCGAGGTAACGCTGCTAAATGGAATACTTTGTCGTATTCTTTTAAGGATTCTATTTCAATACAATCCTTTTTAATGAATGTAAAACGGATATTGGTTTTATGGTCTGCTATGTTATCTAAAGAGCCGGTACTGAGGTTGTCAATGCCAGTAATCTGCCAGTCCGTATTTTTAATTAAATAGTCGAGCAAATTAGATCCAATAAACCCTGCAACACCTGTTATAAGTACTTTCATATTCACTAATTCTGCTTAAAGGTAAAGTTTTTAACATATTCGGCTATTTCCGGAATGCTAAAAGCATAGTTGAGGTCGTATTTTGTTCCAATATACGGCCTGAAACGCAGGGTGTTCTGCAAGCTGCCAATAGGCGGTTCGCCATTGTATATTATTAATACCTGGTTGTTTGTGTATTCGCCAATATTATTAACGCCTGAATGCTGTGTTATTATTAATTGGCTTTTAGCGCATTTTTCTAAAATAACCGTATTATCCTTAGATAAGCATACCTCTATGTTACCTTCAGATTGTAGTTCTGTACTTAATGAAGGGTGCCCTGTAATGTATACATGGTCGAAGCATGGGCTTATTAACTTAGCTATTTCCATATAGTTCCATGGCCCACCATTGTTCTTTGTGTATTCACCATCTTTCTTTCGTGGAAATATGGTGGCGCTCTTCTCTTTGCCTTTACTATAGGCTTTCTCCAGATTATAGGTTCTCATAAATGGCCCTTTTAGTACCCAATTTCTATGAATAAACCAGTAATAAAATGTATCGCCAATATTCCAGAATGGTACAAACGTGTCTTTTTTCGCTTTTTCAATAAAGCTATCAATCTCTCTTTGTACATCTGCCGGCGGAACCGTTTCATTATTCATTATATGAACTTCTCCAAAGAAATCGCGCAAAGGAAAGAAAGTAGTTATAATACTTTCTTTGTTTTCATTAACTAAAAATGGTCTGTGAAGGTCCATGCCACAGTAGTATATTTTTACTCCTTTCGAATGGAGATACATAATAAAAGGGAGGTTATGCGCCAGAAAATGGCCAAATTCTCCCTTAAATGGCCCGTAATAACATTTCTTTATAAGCAGGGTCCACCATAGCTTAATATATGTGTTCAAATACCCCAGGCAAATTTTAAACCAGAAACGTACCAACGCTAAGCCAGTGTACTGCCTTGCAAAGTGCACATTGTCAGAAAAATCGCCTTTCGGGGCATATTTATAATCTGGCTGTTTCATTCTGCAAAAGTAAATTATAATCAGAACTTACCCATTTTTGTTGAATAGTGCATTTGAATTGAAGATAAAGCACTAAATGCACTATATTTGAGTGCAATTCAAGTATGAAACACGAGTTTTCCTTTATTATTCAGGCCCGTAGTGCATCAACAAGGCTTCCCGGTAAAATTCTTATTCCATTTTACAATAATGAAACTATACTTGATATTCAGCTGGAAAATATAAGCAAATCCTTTCCTGAGGCTTTAGTGATAATTGCAACCTCTGTAAATAAAGCTGATGATGTTATAGCCTCTAAATACGAGAATGATAAGAGGGTTAAGATCTTTAGAGGAGATGAAAATAACGTGCTTAAAAGATTTGTTGATACAGCCAGGCAGTTTGAAATTGAACATATAGTTAGGGTTTGTTCTGATAATCCATTTTTATCAATGCAGCATCTTAAAGAGTTGATCAATTTCTATTTCAGTAAAATACCTGATTATGCCTCGTATATATTCAAAAATGGTACTCCGGCAATAAGGTCTCATTCAGGGCTATTTGCCGAAGTTGTTAGTCTGAAAGCGCTTGAAAAGGTTCAGGAGCAGACACAGGAACGGCTGTTTTTAGAGCATGTCACTAATTATGTATACACGCACCCTGAGCAATTCAATGTGGCGTTTTTACCGGTCCCGACCATTTTGGATGATTATATAGAAAAACTAAGGTTAACAATTGATACACAACTCGATTTCATAAACCTTCAAAAATTGTATCTTGCAGTTTTAGGTAAATACAATACAGGCTATACATTAGAACAGCTTTTAACAGAAGTTAATACAGATAAGGGTTTATTATTATCTATGCAGGAACAGATAAAGAATTATGCAAAGTAATCATACATATATCATTGGCGAGATAGGGCAGAACCACAATGGATCTGTTGACATTGCCAAACAAATTATAGATACGGCTGCAAGGGAGATTCATGAAGACTTGTTCGGAATGAAGCTTAGGAAGATGGATGCGGTTAAGTTTACTAAGAGAGACCTTAAAGAAGAACTGTCACAATCTCAAATGGATAAGCCGTATGATTCACCTCACTCATTCGGTAAAACATATGGTGAACATAGGGCCTTTTTGGAACTATCAGATGAGCAGCATTTTGAGTTATATAGATATTCCAAGGCTGCCGGGTTCGACTTTGTTGAAACTCTTTGTGCAATAGGCTGTTTATCAATGCTAAAGTTATTTAAGCCTGACAAGTTGAAAGTTGCAAGCCGCGACCTTACTAATTTACCTTTGCTTAATGCGCTGGCTGAAACCAAAATACCTATTATATTGTCTACAGGTATGGCAGGTAAAAAGGAATTAGATGAAGCGCTTGCTATTATTTATAAGCACAATAATGATATTACTATATTACATTGTGTTTCCCAATATCCTACACAACCGCAAAATGTTAATTTAAATACTATAAAGTATTTGCAAGAGAACTATCCGAAGCATATAATCGGATATTCTGATCATACAATAGGCATTTCAGCCCCTATTGCAGCTGTAGCAATAGGTGCAAAGGTTATTGAAAAGCATATTACATTGGATAGGAATATGAAAGGCACCGATCAGGCCGGCTCACTTGGCCCTGAGGGTTTTCAGCGTATGATGAGGGATATACGATTGCTTGAATTCTCATTTGGTAAAAAAGAAATTTTTATTGATTCAAGTGTGGAGCAGGCTAAAGTAAAGCTGGAACGATCAATTGCCACTAAGCATAGCATTAAAAAAGGAGATGTTATACGGGCAGAGGATATTCATTTGCTTTCTCCCGGAGATGGATTTAAATGGTCAGAGAAACAAATGGTTATTGGGAAGAAAGCACTTAAAGATATTCCAAGGGATGAAGTGATCTATAAAAGTGATATAGAATAGCTAATTATTTAAATAAGAAATATGTTACCGAAGCTTGTGTTTACAGATGTTGATGGGGTACTTACTGATGGTGGTATGTATTACGATCAGAAAGGTAATGAATGGAAAAAATTCAATACCTCAGATAGCTTAGGTGTGCTTTTGTGTTCGGTATTAAAAATTGATATTGTTTTTATAACAGGTGAGAACACAAAAATTGTTGAAAGGCGTGCAGAAAAGCTTAAGATAAAACACCTTATTCAAGGTAGCAGGAACAAGTTGTCGGATGCTGAGATACTTTGTAAGAAACTTAAAGTGAAGCTAAGCAATGTGGCCTATATTGGAGATGACCTGATCGATATTCCTTTACTTACGAAGGTGGGTTTTTCAGCTGCACCAACCAATGCTTCAGGTTATATAAAAGATAAGGTTGATTTTGTAACCGCTAAACAGGGCGGTGATGGTGCTTTTCGTGAATTCGTTGAAGAAATACTTCGCAGGGAAGGTATATTGGAATCAACCATTCAAAAGGTATTACTGGAAAGGTATAATAAGTAATGCGAAATAGTGTATGGAGTATATAAAGGCATTGGGCTTATTTTTGCGGGCTGTTTTTACGTATTGTTTTTCTAAAGAAAGTAATCATAAATATTATTTAGCTGGTAAAAAGCTATTTTCATTAAGCTTCAGGTATTCCGAAAATCAGAAACATAGTTTTGTTTTTTTTTACAAAACTTTTGTAAAATCATTATTGTTAAAGAAAACTGATTTTAATACTGCCTTTACAAAATACAGTGATGGAGGGGTTTATTTCTATGATAATACTCCGGGTGAAGTAATAGGGGAGTTCTGGCAGGACTATGAAAAAATGCACCTTGCTCATATTGGTTATTTTTCGAAAGTAACAGTTAACGGTGCCGTATGGAAAAATAGATTACTTGGATATTTTAATGTATCGGATAAAATTGCTCAAGTAATCTTCTTATTCCTGCTTTCTATATTCCTCACACCTTTTGCCATCATCAATAAGTCTCGTGCTTCTATCGGATTGATGTTTTTTGAATTTGTTGAAATGGTAAACCTTTTAAAGATTGTAAAGAAGAACAAGATCGATACCTTATTCTATTATTCTATCTACGAGAAGGATTCCGATATATGTGCAATTGCTCTGCAAAAAGCAGGAGTGTTTGTTATAAAGGTTTCATCAAGTACCCCCCTGAAGTTTTGGAACCAAATAATAATTGCCGATAAATTAGTAGTAAATACATTTCAGCAACTGGAAGAGACCAAGGTTTTTAAGAATACTATACTTGCCAAAGAGATTGAGTTTTGGGGGCCTGACGAAACGGTTAGCGTATTTGGCAGGTATACGAAGGATATGTACGAAATGAACAAAAACGCTATAGGTTACTATTCGTCGGCTTCTTATGTCAGGGCATTAGAGAAGGATTTAGGCATTTATAATACATCATCAGGTGAATCTGTGACAATGACCTACCTTGCAGAATACATAAAAACTCATCCAGGTATTCGCCTCGTTGTTTTTCCACATCCTCGCGAAAAGAATGAAAAGTACAGGCAGCAAATGATAGAATATTATAAAAGATATTTTGATGGGTTAAATTATACTTTAATGCTGGATGTAAGACCCTCTGCTTATTACTTTGAAGAAGTGAATGTGGGTATAGCTTTTTACTCATCAGTGATTTTTGAAAGGCTTTACTATGGTTTTAAATCGATGCTTTTTATGCCGGAATCGAGTAATGTGCATTTAACGGAATTATCAAATGGTGAAATGTGCGCATCGAGTAAGGAAGAACTCTTCGCTAAAATAGATATGTTTTTACCTATGACAAATACTGAATACTTTAAATTTGTAGGAGCAGTTTCTCCTATTTTAAACAAACTTACCGGTATAGAAGAGAAAGTTGCTCAATAATATGAATCAGGCTTTAAGTGATATAAAGAATAATCATTTGTATGAAACCCCTTTTCTTAAAAGGGTTCTTTATGACTACCTGGGTAAAACAGGACAAACACCCTCACTTGATGAAAGTCTGACAAAAACGTTTAGCTGGATCAAAGCCTCATTTGAAGCTACGGGTGACGGTGGGTCAGCCGCATATTATCATTTAGGTCACGGCTGGAAATCGTCTTACCCTGAGACAACAGGGTATCTTATACCAACGCTATATGAATATTCTCGATATAGTATAGATAGTTATTGGGCAGAGCTTGCGCATAAAGCAGCTGAATGGTTAATAAAGATTCAATATAAAGAAGGCGGTTGGCAAGGATTGCAAATAGGAGTTCCATGTGAGCCAAGAATATTTAATACCGGTATGATTCTGGATGGTATGATATCAGCATTCCTTCACCAGAAGGATGAAAAATATCTTGAAGCAGCTATTAAAGGAGTTGACTGGATAATTAGTAAGATCGGTAATAATGGTTTATTTATAAGTAATAACCCTGTAAAGGGAGGATGGAGTGCGGATATACTGGTGCTTTCATACGCAGCCACTGTAATTCAGTATTTACCTGCGGATAAGCAATCAAAGTACTTAGAAAGTATTCATAATTCAATGAACTCCCATCTTAAATTTCAAGCGCCTAATGGCTGGATATCCGCTTCAAATTTTGAAGATTCCTTTCCTGATACGGCTGTTTTACACGTATTGGGATATGCTTTTGATGGATTACTTGTTTTATTTGAGGTTACTGGTGAACAGAAATATATGGATTCGGCAATGGCCATAGCCGGTGAATTACTGTCACTTTATAAAACTACAGGGCAAATACCTTCCTATATTAAATCTGATTGGTCGACTTATTATGACATGGGTAGGGGGAAAGCCTCATTATGTCTTACCGGCCTTAGCCAGGTTGCTATTTGTTTTCATAAAATAGCTCGTATAAAAAACAAACCTGAATATGTGGAGGCGGCCAATAAAATAATTGCTCAGGTTGCAGGAATAGGTAATTGGAAGAGTAGTTGTAATGGGCTATCATATGGTATAACAGGGTCTTATCCTATTTCAGGGCATTATCAGAAGTATAAAACACTGAATTGGGCCGCAAAATTTCATGCGGAATCAATATTGCTTGCTATGAATAAAAGCCTTCCGCGAAAAAGACAGAGTTGATAACAGATTTTATAAGTATTTTTAGCTAAGAAGTAATAATTATTGTGAAAAACATACTTATAATCTGTTATTCATTTCCTCCGTTTCCGGGTGTTGGAGGTAGGCGTTGGGCCAAATTTGCTAAATACCTGGCGCAAAAAGAAACTTACGGTATTCATGTGCTATGTGCTCAGAATCCATTTGAAGAAGAATCAATATGGACAAAAGATGTTACACATAAAAATATAAAAATACACCCGCTTCCTGTTAATTACCCAAGGGTAATGTACAAGGGAACGAATAGTTTATTTGATAAAATATTATACCGTTTATGGAAGCTGTATTTTTCATTTCGTTCAAATGGTGTGGTGTTTGAAAAAACCATGTTTTGGGAAAAGCAGTTACTCAAGAAAGCATCAGAGCTAATTGAGCAGGAGGGAATTAAAAATGTAATTGTTTCAATACCTCCTTACAGGCTTGCTTCATACTCAATAAAGTTAAAGGAAAAGCACCCAGGCATTAATTTGATAGTTGATTACCGAGATCCCTGGACGGATAATAAGTCTTTTCATGGCTTTAAGGATATTAGCCCTTCACGGTTTGCGTATGAGCAAAATATGGAGGCTAAGGTTATTAAAGGTGCCAATATGGTTGTTTCGGTTTCAGATGCTATGACAAGGGAATTGAAATCAAGGAATATAGAGCCTGATAAAATAATTACTATACCTAACGGGTATGACCCGGCTGAGATTTTACCTTCTGCTCAAAAAGAGGCTAATGGAAACAAATTGAAATTTATATATGCCGGTACTTTATATAACGATCTTGAATATGTGGTGTTGCCTCTCATTACCTATCTTGATAAATTAGGTAAAACCAATCCGGAATTATATAACAGAATATCTTTTGAGTTTTATGGGAATTTGAATAAGGAACTTAAAGAAAAGCTAAGTTCCTCTGGCAATGTCGTTATACATAAACCTGTGCCATTGGCTGAAATGCAAGAAATACTCAGTAATTGTTCGTTTTGTGTGTTAATTACGCCACCAGACTATACAGTTGTGTTTAATACCAAGTTTTGTGAGTATTTAGCCAACAGGAAACCTGTTCTGTTGTTTACTTACCCATGTGATGCATCAGACTTTCTGGTAAAAAATAAGCTTGGGTTTCATATTGATCCGGCGCATATTGAAAAAGGTCTTGATCGTTTGTTTAATAATGTGGAAGATATTATTACAGGTTTTAACGCCGGGTTTGACATTGAGCCCTTTAATGTAATTTACCTTACATCTCAGGTTGAAAAAATATTGAAATAATGAAAAAAGCACTTATTAAATACCTTCAGCGATTCTCTTACCCTCAGGGTGAATACATATCTGCTATAAAGCCGTTTATAAACCAAAGTGATAAAGCAGTGCTTATTGATGCTCCATGCGGCAGGGGCGCTACTTCGTGGCATCTTTCAGCCATTAAAAACCTTGAAGTATTTGGTTACGATATAGGTGAAAAACCTATTGAAATAGCTAAAGATAGTTTTAGCAGAAGTAATTTGCATTTTGCTGTAGCAGATATACATAATGTAATAGCAAAGCATGTCGGTATGCAATATTTCTGCATTATTAACTCCCTTTTCCTATTACCTGAGACTGATAAAATACTGGAGAATATAAGGGGTGCTTTAAAAAATGAGGGAAAGTTGTTTCTTGTTGTTCCTAATATACATACAGATAATTTTAAATGGTTCCAGAAAAATTATCCCGAGGTTAATAAGTTTACTATTGCCGATTCTGAGTTTGATAGTTATTTTTCTTCGCGCGGATGGAGTATTCAGAAGGTAAGCCCTATTGTATATGCACGCTCCTTTAACAGAAAGGATGTGAAGTATTTCTTTGTGTTTGCTCCTTTGTATTTAAAGGCATTGAATTTCATTCAAACATTATTGAGAGTTGGAAAGCCTAACTATTTTATGTTAGCCCTTAGCAAAAGCAATTGATGAAAAAAAAGAATATCCTATTCACTTTTGATTATGAGTTGTTTTTAGGTAAACAAAGCGGCAGCGTAAATCGCTGTGTTTTAGAGCCGACACAGAAGCTTTTGTCAATATTTTCTGAATATAAAATTTCTACGGCGATATTTTTCGTGGATACAACATGGCTTATCAGATTAAAAGAAGTGGCATTTACTAACTCAGCAGCTAAAAAAGATTATGAGAAGGTTACTGAGCAACTTCGCGAAATCGTGAGTAAGGGGCATTATGTTTTTCCGCACCTGCACCCGCATTGGATTAATGCCAGTTATTTAACTGAAATAAACCAATGGCAATTAATAAACTATTCACGTTACCGTTTTCATAGCCTTGATAAAGTTGAACGTGAAGAATTATTTGATAAATCAATTGCTATTTTGAAGGAAATTCTGGGGTATTCCTATGTGCCTTTAGCATATAGAGCTGGTGGTTGGTCAATTCAACCCTTTGAAGATTTTGAACCATTCTTTCAACGATATGGGATTAAATATGACTTTAGTGTTTTGCCGGGTAGTAAATGGATATCCTCAGGGCAACATTACGATTTTTCTGATATAGAAACAACCACTCCGTATTCATTTTCTACAGATGTTACGGTGCAAGGTAAGGGAAGCTTTATGGAATTCCCAATAAGTACAATTACGTTTTCAGCAACCCGCCTATTATTAAACAGGGTATTACTAAAGTATTTGTCTTTAACAGGCACTAATTCATACGGCGATGGTAATGGAATAATGGCAGAAACAGTGGAGCATGCAGATATAATGGGAGAAATGGTGTCAATAGAGCTAATGAGCCTGATTAAGTTAAAGGGGTACTTAAATTTTCTCAGGAAGAATAATTATATGCAATTTATTGCTCACCCTAAAATGATATCTAACCACAATTTGAGAACTTTTAGCAGGTTTCTGGAAAAGGGGCTGAAAAAATACAAATTGGAGACTGATTTTAAGGGAATGCTTTAATAGGAAAACTCTGCTATTTTTGCATACGTGAAAAAGAAAATACTAATAGTAGTAGGAACCCGGCCAAACTTTATTAAGGTTACCCGTTTCAGTTTCCTATTGAAGAATTACCCTGAAATAGAGTGCAAAATTGTTCATACCGGGCAACACTTTGACGATAAAATGTCATCGGTGTTTTTTGAACAGTTTAACTTAACACCCGATGTGTTCTTAAATATAGCTCATGGTACTCCCATAGCTCAAATAGCAGAAATCATGCAGCGACTGGAGAAGATTATTGAGGAGTATAAACCGGATGTTATAATTGTGCCAGGAGATGTTAATTCAACTTTGGCAACAGCTATTACGGCAAATAAGATGAATGTTCGCCTGGCTCATCTTGAAAGCGGGTTAAGAAGTTATGACAATACTATGCCGGAAGAGCACAACAGGGTTTTAACTGATGCGGTGGCAGACTATTTCTTTGTTACTGAACAAAGTGGATACGATAATTTAGTAAGAGAGGGCAGGAGCAAAGAGAAAATTTTCTTCGTTGGTAATACCATGATAGATACCATGGTTGCCTATGAAAAGCAAATTGATAGTTCTGATATATTGGATAAGTTGAATATATCATCGGAAAAGTTTGTTCTTATGACTATTCACAGGCCGGCTAACGTTGATGTAATTGAAGGCTTGAAAAAGCTTAGTGATCTGATAGTACATATTACTAAAAAGTATAAGCTGGTGTTTCCAGTGCACCCACGTACATTAAAGAACATGGAGAAGCACGGCCTGTATGATGCCATAAAGGGAAACAGCAACCTGATTTTTACCGAGCCTTTGGATTATTTTTCCTTCCAAAAGCTTACTAAGTCATGTTCCTTCATACTTACCGATAGCGGTGGAATACAAGAGGAGTCTACTTTCTTGAAAATACCTTGTTTGACATTAAGGCCTAATACGGAACGACCTGTTACGGTGGATATAGGTACCAATGAGCTTATTCCATTTGATATAGATATTATTCAAAAGAAAATAGAGAGTATTGAAAATGGCACCTATAAAAAAGGAACTATACCACCAATGTGGGATGGCAAAGCAACCGAAAGGATAGTAAAAATACTTTCTGAAATTCTCTAGAACAAACCTCCGAAAAGGTTCTTGTCTATTACGCTAATCACCTTATCCAGATCATTATTGTTTTCTGAGAAGTTATTATCGTCAACATCTATAATTATGAGTTTCCCCTTGGTTGTACTTTCATAGGTGTCAATCCATGCTTCATACCTTTCGTTAAGCCTTCTCAAATAGTCAAGTCGAATTGATTCTTCATAAGGCCTGCCACGTTTTTGTATTTGCTTAACCAAAGTAGGTACCGATGCACGCAGGTAAATTAATAAGTCAGGTGGCAATACAAATTCAAGTACAGTGTTGAATAAGGACATGTAGTTCTCGTAATCGCGAGTGGTCATCAGGCCCATTGAGTGAAGATTGGAAGCGAATATGTAACCATCTTCATAAATGGTTCTGTCCTGTATAACAGTTTTGTTGTTTTTGCGTATTTCCTGAATGTTTTGAAGGCGGCTATTTAAGAATGAAACCTGCAGGTTAAACGACCAGCGTTGCATGTCCTCGTAAAAATCATTCATATAAGGGTTTTCATCAGCATCTTCAAAATGCGATTTCCACTTGTAGTGTTTTGCAAGCAACCTGGTAAGGGTTGTTTTGCCTGAACCTATATTCCCTGCTACTGCTATAAGTTTACCTTGCATGTTTCTGTATGATTTCTATGTTGCTTTTCAATTAAGCAAAAATAACTATTTAAATATTCTATGCAAGAAATAAATAAGAAAATGCAATTTGAACAATGGCACTGTTAAAAATGAAGGCTCAATATGTGTCTGTATGCCTTATGTTTATTGATATTTACACAGGAAACATAGAATTAATATTAAGGTAAGGAAATTTGTATAAATTAGGCATATTAAATCAATCAGGAATGGTTCTGATTATCCTGAAATAAATAACAAATTAAAAAAACTTCAAAATGGAAAAGACAGCAAATGCATTAAACTGGTTCGAAATTCCTGCAAAGGATCTTACAAGAGCTAAGAAATTTTACGAATCTATTTTTAATGTGAAAATGGATGACATGCCTGAAATGATGGGTATGAAGATGAGCAGCTTCCCGGCTGAAATGGGTAATGGTAAGGTTTCTGGCGCTATTGCACAGAGCCAAAACCACAAACCTTCTGCAGACGGAGCAATTGTTTACCTTAATGCCAATCCTTCTATTCAAAACGTTATTGAACGTATTGAAGGTAACGGCGGAAAGGTAGTTATGCCTAAAACACAAATATCTCCTGAGATAGGCTATATGGCTTTCTTTGTTGATACTGAAGGTAACAGAGTTGGACTGCATGCTCAAAACTAAATAAGCAATTATTAAGGGAAGCTCCGGCATTGTTTGTCGGAGCTTTTTTTATCTTCGTTAGAGTAATGCTGAATAATATTCATTTCACTTGTCCGGTAATTAGTTTTCGTTCGTCATAGATGTATGGAGCATTATAATATTTAACAAAACCTGAACCCAAATGACTAAAACAATCACACAAAATGTAGTGTTTAAGAACACTAAAACGAGCACATTGTATTCAATGTACCTCGATTCAAAACAACATACCGCAATAACGGGCGGTGTTCCTGCAAAAATAACAGCTAAAGAAGGCGCTAAGTTCTCGGCACATGGTGGCTATATTGTAGGCAAGAATCTTCAGCTTGTAAAAGACAAGTTGATAGTACAATCATGGTATGGAACTGATTGGGCAAAGGGTTCAGATGATTCAACATTTATTATGTTATTTGAACAAAAAGGTAAGGACGCCGTTATACATATGACACATGCTAATATTCCTGATAAACAGGTGGCTGGTATTAAATCTGGCTGGAATGATTATTACTGGAAGCCATGGAAAGAATGCCTTGCTTCAAAGAAATAGACAACAATATGAATCTGTAAAGCCTCAAAGACCTTCTTTGGGGCTTTTTGTATATTCGCAGGCATGAAAAAGATATGGATTGTATTTATTGCATCTTCAATAATGTTTGGCTTATACTCATGTAGTAACAATACGGAACATTTTGATTCGAAACAGGTAACTGAAGTACATGATAGCGTTGCCCGAATGATGGCATCTATTTCAAATGACGTTACCCTAAAAGGCCCTGCCGCCTGGGCTCAATACTTTGAGGATGTACCTGAGTTCTACATGGCGAACGATGGCAAGCTACAACTATCTGATGGCGATTCAGCTCAAAACTTTGTTAAAAACATACTTGTTTATAAAATCAATAAAATAGAACTGCAATGGAGTAACATCCGTATTGATGCTTACACAAAAACATTAGCTGATGTTGCTGCGAACTACAGAGAGTACATTATCAATAGTGACGGCAAAATGATATCTGTTTTTGGCTACTTCACCGCAGTGGCTCAAAAAACCAATAAAAGGTGGCAATTACGCAACGCCCACTGGTCTTCCGTAAAATAATTTTACTTGTTAAAAGGGTACTCCTAAATTAATTCCGGCACTAAACGCCAATGGCAATGTACTTCCTGTACTTAAATAGCTATAATAATTAGCTATATAATCGGTATTGCTTTGTGCGTTTATACCATAACCAATTCCAACATACATATCAAGTGTTACACTGCCTGCAAACATCCATTGTTTACCAAAATTAAGCATGAATGCAGCCCCAGTATAATTTACTCTTGTAGTATTGGTTTGGTGAGTATAGTATGGATAATAACCGTAATTAGTGCTGTAATTAGTAAGGTCGAAAGAAGAAACTATAATTTGCGGCTTAAAGTAACCGCCCTGCATTGTGTTGTATCTGTGCATTCCATCGGTAACAAAGTCCGGTGAAAAAAATAGCTTAACGCCAACTTCAACAAAAGCCCCGCTAGGTTGTTGGTCATAGGCATAGGTGCTCGTATTCGTAATACCGGGACCAATAATACCAACCTGGCTGGTAAACACTAAATCATCGCCGAGTAACTGATCATACCCAAAGGATATGTGACGGTTCAGAGGTGAGAAGAATCCAAAACTGATGATTCTTTTTTTGATTTTTTGAGTAGAAGCATCTTTGCCATAATCATGCGGACCTGCAGTGGGTTGAGGAATGTTAACTTGAGCAAAGGTGCTCAAATACATTACTGAAAACAATACACTTAAAAAAAACTTACCGGATTTTTGGATGAATGGATTTGATTTCATGTTTGTTTAGGTTGTGGTTACGCATTCAAATGTAAATAATTTATTACAAATAAGCAAACGGTACAGGTCTTTTATTATTGTAAAGCATTTGCTATGAAATACTAATTTTACATCTATGAATATTGGAAAGTTTTTTTTTATTGTATCTGTTGTTTTAGTTTTATTATTCGCTTCATGTGCTCCATCACGCCTTGTACGGCCGCTTGAAAAGCATCAACATGTGGTTAATGCAGAAATAGGAGGGCCACTATTCGCTTATGCCGGAACAACTATTCCTGTCCCCTTAACATCGTTTATGTATGGGTATGGAGTAACGGATAACACTTCAGTATTCGGTTCTATTCATACAACTTCTTTATTATTTGGTGTCTTGCAAACCGATATAGGGGCCTGCCAGCGTATTTACTATAATGATAGCCTCAGGTTAGGTATAAGTGCAACACCTGCGCTGAACCTGGCACAGCAAATAGCGTTTGGTAATAGTTTTAAGTGTTGGTCACAGGTCGATGTGAATTTTTACTGGGACATTAAGTCTAAAAAGAGTTTTGTGTATGCAGGTATTGAGAATTGGTTTGAACTGGCAGGGCAGCGAGCTGAGGAGCAGACTCAAACAACCCACTGGATATATTGCCCGCAGTTAGGGTATACATATGTAAGGGCAAAATGGAATTATAACATAGAGGTAAAGTACATTGCACCAAATATTCCAAACCTGCCCAATGTGGTGAGTTATCTTGGTATTGGCGGTAACGGAGCAATGGCAGTTTATTTTAGCATAACCCGAAAATTTTAGCATGAAACACATATTTGCAATATTGGTTTTATCCGTTGGATTGTCTTCCTGTTTTCGTTTGGATAATCAGCTGTACAACCCTTCCAAGGAAACAGCATACATGCTCGATAACTATACAGGTGCTGTTGATTTTGTTTTGGATAATTCATATAAAATACCTGACACACTTGTTCATATATTCTCTTTGCAATCGCAGGCCCCGGGCGAATCTTCGCCGACCAAAATATATGCTATCTACATAGGTGATATAACACGAATTGCTACCGATACCGTTATTATGTATTGCCATGGAAACAGGTGTTGTATGGATTTTTATTGGCAGCGGGCCAAGCTGTTGGCGAATGTAGGAGGTAAAGATCATTACGGAGTGTTAATGCTTGATTACAGAGGGTATGGTATGTCGGAAGGTACACCGAGTGAAGATGGTTTGTATGCCGATGTTGATGTTTGCCTGCAATGGCTTAAGGGATACGGTTTAACAAACAATAGGCTTATGATGTATGGCTTCAGCATGGGAACTGCGCCTGCAACTATGTTGAGTGCAAATCCACGAAGCATGACCCCTGCCAAGCTAATACTCGAAGCGCCTTTTGCATCAGCAGCCACCATGGCCGACGATGCTTCCCAGCTGGCAATGCCCGGCTCATTTGTTACGAGTTTAAAGATCGACAATGCAGAGGAAATTAAGAATGTGCAACAACCTTTTATGTGGATACATGGCATGAATGATACATTTTTAAACTACAAGACCAATGGGCAAGTGGTATACGATAATTACCAGGGCCCATATAAAGAGGCTCATATTATTCCAGGGGCAAACCATAGTACCATTGAAATATATTATGGGTTTACTAAATACTGCAACGATCTTAATGCATTCATAAAGCGATAGATCAATCGTAGCCTTAGACGATTTTTAATTAATTACTTGCGCAAACCGGCAAAGAAAAAGAGAAAGGCACTATACAGCTAAAGTGTATTTTTGCTTTCTATTGTTATACCCCGATATGCGCTTTTCAAAGCTCTTGATTGTTTTTCTGTTTGTTGCTACCAGCGCTTTCTCACAGCTTAATGCCTATACTTACCTGAATGATGCCAAGAATGACCTGAACAATAGCAAGTACTTCGACGCCATTCAGAAGCTTGATATATGTATAAAACTAAAGCCAGGAGAATATGAAGCCTATTTTTTTCGCGGTGTTTGCAAGTACTTTTTAAACGATAACATTGGTGCATTATCAGACCTTAATGTTGCGGTTTCTATATACGACCCCTTTCTTTCCGATGCCCTGCATTACAGAAGTTATGTAAAGTACTGCCTGGGCGATTATGATGGCTCTATGCGCGATATAAACCAGGTCATTCAACAACAGCCGAACAATGCTAAGTTATATGTAGAAAGGGCATTCTCAAAACTATCAAGCCAGGATTACAACGGTGCCCTTGCTGACTGTAATAAGGCACAACACCTGCTGTTATCAATTGCCAATATTTACTTATGCAAAGGCATGGCATATAATGCGCTTAACAAGTTCGATAGCGCACTGGCAAATTATAGCATAGCCCTTAGTATGAGCCCCAAGAATGTGGATGTGCATGTGCGCATTGGTATGACTGATGCGGCTATGGCTAATTATACTGAGGCTATTGAGCAATATAATACTGCATTGAAGTTAGATAGTGGTTACACGCTTGCATATTACAGCAGGGCCGAAGCTTATATAAAAACCGACAGGAACAATGAAGCAATGGCCGACCTGAATACCGTTATAAAATACGATCCTACTAATGCATTGGCTTATTTCAACAGGGCTATACTTGAGTGTGGTAAAAACAATTTTACCGATGCCCTTGCCGATTTTAACAAGGTATTGCAGTTGAATCCTAAGAACATTCAAGCCCTTGCTGACCGTGCCAAACTTAAATGCCAGATCAATGACCTGCGTGGTGCTCTCGACGACTACGATCGTGTGCTGGTGCTGTTCCCATATTACATTGAAGCCTATTACGAAAGAGCCAAGCTAAAAGAAGCCATGCATAATGAAGCAGGCGCACAAGCCGATTATAACCTGGCTAAAGTTATGAGCAGTGTAAGCCATTATTCTGATAACACGCAAAGACTAAACGATTCGGTTAAACTCAGCCATCTTACAGCACTGAATTCAGATTTTACTAATGCCAGCCAAAAAGTTAACGACACCATTGGTATTGATCTATTACCCATATTCTATATTTCTCAAAAAGATAAGGGCACCGGCTATTTTCCTTTATTGCTGAAAAAGAACAAGCTTAACTATGGCAACTTTTGGATAACAGATAAAAAAGCACAAATGCAAAACTCCGGAGATAGCTCGTTAGCTTTATTAAACGACCGCACTACTGATACCGCTGTAAACCTGAAGTTATTATTGCAAAAGGCTATTCAGAAAACGGATATGAAACTGTTTGATAATGCCAAAAAGGATTACAGTAGAATTGTAGCACTGTACCCCGATTGTGCACTCGTTTATTTTGCAATGGGTGTCGACCTTTGCGAAGAAATGGATATGCTCAGCCGCTTTAACGAAACAGAGCAGTATACAACAGTCAGCAATACATATAAAGTAGTGCAAACCACACGCAACGAAAAGTACCAGGCTGCACTTGCAGCGTTTACCAAAATAATACAAATGGAACCTGATTTTGCACTTGCGTATTACAACAGGGCATTTGTAAAATACAAACTGCAGGATTTTAACGGAGCTGTTGATGACTATAATATGGCCATACAGCTCGACCCCGATATGCCTGATATGTACTACAACCGTGGCTTATTACTTTTTTGCCTTAGCAATAAAGTAAATGCCTGCCAGGATTTCAGTAAAGCCGGTGAAATGGGCATTACCGATGCCTATACACTCATTAAACTGTACTGCTCACAGGCATTGAAGTAGTCTTTTAAAGAACGATTCATTCTGCAAATTTCGGCATTGTAGTTATTCTTTAATTCAAGTTTAGCTTTGGGTTTTCAACAACCCTGTTCGTTACCTCGATTCCTAATTCGTAATTTTTAATTATTAATTTAATTTGGGCGTTCCCCTGCGGGTCGGGCTATCCGCTGCAACTCAGCGCTGCGCTTGCGGGGTTTCCACTTCTATCCCTAACGCAACTATGCCCGTCAGTCTGAGCTTGTCGAAGACCTTCTCCTAAATAGGTAAAAGGTGGGCGCGGGTTAGTCCCGAGTGTTCGGGAGCAAGCAGGGAGCAAAAGCCGCCCAAAAAAAATCAGCCCAATGTTATTTCTCTCCATATGTCACACTTACTTCTTACCACTTATCCTTTAGTCCTAAAGTTTATTGATAAATACAATAAAAAACAATGAACTGTTTTGCTAAGGTTTATAGCAAGGAAACTTATAAGGCAGTGAAAGGCAATAGATTGATGTGCGTTTTTGTTTGCTAAAAAATATTGGTGACAAAATGGCAGTTAAAACCTGTAATACACGCCAATATTTACACCCATAGTATAAAAGTATTCACTTACCTGTGCACCTTCTATAATGGTTATAAACGAACGGGTATAGGTAGGCTCAAGGAGCACACTCAGGTTATTTGATACATCGTAACCAATACCAACACCGGCATTAAAAAACATATTTAAGTGGCGTACAACAGGATCCATGCTTTGAGAGCCTGTCGAGGTGGTTCCGTTAATATTATTAACTATATGATCGGTAGTTGAGTTTATCCAGTAGCCCAACGTAAGGCCTGCATTTGCATGTATGTTAAATTTACTGAAGTGTAAGGAATAGCCTAAGTTTAGCGGTACAGTTATATAATCGTAGTTGTAATTCCATATTATGGAGCCTGCATTTTTTCCTTGGTTATTTATTAGTTTTTCAGAAATGGTTCCATACCCATAAGCAGAGTAAAACAATCCGGTTTCCAAGCTCAAATTCTTAACTGGTTCAAACATTCCGCTTATACCAATAGTGTACCTGTATTTGGCTATTTCCATGGAATCTCTTGACCTTATTATGTTATTTGCAAGAGCTGAGCCATCGCCACTTAAGCTGCGATATGAATAATTAGGAGATATAATGATGCCCAAAGCAAATTTTTTGCGTGTTGTGCCTGTATCTATTTTCGAAGCAGTACTGTCTTTTTTCTGGCTGAAAGCACTAATTGATAAGAATAACAATACAATACTTAAAACAATGCGGTTCTTCATAAGGCTATGATTTTGAGTCTGTAAATGTAACTAATCTCTGTGTTACTCTGAGCGGTATTTGCTTTGTGCCCTCTGTGTTAAAAATAAGTCAACACTGAGTACACGGAGGTAAAAGAGTTACACAGAGTGCTGATTATCGTATTTTTGCTGAATATGAGCAAGACTCCTCTTAAGAAGAAAATATCGTACCCCGTATCGGCAGGCTTTTATAAATACCTTACTGAAATAGGTCGTGTGCAGGATATTGCTGTCAGCTACCAGGACTTATTGCGTTTTACTTCATCAACACCCTTGCACGACAGAAAAGGGAAAGATACGCTGTGGTTAACCGTATTGTATCAACCGGGCGAAATGCAGGAACTTAACCGTGAGCTTACCGGTATTTATGCTATGCTGAAAGGAAGCGGGGAGCTGAGTGTATTGGAGAACCTGCACGTGGAGCGAATTGACTTTTGTTCGTTTGGAAACTCGAAGCCCTTCCGCATAAAAATTGTAAACAACTTTAACGATAACTACGATTACTATTATATAAAACTGGCCGATGCATCGCGCATATATGGGTTGGAGTGGGAGCACGTGCTATCGCCAAACCGTATAAACTACTTTGTAAACAAACAAACCCTTATTGAGGAACATATTGTAGGCATACCGGGTGACCAATTCATTAAAAACAATTTGCAGGATAAGGAGCTGAACAAAATTCGCCTGGCTAAGGAGTTTGTAAAATTCAACGAGCGTTGCTTTGTAAGGCTGTTGGGCGATATGCGCTCGTATAATTACATTATAGATGTAACGGCCGATTTCGAAGATACCCAATACCGTATGCGTGCCATTGACTTCGACCAGCAATGTTTTGAAGGAAGAAAAGCCTTATACATACCGCAATTCTTTAAAGAGAACTTACCTTTTGTAGAGCTTTGCATGAAGTTGCTGAATGCCGAAACGGTGAAACAGTACAAATCGGAAGAAAGGGCCATGATAGCGCGCAGAATAAAAACATCGAAATACCGCGTTACCCAATTGCTTGATGTAATGATACAGGATGAGCTATCGATGCCTGAAAAGGAAAAGCTGCTGAAAACTGAATTAGCTGAACACTACAATAACGATGCTTTTTTGAAATGCAAGAACATGGGCGAGATAATGAAACAGAGCTTGAATTTGTTAGTAGAGGAGATGCGTTAAGCGTTCTTCTTTTTATGCAACTCAGCCAATTTCTTTACCAGCTCAATTTCTTCCGCATTAAGGTCTTTAGGCACAATAATTTTTATGGTAGCGTACAGATCGCCAAACTCGCTTTTGCCATATACAGGCATGCCAAGCCCTTTCAGGCGAAGCACTTTGCCATTCTCTGTTTCCTTTGGAATATCAATGCGCATATTGCCCTTGAGCGTTTTTACAATTTGCTTGCCGCCTAAAATGGCTGTGTAAAACTCGACAGGAGCATCGCAATACAGGTCGTTGCCTTTTCGTTTGTAATGCGGGTGTTCTGCAATGTGCAGGGTAATGTAAATATCTCCTCTTTGTCCTCCATTGGCTCCGGCGCCACCTTTGCCTCTGAGCCTTAAAACCTGACCATCTTCCACACCGGGCTTGAATTTCATTTCCAGCGTTTCGTCGCCAACGTTTATGCGCCGGCTTGTGCCACTGTATGCTTCTTCAAGTGTTAAATCGGTTTCGGTGGTAAAGTCGCCACCTTTTCGGGGGCTTTTGGCAGCGCGTGAGCTCGATTGAAAACCACCACCACTTCCACCGAATATAGATTCAAAAAAATCAGAGAAATCGCCACCACCGCCAAACATATCTTCAGCATTGCCTGATTGACGTCTGCCACCACCTTGCTGGCTCCTGTATTGGTTCCAGTCGAAGTCATCGCCCTGTGATCTTCCGCCTTGCCTGTGGTTCTGGTAATTGGTACTCAGGTCATCATATTTTTTTCTTTTCTCTTTATCGCTTAATACCTCGTTGGCCTCATTAATTTCCTTGAATTTTTCCTCAGATGCCTTATTGCCCTGGTTCTTGTCGGGGTGATACTTAACCGCCAGTTTGCGGAAGGCTTTTTTTATTTCATCGGCTGAAGCAGTTTTTTCTACTCCTAATATTTTATAATAGTCTTTAAATTCCATAATAGAACAAAGTTAAAGGTTTATTGGAATGCTGATATGACTTTGGTCAGGTGTTGCCCCAATGAAATTTAATAATATATTTAAGCCATAAATGAAGCCACTTTTAATTATAATGCTGTCCATTTCCTTTACCCTTACTGCTTTGGGGCAGCAGCAAACATATTCAGATAGTGGCTTTACTAATAAGGCTGATGCTAAGAATGTAATGCTTGATGGGTTGAAAGAAGGGAAATGGGTTACCTATGAAGATAGTAATTGGCATACGATTACCGATACAAGCTTAGCTGTTTACTATACCCTTGTTATGTATAATGCAGGTAAACCAAAAGGTGCAGCAAGAGACTATTACAAGAGTGGCCATTTACAGAACTATTATTTCTATTCTGGTGATGGTAAAAAGACAGGGGTAGCTAAGTGGTATTATGAAAGCGGAAACTTACAATCTATAGGAGAATATAAGGATAGCAATTTCGAAGGTTTACATAAGTCTTTTTATGAAAATGGGAGTGTAAGTTCAGAAATTCCTTATTCAAATGGGAAAACGAATGGAATATCAAAATGGTATTACGAAAATGGGAATATAAAAGAGATAGATACAAGTGCTGCTGATAAAGTTGTAGGACTTGCAAAAGCCTGGTATGAAAATGGGAGTGTAAGTTCAGAAATTCCTTATTCAAATGGGAAAACGAATGGAATATCAAAATGGTATTACGAAAATGGGAATATAAAAGAGATAGATACAAGTGCTGCTGATAAAGTTGTAGGACTTGCAAAAGCCTGGTATGAAAATGGGAGTGTAAGTTCAGAAATTCCTTATTCAAATGGGAAAACGAATGGAATATCAAAATGGTATTACGAAAATGGGAATATAAAAGAGATAGATACAAGTGCTGCTGATAAAGTTGTAGGACTTGCAAAAGCCTGGTATGAAAATGGGAGTGTAAGTTCAGAAATACCTTATTCGAATGGGAAAAAGAACGGGTTGGCTAAATGGTTCTATGAAAATGGGAATGTAAAAGAAATAGACTCTAGTGCAGATAATAATATAGTAGGGGTAGTAAAAGTATATTATGAGAATGGTAGTGTACTTTCTGAAATTCCGTATTCAAATGGAAAAAGAGCAGGAACAGCAAAATGGTTTTATGATAACGGAAAGGTAAAGGGAGTAAACGTTTATGATGATGGTAAGGTTGTTGGATATGCAAAAGGGTATTATGAAAATGGGAATAAACTTTCCGAAGTTCATTATTTCAACGGGAAGAGAAATGGCACGGCTAAATGGTTTTACGAAAATGGAAACACAAAGGAAGTAGATACCAATGTGGATGGCGAGCTAAAGGGATTAGTAAAATTCTATTATGAGAATGGTGAAGTAAGTGCTGAAATTCCTTATTCGGGTGGTATACGAAATGGAACGGGTAAGTGGTACTATGAAAATGGAAATATAAAGGAGAAGGTTACTTACAAAAACGGCAGGACGAATGGTAAAGATGAATGGTACTACGAAAGTGGAAAAATAAGAGAAGAAGACCAGTTTATAGATGGAATAAAAAATGGTCCGGTTAAGTGGTATTATGAAGATGGAAAAATAAAAGAGAAAGCAGCGTGTATGGATGATAAACGTAATGGATTAGCAGAAGGATATTATGAAAATGGGAATGTAAGTTTTGAATACACTTATAGCTATGATAGAAGAAATGGTGCTGCAAAGCTGTATTATGAAAGTGGTAAAATAAAGGCGAGTTTTACTTATATCAAAGGTAGGTTTGATGGGGTTTATGAAGAGTTTTATGAGGATGGATCAGTAAAATCGAAAGTACCGTATACAGATAATAAGATTAATGGAATTGCAAAATGGTTTTATGATGAATGGTACTATAAGGATGAATACTTAGAAAAAGAAACTCATTATACCGATAGCCTGAAGAATGGAATAGAAAAGCTTTATAATAAAAATGGTAAAGTAAAAGAAGAATATACCTATGTGAAGGATTCGTTAACGGGATTAGCAAAAGCGTATTACGATAGCGGGGCTATTGAAAAAGAAATACCTTATTACAAAAACAAGATAAACGGCCTGGTAAAGGAATATTATGAAAATGGGACTTTGAAAAGGGAAACTCCTTATGAGAAGGGTAAGATAGATGGATTGGTAAAGGAATACTTTAATGACGGAAAGTTAAAGACTGAAGTTGTTTATACTGTGGGACACCCGGGCGTATTCAAAGAATGGGATGAAAATGGTAAGCAGATAAAATAGTATATACACCATAGTTGACTGCAATAATTATCACCTGTTACTGTATAATCTATTTCGTTATTTTTAGGGCTTAATCTTATAAGAAATATATAACAGCAATTGAAGGTGGAATTAATAAACCAAGTATTAATTATTTTAACTCGACCTGGAAATGTTATTTAATTCTTTACAGTTCCTACTCTTTTTCCCTATAGTAACTATTCTTTATTTTTTATTGCCCCATAAATTCAGGTGGATGCACCTGCTGGCAGCAAGCTGTATATTTTACATGGCATTTATTCCGGTTTATATTTTTATACTGCTTTTCACTATTGTGATAGATTATATAGCAGGAAGAGTAATTGAAAACGCCAGCGGAAAGAGAAGAAAGCAATATCTGTTAATGAGCATTATAGCTAATGTGGGCGTGCTATGTGTGTTTAAATATTACAACTTTTTTGTTGATAATATCGATACATTATTACGGTCATTTCAAATTAATTCTCACCCCATTCCTTTTCTGAATATCATACTTCCATTGGGATTGTCATTCCATACGTTTCAGGCTATGAGTTATACGATTGAGGTGTATAGAGGTAACCAAAAGGCAGAAAAAAACTTTGGTATCTACTCCTTATATGTAATGTTCTATCCTCAATTAGTGGCCGGACCAATAGAAAGGCCGCAGCAACTATTATACCAATTTAAAGAGAAACATTCCTTTAGTGCTGAGTCAATGTCAAGCGGGCTCAGGTTAATTCTGTGGGGGATGTTTAAAAAAGTTGTGATAGCCGATAGAATAGGTGTGATCGTGAATGGAGTATATACCCACCCTAAAGCGTATAGCGGTGTTCCTTTAATTATTGCAACATTACTTTTCACCATTCAGCTATATTGCGATTTTTCAGCGTATTCCGACATTGCCATTGGCACAGCCCGCACAATGGGCTTTACACTCATGCGCAATTTCAATAACCCGTTCTCAGCAAAAAACATGGCGGAGTTCTGGCGCAAATGGCATATTTCTCTTTCCTCATGGTTTAATGATTACCTATATACACCATTAACCCTTGGCATGAGGGACCTTGGAACTACTGGTATTGTTTTAGCGATTATGATAACCTTTATAATAGCCGGCTTTTGGCATGGTGCAGGGTGGAACTTCATTATATTTGGTTTCTTAAGCGGGCTGGCTATTGCATATCATTTAGTTAGCCGTAAATTCAGAAAGTCGATCGAGAAAACTGTTACACCAAAAATATATTCAGGCCTAAGCATAGTTTTAACTTTTTTGTTTTGGTCTTTCAGTTTAATATTCTTCAGATCTCGTACCTTTAGTGATGCCATATATATAGTAACTCACCTGTTTTCAGGCATAGTTCCGGTAAACGGACTTTCTGCTTATCTGCACACATTGGGAATTACGTTGTTTTATTCAAAATTTCAAATGGTATTTACAGTATTTTTGATATTGGTGCTTTTCTGTGTTGAGGTTTTCGCATTACGTACGCATATACGTAAGGTTTTCTTTACTATGTCATCATGGCAACGTTGGAGCGCATATTACATTCTTATTTTGATGATACTGGTTTATGGTGAAATGAACAAAACACAATTTATATACTTTCAATTTTGACGCAGGTTAATAGCTCATATACGAAATTCATAAAAAGACTACTTCTGTTCTGTAGCCCTGCTCTGCTATTTACTTTAGTATATATAATTATGGATCCCTTCGGCGTTATTTTTTTGCGATCGGCAAAATCCAATACAGGTAAAATAGTGGGTAACAGAGATGTTAACAGTACACGGTTATATATTGTAAATAATCCAACATATCATTACGACTCTTATGTTTTTGGCAGCTCAAAGAGTCATGCTTTTATGACAAAGGAATGGGGAAAGTATATAAAAGCAAAAAATATTTTTCATTTTGACGCTAATTCCGAGGGCCTTTACGGGCTGTATACCAAATTAAAATTCATTGACAAGACAGGTGATTCTATTAAAAATGTTTTGATCATTTGTGACCCGTTTTTCTTTGAAATTACATCCGATGCCGATGATTTTCTGTATAAGAAAGACTGCAAAGTTACAGGCTCTTCGGTATTGAGTTTTCAATGGGTTTTTTTTAAAGCCTTTTTATCTGATGGTTTTTTTGTAAGCTATTTTGATTATTCATTATTTGGCAAGTATAGAGATTATATGCATGGTCAAATAACGGAGATAAAAGATTCAATCGGTATTGTTTCGAATGATTTTTATTTTTATGGCACTAAAATGAAGCTAAAAGAAGATTCAGCCGGTTATTATATTCAACGGAATTGGATGTTCTATAAGAGGAAAGATAGTGCATTCTATAGTGATGCCACAATAGGTTCAAAACAGGTTAGTATGTTAAAGGAGATAAAAGAGATATTCAATAAATATCATACTGCTTGTAAGATGATAATAAGCCCGCTTTACTCGGAAGAGTATTTTAATCTAACGGATAAAGCTAAGCTGCAAGATATATTTGGTAATGAAGCGGTATATGATTTTTCCGGTAAAAACTCAATTACAACAAATGTAGGGAACTATTACGACCAGAATCATTATAAAGATTTTATAGGCAGCCAGATTCTAAAGGAAATTTATACAGGAAAGAATTGAAGAAAGGAGATACATATACGTGCAAATTTAAGCTGAGCCCTCAGGTATATGAGGGATTTATTGATTTGTTTAATGATAAAAACCCTTTGCACACGCAAGAGGAATTTGCCATGTCAAAAGGATTCCGGTCTGTTGTAATGCATGGAAATATTCTCAATGGATTTATTTCGTACTTTGTAGGTGAGGTTTTACCTCAAAAAAATGTAATGATATATTCTCAAGCTATTGATTTTAAAAAGCCGGTGTATCTTAATGATGAACTGACTTTGCATGCACATATTGAAGACATATTTTCCTCTGTAAAAACAGCGGAATTGAAATTTTATTTTGAAAACCAACTGAAAGAGAAAGTTGCAGCGGGAAAAATAATGATAGGAATAGATTTATAATAAATTATTGGAGCTATGAAAATTTTAATTACTGGTGGCGCATCGGGGCTTGGTGAAGCAATTAGCAGAAGGCTTGTTTTGTTACGACAAGCTCAGGTAACAATTACATACTCATCATCTGAAGCCGAGGCATTAGAATTACAAAGTAAGTTTCATAACTTAAAAGCTGTGAAATGCGATTTCGCTAATGTGGGTGAGGTTCAACAGCTCTTAAACTTAATAGCAAAAGAAGGGTTGGATGTTTTAATTAATAATGCGCATTCTACTTCTATTAACAAATTGCATTTTCATAAACTCGGCCTTGAAGTGTTTGAAAAAAGCTTTGTACATAACATTTTGCCCACTATTTCTATAACCCAGGCAGCTATTAACACTTTTAGGCAAAAGAAGTATGGTAAGATCATAACTATTCTCTCGGCTTCCCTTCTTAATAAACCTCCCATCGGGTATAGTGAATATACTGCAACTAAAGCTTATTTACAATCACTCAGTAAATCATGGGCAGCAGAAAATGCCAGCTTTAACATTACTTCTAATTGCGTGTCTCCAGCCTTTATGCAAACAAAGCTCACGAGTGATGTTGATGAACGTATTATTGAGGAAATGCAAAACAAACATCCTCTGAAAAAGATCTTAAGCCCCATTGAAGTAGCTGAAGTTGTAGCCTTTTTATGTACCGCTTCACAGCAAATAAACGGGGTTAATATACCCGTGAATTCGGCTGATAATATTGCGGGTCAGTAGTCTAGATACTGTTGGTATAATTATTAGTATTACGAAATAAAGCAATAATGAAACCATTAATTCGAATACTTTTTTTCATCCTACAATGTATCTCTATCAATACATGGGCGCAAAAGGATTCTGTAAAGTTGAAGCCACTTAAATATGTATCTCTGAATATTGGAACATCAGGACCCGAATCGAATTTTATTGAATTTTCACCTTCATTTGGCTCGACTTCATTGGGGTGGGCTGAAACAGGTGTTATGATAAATGGAGATGTTCAGTTCACTTTAATTGAAAGCTGGCTAGCAGTAGGTGGGAAAATTGGGTTTAGTGAAAATAATTCAAGTACAGGAAATGGAAACTATTACGGCGTATGGGGACTTGCGGGTATGTACTTAAACCTTCCAATAAAAAGAGTTTCTTTAAGCGCCAGGTTTTTAATCGGTACAATGGATTTGAATAGTCCGTATATTAATGACAGGTATGCTAATTATAGTCCTGTTAGTGGTGGGGCAACTGATACAACGCAGATAGTGCATGCAAATACGGTAGCATTCGCCTATAATATAGGCATCAGTCTAAGGATTAATCCATATCAACAGTTTTCAATACAATTGAATATGGATTTTTATGGTGCTAACAGAAATAATGCAATTGAAGTGAAGGAAAATGGCAATAGTGCTTATTCTTATCCAGCTCCTTCAAGTGCAAGTTGGAATACTATTACAAAGTCACCTGTAAGAGCAAATCTTTTGTGCTTTTCTTTTGGAGTGGCATATAATTTAACTAAGTAGAAGAGAATGAAGCCATTCGTTAGAATACTGGTTTTTATCCTATTATGTGTCTCTATCAATACATGGGCGCAAAAGGATTCTGTAAAGTTGAAGCCACTTAAATATGTGTCTCTGAATATCGGAACATCAGGACCCGAATCGAATTTTATACAATCATCTTCAATAAGTGAGCCACAAACAGGGCTAATGCTGAATTGTAATATACATTATCCATTATGCAAAAATTGGATAGGAGCAGAAGCTAAGTTGCTTTATAGTGAGAACGGCTTTGGTGGGATTAATAATTATCTTCCTGGTTCAAATTCAACCCCTTACTATTATAGCGGCTGGGGGCTAGCTGGGCTCTGTTTGAGTATCCCGGTGAAGCATATATATTTTACTGTACGATTTTTAGCAGGGGCAATGTATTTGAATAGCCCGGAAATTGATACACATTATTCTGAGTATAGTCCTGGAGGTTGGGGTTACACTGATACAACCTACATAAAGCATAAGGAAACAATTGCTTTTGCATATGATATTGGAATCGGAATTACTTGTTCTCCGAATGATAGATTTTCTGTTTTGTTTAATGTTGATTTTTATAGTGCAAATAGAAATAATTCAGTTGAAATCATTGATTTTGGTTATCAATCAAGCCCTCCACCAAGTTTTACAAGCTCTAAATGGTATAATGTTACACAGTACTCTGTCGGTGTTAGCCTTTTAAGTTTTTCAATTGGAGTGGCATATAATTTAACTAGGTAGAAGAGAATGAAACCATTCGTTGGAATACTTTTTTGTTTTACTATATACCCCTATCAATAGTTGGGCACAAAAAGATTCTGTAAAATTAAAGCCACTTAAATAGGTGTCTCTGAATATCGGAACATTAGGACCCAAATCGACCTTCATATAATTTTTACTTTCAGTGGGTTAGGCTGAACAGGTATTATAGTAAATGGTGATGTTCAGTTCCTTGAATTAGCCTTTAAGCTCGTGTCCTATATTAACTCGCTTTTCATTTAAATCAGAAAACAAATTCCATCGGAATCTGTTTTCGCCTAAATCAGTTCACTATTATGATTTACGGCTTCAGGTTTGTTTTTTTTGCATTCAACGAAAATTTATAAAAGCGCTATAGGGCATATATAGTTTTGCTATAGAATTAATTAGTACTAAAACCTTTAAAAACATAAAATCATGAAAACTAATCTATTAAACTTTACAAAAATTGGCTTGATTCTGTTGGCTGCAATATTGAGCAACAGTTTTGCAACAGGCGCAACTTACACAGCCGTAGCTTCAGGTAATTGGAGCAGTTCTGCAACATGGGGCGGTTCGGCGCCTGCATTTAAATTAGGAGCAATTGACCAGGTTACCATTGGTGCCGGATTGACTGTAACCATGGATAGTACCGTTGTAATGAATGGGCTATTAACCCAATTAAGTATAAATGGAACATTAAATTCAACTACTAATTCTGTTATACTTACATCGGGTACCATTTCCGGCACAGGAACGATCAATGCCAATAGTATTATGCTAAGTTCAGGTGGTACATTTTCGTTTTCGGGCTCTGCTACAGCCAATGCGTTTACCAATTCTATTGCCAGCCTAAGTTCATCGGCTATAATTATGGTAAACAATACCCTTACATTAACGGGTATTATAAGTATTCAAACAGGTGGCAGTCTTACCATGGGTGGCGGATCTTCTATTAATGTACAAGGTGGCTCGCTTTCTGTTAATGGTGGTACACTTAGCCTTACTTCAGCTTATGCGGTTAATTATACAACGGTGTCTACCACTGCGGGTATGGAACTAAGCGGATCGGGCTTAACCAATGTCACCATAAATGTATCGTCAGCAAATAGTGTGGCTCTGGGCTCAAACGTAAGCATAATGGATTCGCTTAAATTAATAAGCGGCTCGTTAGCATTAAATGGTTACAACCTTACTTTAAGTGGCCAGGTAACAGGCGCCGGTAAATTTATTGGCGACGCTAATGCTAACCTTACAATTAATACATCAGGCGGATTATTTTCAGCCATTGCATTTGCAAGCGGATCCCAATTGTTAAATAATTTTACTTTAAATGTAGGATCGGGTAAATCTGTAGCCATTGCTTCAACTCTTGCTGTAGGGAGCTCATTAAACCTTTCAGGAGGAAGTAATCTGGATATAAGTGGAGTAATGCTTAACTTGAATGGAAGCTATAGTGGTACCGGTTCATTAATGGTAAATAGTAAATCAGGTCTTGCCATTAATGGAAGCGCCTCGATCTCAGCACCAATATCATTATCTGGTATAAGTATTGGTAATTTTATATTGAACGTAGGTAACGGAAATACGGTAACATTAGGAACTGATATGGTTGTTGATACCGTTAATCTCGAAACAGGAACATTAGTTCTTAATAGTCATAACCTTTCTATAAATGGAAGTATTGCAGCATCAGGAAGTGGTATGGTGTTTGCTACTTCTGCTTCTAATGTTTCTATTACTGCATCTAATTCTACTGCCGGCTCGCTTACTTTTTCATACCCTGGAAATACAGTGAATAATTTCAATGTGAATATAGGTGCAGCAGGTACTGTAACATTGGGCTCTGATCTTGTAGTTAATGGTACATTGAATTTAATGAGTGGCCATATAAATACCGGAAGTGGTAATTTACAAATAGCTGCATCGGGTTCTATTACAGGTGCAAATAGCAACGCGTACATAATTACAGGTACAGGCGGATACTTAACTATGAATGCCGTGGTTTCAACTACTGCCAATTTCCCTGTAGGTACAGTTTCATATTATTCACCTGCAAGCATAACACTTAAGGCAGGGTCATCAACAGGAACAGTTGGAGTGAATGTGTCATCGGGTGTTTATGCTCAAGGAACAACAGGCGCAATGTTATCTGCATCGGAGCCATTGGTAAATTCAACATGGCTGTTTCAAACAAGTATCACATCGGGTCTTAATGCAGATATGGCCTTGACCTGGTCTCCGGCTATAGAAGTAAACGGATTTATACACACCGGAGATTATATTTCGCATTATGTTTCGGGCGCATGGGATAATATAGGCGACTCTATGACTGCATCTGCTGTTGCAGGTGGAATGTTCAGCATACAGAGGAAAGGAGTTACTTCTATGAGTCCTTTTGCCGTATTCGATCAAAGCACAGTTACAGGAATTGATCAAATTGCTAAGAAGAGTGCTTTTGAAATATATCCAAACCCGGTATCCGAAAACCTCTACATAAAGAACAACACTTTAAGTAACCAGGTGATTTATATAGACATATTCAATTTACTTGGTCAAAAGGTAGGATCGTTTACAACCACAAATACTGAAACCGCTATTCCAGTTGATGGTTTAACCCGTGGACAGTATTTTATAAAACTCTATAATGATAATATGATGGTGGTTGAAAAGTTCATTAAGATGTAAGGATTAGAACTTTCCATATTATTTAAGAAAGGCCGGTATAATATACCGGCCTTTTCTTTTTAAGGTTTATTGCTATAGGTCAGATTCAAATTCCACTTGCTATTTTATTGCAGGGTGTTTATTTGTTTAATGAAATTCTCTTTATACATAGCACCAATCGGTATAGATTGATCATTAATAAAAATTGTTGTGTCTTCCACTTTCTTTACATTATCAATTTGAACAATATAAGAGCGGTGAACACGTACAAACTTATTTGTATTCAACTTATTCTCAAGTGACTTAAGCGTTGAATGCAAAACAAACCGTTCATCTTTCGTAAATATGGTTATATAATCACCCAAGGCCTCTATCCATAAAATATCTTTAACAGGTACTTTATTAAGGACTGAATTCTTCTTAATGAAAAAATAATCCTTACTCATGCTAAACTGTTCTTTTGCATCAGAAGAACCTTTTACTTTAGCAATTGCTTTAAGAAAGCGGGAAAGAGTTATGGGCTTTATAAGGTAGTCTACTACATTAAGATCAAATGCATCAAGTGCATATTCAGTATGAGAAGTAATTAGTATTACCTGAGGCCTGCTGTCAAGTGCTCTAAGCATCTCCATGCCACTCATTTCGGGCATTTCTATATCCAGAAAGAGTATGTCAGGTTTTTCTTTCTTCAGCGTACTCATCGCTTCTAATGGAGTAGAGCAGGTTTTGATTAAATCAAGACCATCTACTTGCTTTATCATCTGTGTCAAAACAGATCTTGAAGCCTCGTCGTCGTCTACAATAATACAGTTCATTTGATAGGGGTTTTAATTAATTTCTACTGTCAATACTACAAAAATGTTACACAAAAAATATATTTTTTGTTTCAGCTATTATCCGGGATTGTTCACCGATAATTTTAACACGTTTACCGAAAAAATCATATCCATAAAATCTTTGTAACGTAAACTTACTCAAGAGTTCAAAAACGATTTTAGGAGCCAATTACTAGCATTATAGGTTGATTTTTGCTCAGAGACTGTCTTTGAATTTCCAGGAAGTGGTTGTTGCTCAAATAATTTTAATACATATTAATAACATTGAACCATGAAGAAGAAGACTGCAATTCTCCAGAAAAGTGGCGATGAGATAACTGATCATGAACTGTTCAGTACGCTATTGAAAGTTAAAAATGGTGATTTCTCGGTACGTCTCCCTGCCGACCAGATAGGCATAAAAGGAAAAATATGCGACTCGCTCAATGAAATTATTGAGATGAATGAAAGAATGGTCGTTGAATTTGAAAAGGTAGGTAATAGTATTGGTAAACAGGGTAAACTTACCCAAAGGGTTGAAATTGATGGCGCAAGAGGTTCCTGGGGTTCATGTGTAGATTCTGTAAATACACTTATTGCCGACCTGGTGTATCCGACCATTGAAATTGCACACGTTATAACATCAGTTGCAAAGGGTAATCTAACGCAGGAAATGCCGCTGAAAATTGAAGACCACCAATTAGAGGGAGAGTTTTTGCGTATTGCAAAAGAGGTGAATGGAATGGTGAAGCAGCTTAACCTCTTCTCAATGGAGGTGACTCGTGTGGCTTTAGAAGTAGGAACCGCAGGTAAACTGGGCGGTCAGGCTAAAGTAAAAGGGGTTGCGGGTGTATGGAAAGATTTAACAGACTCGGTAAACCAGATGGCGAGTAACCTTACAGGCCAGGTGCGTAATATTGCCGATGTAACAACAGCGGTTGCAAAAGGTGACTTATCTAAAAAAATTACGGTTGACGTAAAAGGAGAAATATTGGAATTGAAGAACACCATTAATACCATGGTGGATCAGCTGAACTCATTTGCATCGGAGGTAACACGTGTGGCACGTGAAGTAGGAACGGAAGGAAAACTGGGTGGCCAGGCACAGGTAAAAGGTGTAGGTGGAACATGGAAAGATTTAACAGACTCGGTAAACCAAATGGCGAGTAACCTTACCGGCCAGGTGCGTAACATTGCCGATGTAACAACGGCGGTAGCAAAAGGCGACTTATCTAAAAAAATTACGGTTGACGTACGAGGTGAAATATTGGAATTAAAGAACACCATTAATACCATGGTGGATCAGCTGAATTCATTTGGCTCTGAGGTAACACGTGTGGCACGTGAGGTAGGTTCGGAAGGAAAACTTGGCGGGCAGGCTAAAGTGCGCGGTGTGGGTGGTGTATGGAAAGATTTAACGGATAGTGTGAATCAAATGGCGAGTAACCTTACGGCACAGGTGCGTAACATTGCGGAAGTAACAACGGCGGTAGCAAAGGGCGACTTATCTAAGAAAATTACGGTTAATGTAGAAGGAGAAATATTGGAATTAAAGAACACCATTAATACCATGGTGGATCAGCTTAACTCATTCGGTGCTGAGGTAACGCGTGTGGCACGTGAGGTAGGTTCGGAAGGGAAATTAGGTGGCCAGGCAAAGGTAAAAGGTGTTGGCGGAACATGGAAGGACTTAACGGATAGTGTAAATTTAATGGCGGGTAACCTTACGGCGCAGGTACGTAATATTGCCGAGGTAACAACAGCGGTTGCGAATGGTGACCTTTCTAAAAAAATTACGGTAACAGTAGAAGGAGAAATATTAGAATTAAAGAAAACCATTAACACGATGGTGGACCAGTTAAACTCATTCTCATCAGAGGTAACGCGTGTAGCACGTGAGGTAGGTACAGAAGGAAAACTGGGTGGTCAGGCGCAGGTAAAGGGTGTAGGTGGAACCTGGAAAGATTTAACAGACTCGGTAAACCAGATGGCGAGTAACCTTACCGGGCAGGTACGTAACATTGCAGAGGTAACAACGGCGGTGGCAAAAGGTGACTTATCAAGACAGATTACGGTTGACGTAAAAGGTGAAATATTGGAGTTAAAGAAAACCATCAACACTATGGTGGATCAGCTAAACTCATTCTCATCGGAGGTAACGCGTGTAGCACGTGAGGTAGGAACAGAAGGAAAACTCGGTGGACAGGCG
>Ga0206877_10061_pt1 | contig 36022 bp, 25 predicted proteins | sample Alteio_BWOrgCont_7_FD_152623 | JGI IMG/M metagenome (GOLD analysis project Ga0206877, IMG submission 152623) | Enriched cells from forest soil in Barre Woods Harvard Forest LTER site, Petersham, Massachusetts, United States -... | ecosystem: Environmental > Terrestrial > Soil > Temperate forest >...
CGGCGCGGCACGCGGCGGCAAGCGCGGCAAAAAGGGCGGCAAAGCGTCATGAACATCTCGCGCAGGTTCATCGAATATCCGGTGATGACGACGCTGTTGATGGCGGCGCTCTTCATTTTCGGCATCGAGGGTTATCTGGGCCTGCCCAACAGCGAGTTGCCCAATGTCGATTTCCCCACCGTCCAGGTCAGCGCCAGCCTGGCCGGCGCCGACCCGGAAACCATGGCCTCGGCTATCGCCGCGCCGCTGGAGAACGCTTTCTCGGCGGTGCCGGGCATTGACGAGATGTCGTCGCGCAGCAGCCTGGGTTCGACCTCGATCACCCTGCAATTCAAGCTGGACCGCAACATAGACGCCGCGGCGCAGGACGTGCAGGCTGCGATCAGCGTGGCGACGCGGCAATTGCCCAAGACGATGATCAACCCGCCCACCTACCGCAAGGTCAATCCGTCCGACCAGCCGATCTTCTTCCTGGTGCTGACCTCAAAGACCCTGCCCGTCACCACGGTGGAGCATTATGCCGACCTCTTGTCGCGCCAGCTTTCCACCCTGGACGGCGTGGCCCAGGCGCCGGTCAGCGGCGCCTCGAAATACGCGGTGCGGGTGCAGGCGGATCCCAATGCGCTGGCGGCGCGCGGAATCGGCATCGACACCCTGGCCACCGCGATCAATGACTCCAACGTCAACCAGGCCACGGGTACGCTCAACGGCACCAGCGACGCCCAGATCATTCATACCGACGGCCAGCTCGACAATGCCGAGAAATTCCGCAACCAGGTGATCGCCGAAAGCAACGGCGCGCCGGTCAAGCTGGGCGATGTCGCCACCGTGCTGGATTCCACCGCCAATGTGCGCCAGGCCGACTGGTACCGCACCCAGCGCGCCGTTTCGGTGTTCGTGCAGCGCCAGCCCGGCGCCAACACCATCGCGGTGGTCAAGCAGATTCGCAGCATTCTGCCCCAGTTCCGGGCCATGCTGCCCGCCGGCATCGACCTGGAAATCCGCCATGACCGCAGCGAAAGCATCCGCGCCTCGGTGGCCAAGGTGCAGGAAAACCTGCTGATTGCCGCCGGACTGGTGGTGCTGGTGATCTTCGTCTTCCTGCGCAAGGTTTCGGCCACCATCATCCCGGCCCTGGCGCTGCCCATCGCGGTGGTGGGCACCTTCGCCGGCATGTCGCTGATGGGCTTCACCCTGGACAATCTCTCGCTGATGGCGCTGACGCTCTCGGTCGGCTTTGTGGTCGATGACGCCATCGTGATGTTGGAAAATATCGTTCGCCACATCGAACTGGGCGAAAAGCCTTACGAGGCGGCGCTGAACGGCTCCAAGGAGATCGCCTTCACCATCCTCTCCATGACCCTGTCGCTGGCCGCGGTGTTCATTCCCGTCGTGTTCATGGGCGGTGTTGTCGGCCGGCTGCTCTATGAGTTCTCGGTCACCATCGTGATGGCGATCCTGTTCTCGGGCCTGGTATCGATCACGCTCACCCCCATGCTGTGCGCGCGCATGCTGCATGACGAAAGCCATATCAAGCACAACGCCTTTTATCGCTGGAGCGAAGCCGGCTTCAACTGGATGCAGGATGGCTATAATCGCAGCCTGGCCTGGAGCGTGCACAACAAGCCCTTCATCATGCTGTTGTTCGCAGCTTCGATAGGCGCCAGCGTGTGGCTGTTCGAGAAAATGCCGCAGGACTTCCTGCCGCCGGACGACCAGGGCCAGTTGAACGCCGCCATCCAGGCGGCCAACGGCACCTCGTTCGAGAAAATGGTGGCCTATGGCCAGCAGGTCAGCAAAATCGTCCATGCCGATCCCAATGTCGCCGGCGCAATGCTGGACGTGAATTCCAGCGGCGCCGGCGCCAATTCCGCCAGCCTCAACATCATGCTCAAAACCCTGGGCGCGCCGCGCAAGCTGATGGCGGACGAGGTGGCGGCGGAGTTGCGCCGCAAAGTGAACAACTTGACCGGCATCAATGTGTTCGTGACCTATCCCGCGCAGATCAATATCGGGGCGCGCTCCTCGCGTTCAACCTATCAATACACGCTGCAGGGGCCGGACCTGACGCAGTTGCAGAACGTCGGCACCCAGCTGGAGGACGAACTCAAAACCATGCCGCAATTCGTCGGCGTCACCACCGATTTCGACAAGGCGACGCCCTCGGCGGATGTCCATATCGACCGCGAGCGTGCCGCGGCGCTCAAGGTCACGCCGTCACAGATCGAGAATGCCATGGGTTACGCCTTTGGCGGCGAGCAGGTGTCGCTGATCTATGATTCCGCCGACCAGTATTCGGTGATGCTGGAGTTGTTGCCGCAATATCAGAGCAATACCGATTCCCTGCGCTCGCTTTACATCACCGCCAAGAACGGCGCGCTGGTGCCGCTGTCCGCGGTGACCACCAGCGACATCCGCACCATGCCGCTCTCGGTGAATCATTCGGGCCAGATGCCGTCGGTCACCGTGTCCTTCGACACGGCCCCGGGCTATTCGCTGAGCGACGCGGTGACGGGCCTCCAGCAGGCAAGCGACGCCATCGCCATGCCGCAGACGGTGGTGGGATCGTTCCAGGGCCAGGCCGACGCCTTCCAGCAATCCATGGCCAATATGGGCCAACTGCTCTTCATCGCGGTTCTCACCGTCTATATCGTACTGGGCATCCTGTATGAGAGTTTCATCCACCCGCTCACCATCCTGTCGGGCTTGCCCTCGGCCGCGGTGGGGGCGCTGCTTACGCTCTGGCTGGTGGGTTTGCCGCTGACGGTTTACGCCTTTGTCGGCATGATCATGCTGGTGGGCATCGTCAAGAAGAACGCCATCATGATGATCGATTTCGCGCTGCATAAGCAGAGGAGCGAGAAGGGCGTGAGCGCCGAAACGGCTATCCTGGAGGCCGCGCGCATCCGCTTTCGCCCCATCATGATGACCACTATGGCGGCCTTGATGGGCACCCTGCCGGTGGCGTTCGGCACAGGCATCGGCTCGGAATCGCGGCGGCCGCTGGGCCTGTGCGTGGTGGGCGGGCTGCTCTTCTCCCAGGCGCTTACGCTCTACATCACGCCGGTGATCTATACCTATCTGGACCGGCTGGGCGGGATAAGGCTGTTCGGCTCCCGAGGCAAAAAATCATCCCAGTCGCCTGCCGCGGCTGAGTGAGAGCCGCGTTTGGCGGCCGGCAGGCCGCCAATGATTTGGTCCGTCGCTAGGCGCGCTAGCGTCAGCGTTGTGCGCGCGTAGTGCGACGACCAAATCAAGCGGCGAGCGCGCCGAGCACAGGCAAGGCGCAACCGACCCGCCATACGGTGCAAGCCCACCCGATTACCCGCATTCCCGGGAACATTGGCGGAAGCCGGCGGTAAAATATTACCTTTTAGTTTCATGACGTTAATGACATGGGCTGGCGGCAACATAACTTGCCGGTGCCAGGATTCTGAGACATTTGTGAGAAACTTTTGGCGTATAGAGGCCTGGGGGGACATCGAAAAGCCGTTAAGGCCCGGCAACTATTGATGTTTTTGGCATCCCATGCGATTGGCGCGCAGTCGAAATATAGAGGTGAATTTCTGTAAGCTTCGCAATGCGCTGCCAAAGTGTAGGCAGTGTCACTGTCGAAAACGTCAGAAACCGCCACAACAAAACGGTTCGCGCCATGCCGGACGGCGTCGGCGCCAGACCGGTCAGCATTGAAGACAGGAAGACTCATATGAATGTGCAAGTGCCCCCCAAGCGGGTGGAACAGAATCTGCGGCAGGACGACCAGCCCGGCCTGCTGGCGCGGCTGCGCCCGTTCCTGATCGGCGGCGTCGCTTTGGCTGTGATTATCGGCGCCTACTCCTACTACTCGCATGATTCCGGCGCCGGCAATGGCCGCGGCCGTGGCATCCAGGGCGCCCCGCCCGTGAAGGTGGCCGCCGCCCATCAGCAAGAGATGCCGGTGATCGAGAAAACCATCGGCACCGTGGTGGCCAATTCCACGGTTTCGGTGACGGCGCGCGTCCAGGGCCAGCTCACCAAGGCTTATTTCAAGGAAGGCCAAATGGTGAAAGAGGGCGACCTGCTGTTCCAGATCGATCCGGCGCCGTTTCAGGCCGCTTATGACGCCACGCTCGCCACGCTTGAGGGCGCCAAGACCAATGCCGACCGTTCCGCGGCCCTGTTGAAACAGAACGCCATCGCGCCGCAGACCAATGACAACAACCAGGCCGCCTATGATCAGGCCAAAGCCAATGCGGAAGCCGCGCGCCTCAACCTGCAATTCACCGAGATCCGTTCCCCGATCACCGGCAAGACCGGGCCGATTTTGCTGCAACCGGGCAACCTGGTTTCGGTCAACGGCTTGACCGCGCCCCTGGTGACCATCACCCAGGTCCAGCCGATCAAGGTTTCCTTCGCCCTGCCCCAGGTCGACCTGCCGCGCATTCAGGCGCGCACGCACACCGCCGAGGGCCTGAAAGCAGTGGTCGCCCTGCATGACGCAGGCGGCGACCAGGATCTGGACGCTCCGGTGGATTTCATCAGCAATCAGGTGGCTGCCACCAGCGGCACCATCGAATTGCGCGCAAGCTTTCTCAACACCGATCTGGCGCTGGTGCCGGGCCAGCTGGTGGATGTGGTGGTCCAGCTTGCCAGCATTCCCAACGCCATTGTGGTGCCGCGCGAAGCGGTAAATCTGGGGCCTACCGGACCTTACGTCTATGTGGTGGATGCGGACGAGCATGTCGCGCAGATGCGCCCCATCCAGATCGCCTTCGATGATGGCGTCAACGCCGCCATTGTCGGCAACGTCCATGACGGCGACCAGGTGATCGTGGATGGTCAGTTGCGCGTTATCCCGGGCGGCAAGGTCACCTTCCCGGGCGTCGGCGGCGGCAATGGCCAAGGGGGTGGCGGCGCCAGGGGCGGCCGGGGCAGACCGAGCCGTGGCGGGCGTGGCGGCCAGGGCCAGGCAGGCAATCCGCAGAATGCGGGTTAGGCCATGAATATCTCAAGAATCTTTATCGAGCGGCCGGTGATGACCACCTTGGTCATGGCCGCGTTTATCATCTTCGGCGTGTTCGGCTATCTGAACCTGCCGGTCTCCGACCTGCCCAAAATGGACTTTCCCACCATCAATGTGGGCGCCAACCTGCCCGGCGCAGACCCTGAGACCGTGGCTTCGGCCCTCGCCGCCCCGCTGGAAAACGCCTTTTCCACCATCAACGGCATCGACTCGATGACCTCGTCATCGCGCCAGGGCATGACCAACATTTCCATCCAGTTCAACCTGGACCGCAACATCGACGCCGCCGCCCAGGACGTGCAGGCCGCGATCAGCGGCGCCCTGCGCGCGCTGCCCCGCAACCTGCCGGTGCCGCCCACCTTCCGCAAGGTCAATCCGACGGACCAGCCCATCATCTTCATCGCCATGTGGTCGGACACGGTCAAGCCCTCCCAGCTTGACGAATATGCCGAGACCATGCTGGCCCGGCAGCTTTCCACCATTGACGGCGTGGCCCAGGTGGATGTGGGCGGCGCGGCCAAATATGCGGTGCGCATCCAGGCCGACCCTTCCGCCCTGGCGGCGCGCAGTATCGGCTTCGACGTCCTGCAAACCGCCGTGGCGTCCGCCAACGTCAACCAGGCGACCGGCGCGCTGAACGGCAATATGCAATCCCAGATCATTCATACCGACGGCCAGCTCAACAATGCGCAGGAATTTTCCCGGCAGATCTTCGCCTATCGGGGCGGTGAGCCGGTGCGCATCGGCGACGTCGCCACTGTGCTTGATGGATTGCAGGTTCCCAACAACCGCAGCTGGTACAAGGGCAAGTCCGCCATCGTGATCGACATCCTGCGCCAGCCCGGCTCCAACACCGTGGAGACCATCCAGCGCGTCCGGGCGGTGCTGCCCCAATTCCAGCTCAGCCTGCCGCCCAGTGTCCATCTTGAAATTGCCTATGACCAAAGCCAAAACATCAAGTCTTCGATTGACGATGTCGAAATCACCCTGCTGATCGCCGCCGCCCTGGTGGTGCTGGTGATCTTCGCCTTCCTGCGCCGAGTCTCCGCCACCCTCATTCCTTCACTGGCGCTACCCATCGCGGTGATCGGCACCTTCGCCGGCATGTCGACCTTCGGCTTCAATCTCGACAATCTGTCGCTGATGGCGCTGACCCTGTCGGTGGGTTTTGTGGTGGATGACGCCATCGTGATGCTGGAGAATATCGTCCGGCACATCGAACACGGCATGAAGCCCTATGACGCGGCGATGAAGGGCGCGAGCGAAATCGGCTTTACCATCCTGTCGATGACCCTGTCGCTGGCGGCGGTGTTCATTCCCATCGTGTTCATGGGCGGCATTGTGGGGCGGCTGCTGCACGAATTCGCCGTCACCATCGTCATCGCCATCGTCTGTTCGGGCGTCATTTCAGTGACGCTGACGCCCATGCTCTGCGCCCGAATCCTGAGCAGCGAGGAGGGTGAGAACCACAACGCCTTTTATAGGGCCAGCGAAGCCGCTTTCGACTGGATGCTCTCGACCTATGACCGTTCGCTGACTTGGGGCTTGCGCCACAAGCCCGTCATCATGGGCATCTTTGCGGCCAGCATCGCCGCTTCGGCGTTTCTGTTCTGGATCATGCCCCAGGACTTTTTGCCCAGCGACGATGTCGGCCGCATCAACGGCCAGATCCAGGCCGCCAACGGCACCTCGTTCGCCCAGATGGAAAGAATTCTCATCCAGGCGCGGGACATCGTCGAGGCCGATCCCAATGTGCAAAGCGTCAATTCCCAGATGGGCGGCGGCAACGGTTCGGCGGGCACCAATTTCGCCGGCTTGAACCTGATCGTGCTCAAGCCGATGGACCAGCGCCAAGCCTGCCCCGGCTTTAATATCATCCCCTGCCATATGTCGGCCGACCAAGTGATTACAGAAATGCGGCGCAAATTGAACCGCATCACCGGCGCCAATGTATTTCTTTCCAATCCGCCGCCGGTCAGGATAGGTGGACGCGGCGGGCGGTCCAATTACCAGTACACCCTGCAGGGACTGGATATGGATGAACTTGCAGCCGCTTCCAACCGGCTGATGGACGAGATGCGGAAGAACCCGGCCTTTGTGGGCATCAACAGCGACTTTGATTCAGTGATGCCTTCGGTGCATGTTGAGGTTGACCGCGACCGCGCCGCCGCCTTCGGAGTCACGGTTATGCAGATCGAAAATGCGCTGGGCTCGGCCTTCTCCCAGGCCCAAGTCTCCCAGATCAACATGCCATCCAACCAGTATCAGGTGATCCTGGAACTGCTGCCGAAATACCAAAGCTCCGTGACTTCCCTGTCGCAGATTTACGTCACGGCTGGCGGCGCGGGCACGGGCGTCGCCGCCGGCACTCTTGTGCCGCTGACCGCGGTGACCAAGATCGTCAACGGCACCATGCCGGTCAGCATCAACCATTCCGGCCAAATCCCCGCTATCACCGTGTCTTTCGATATGGCGCCTGGTTATGCGCTGTCGGATGCGGTGACCGGTGTGCGCGAAGCCACGGCCGGAGCCGACCTGCCCGCGGACATTAACGGCAGTTTCCAGGGCACCGCGGCAGCCTTCCAGCAATCCACCCAGAATATGGGCCTGCTGCTTATCGTCGCCATGCTGGTGGTCTATATCATCCTGGGCATCCTGTATGAGAGCTTCATCCATCCCTTCACCATCCTGTCGGGCCTGCCTTCGGCGGCGATGGGGGCGCTGTTGACGCTGTTCATCTTCGGCATGCCGCTGACGCTCTATGCCTTTGTCGGCATGATCATGCTGATCGGCATCGTCAAGAAGAACGCCATCATGATGATCGACTTCGCCCTTCACCGGCAGCGCGCCGACGGTTTGGTGGCGGAAAAGGCAATTTACGAAGCGGCGCTGGTCCGTTTCCGCCCGATCATGATGACCACCATGGCGGCGATGATGGGCACCATGCCGATCGCGCTGGGCGTGGGCGCGGGCGCATCGTCGCGCCGCCCGCTGGGCTTGTGCGTGGCGGGCGGCCTGCTGCTCTCGCAGCTTCTGACCCTTTACATCACCCCGGTGATTTACATTTACCTCGACCGGCTGGCCGGCATGCAGCTGCTGTCCTGGGGCCGCAACAAGAAGTTGCGCCCCGCGCCTGCTGAGTAGGGTGCAGCGTAATTAAGTGACAGAAAAAGGCGCCGGACCTGCGGCGCCTTTTTCTTTATATCTGCTGGCCGACCGGCTGTGGCCTCCGCCGGTCGAAGGGGCCGGATAGAAAGAGGCCGGCGGCATAGCCGCCCAGATGCGCTTGCCAGGCGATCAGCCCGACCTCGCCGGCCATGCCCAGCCCGGTGAAGCCCGCCACGATATTGAGCGCCGCCCAGACAAGCGTGAACAACAGGATCTGGCGCGAGAGGAGCGGCAGCATGGGCGCCTCGGAGGGCGGGCCATCTTCCGCCGCCCAGGATGGGCGTTCGGTCGGCAATAGCCTGATGCCAGCCGCCATCAGGCCGGAAATGGCGCCGGACGCCCCGATCACCGGATCGGGCGAGCCCCAGTTGAACGCCAGATAGGTCGCAACCGCCAAGACGCCGCAGATAGTAAAGAACAGCAGAAACAGCAAAGCACCGAACCGCCGCGCCACGATCGGGCCGAAAGCAAGCAGCCAAAGGCAGTTGATGGCCAAGTGGGTATAGTCGTTGTGAAGCGTCATATAAGTAAGAAATGGCGGTCCGAGCTGGAACAGGTTGATCCCGTGCTGGGACAGAAAGTCAGAGCTGAGGCGCGCGGGGATGAAGGCGAACCGGTTGACCATGTCCATCGACTGGTCCGCCGGCAGCAGGGTGCGCGCCACATGCAGTCCCACCAGAAGGCCGATCAGCAGAAGCACCACCAAAGGCGCGCGAAAGACGGGCTGGCGGGGCGAATCGGGCGCGAGGAAGGCCATGGATTATATCTAGGGGGTTCCCGGCTCAAGGCAAATGCTTCGGGCGCGGCCCTGGTCTGGCATTGTCGCATTGGGTGTCCGCCAAACCGGCGGAATTCGCGATTTTCCGGGGTTTCGGGCAGGGGGAATGCTGGGGATAGGGATGGCTTTATAGGCCTTCCTTACTTTTGATTTTTGGTGCGGCCCGCGCTATCTGGCGGCATGACCGGCTTGCCGATTGACTTGGACGCATTCAACGCCGCGCCGCTGACGCGCTGGCCTTTCCCCTTCCTGATGGTGCCGCGCTTTGTGAAGGCGGAAGCGATGACGGCGATCAACGCCGATTATCCTTTGGTCGCCCATCCCGGGTCATTTCCGCTGCCCACGCTTGAATATGGCCCGGCCTTTGCCGCTTTCATCGCGGCAATCGAGGGCCCTGCGTTCACCGGCGCAGTGGAAAAAAAACTGGGCCTAGACCTCAAGGGGCGGCCTACCATGGTGACGGCGCGCGGGATTTCGGCGGCGCGCGACGGCCAGATTCACACCGACAGCCGCACCAAGCTGGTCACCGTGCTGATCTATATGAACAATGACTGGGAAGCGAAAACCGGCCGGCTGCGGTTGCTGCGCGGTCCGGACAATCTGGACGACGTGATCGCCGAAGTGCCGCCCGATCAAGGCACGCTGCTGGTCTTCAAGAACGAGCCCAATGCCTGGCACGGCTTTCACCCCTTTGAAGGCCCTCGCCGGGTGATTCAGCTCAACTGGGTGACGGATATGGGCGTGGTTAGGCGCGAACAGGCGAGGCACCGTGTCAGCGCTTTTTTTAAAAGATTGCGCGGGAAATCCGCGCCGGAGCGGATGTGACTAGCCGAGGTAGTCGTGCCAGTTTCCTGAAAAATCGCGAACACGGTGGCCCGATGCGGTTTTCTCAAGATGGGATGAATCCAGCGGCACCTTGCCAAAGCCGCCGGGAATATCGAGCACATAGCTGGGCTGGGCCAGGCCGGACAATTGGGCGCGCAAGGCGCGTGTCAGGGCGAGCCCGTCTTCGATGCTGACGCGAAAATGCGAAGTGCCGCGCGCCAGGTCGGGGTGATGCAGGTAGTAGGGCTTGACGCGGTTCTCAAGAAAGGCGCGCATCAGCGCCGCCAGCGCCTCGCCATTGTCGTTCACGCCTTTGAGCAACACCGACTGGCTGACCAGGGGAATGCCGGCATCGGCGAGCCGCGCCAAGGCCTGTTTGGCTTCCGCTGAAAATTCCTTTGCGTGATTGGCATGGATCGCCACCCAGGTTGTGGCGCCGGGCGCGAGCAGCGCGGCGATGAAATCATCGCTCAGCCGCCCCGGATCCACCATCGGCACACGGGTATGCCAGCGCACCAGCTTGACATGGGAAATGGCGGCAAGGCGGTGGGTGATGTCGCCGGCGCGGCGCGGCGAAAGAATGAAGGGATCACCGCCGGTCAGGATCACTTCCTCGATTTCGGGATGAGCCGCGATATACTCATAAGCGCGGGCGAAATCCTGCACCGTCAAGGCATTGGCTTTTCCCGGCCCGATCTGCTCGCGGCGGAAACAGAAGCGGCAATAGACCGGGCAGCGCGATACCGCTTTGAACAGCACCCGGCCGGGATGGCGATGGACGATGCCGGGCACGGTTTCATGCGCCGCATCGCCGATGGGATCTGAGCGTTCGGCTTCGGATTCGATCAATTCGGCGATATCGGGCAGGAACTGACGGGCGATGGGATCGAAGGGGTCGGCCGGATCGATCAGCGCCTGGAGCGTGGGCGAAACCGCAACGGAATATTTCTTCGCGACCAGGGCGAGAGTCATTCGTGCTTTTTCAGTTCAGGCAGGAACACGGTCAAAAGTCCCATAAGCGGCAGGAAGGCGCAGACCTTATAGACGAAGGTGATGCTGGTGGCATCGGCCAGCAATCCCAGCGCCGCCGCGCCGATGGCGCCCATGCCAAAGGAAAAGCCGTAAAACAGGCCTGAAATCATGCCCAGCTTGCCGGGCAGCAATTCCTGGGCATAGACCACAATGGCGGGGAAGGCTGAAGCCAGGATCGCTCCGATCACCACCGACAAAATTTCGGTCCAGAACAGGTTGGCGTAAGGCAACATCAGGGTGAAAGGCAACGGCCCCAGAATGGAAATCCAGATCACATATTTGCGGCCAAAACGATCGCCCAGCGGGCCGCCGGCAAAGGCGCCCACCGCCACCGCGGCCAGGAAATAAAACAAATGCAACTGCGCCGACGGCACCGAGATATGGAACGTCTGGATCAGGTAGAAGGTGAAATAATTGCTGATGCTGACCAGGTAGAAATATTTTGAAAAAATCAGCAGCGCCAGAATGAAGATAATGGTCAGGATCCGGGCCAGCGGCAAAGGCTCATGGCGCATGGCCTTGTGCGCGGCACGGATGCGCGCCAGGCCGTGGTGTTTGTACCAACTGCCGACTTTGGTGAGGATGATAATGCCCAGCAGCGCCGCGCCGGCATACCAGGCGACGCCGCGCTGGCCATAAAGCGCGACAACAAAGGCGGCGCTGAGCGGACCCAGCGCCGAGCCGATATTGCCGCCGGTCTGGAACAGCGATTGGGCGAAGCCATGCCTGCCACCAGACGCCATGCGCGCGACGCGGGCGGATTCGGGATGGAATACCGACGACCCCAGGCCCACCAGCATGGCGGCCAGGAGCACGATGGCATAGGAGCCCGCAAAACCCAGCACCAGAAGCCCGGCCAACGTGGAAACCATGCCCAGCGGCAGCGAGTAAGGCATCGGCCGGCGGTCGGACGCATACCCCACCCATGGCTGCAGCAGCGAGGCGGTGCCCTGGAACACCGCCGTGATCACGCCGATCTGGGCAAAGCTGAGATGAAAATCCGTTTTCAGGATGGGATAGATGGCCGGCAGCAAGGCCTGCATCATGTCATTGAGCAGATGACAAAAGGAGATCGCGAACAGCACCGCAAAGCTGGTGTCCTGGGCGATTTTGAGCGGCGTGGCGGTCGTATCGGTCATGGGTCCGGAAACTGCAGTCAGAGCGGCTTTATTGCCAGCCCCGATATGTCATGGCGGCTATGAAGACAATGGCGTCCAAAGCACAGAATTGATGTCGGGTGCTCCGGACGCCAGCATCACCAGCCGGTCGAAGCCCAATGCCACGCCCGAGGCCGGCGGCATATGCGCCAGGGCGGCCAGGAAATCGTCGTCCAGCGGGTAGCGATGGCCGTACACCCGCTGCTTTTCATCCATTTCGGCGGTGAAGCGGGCGCGTTGTTCGGTGGCGTCGGTCAACTCGCCAAAGCCGTTGGCCAGTTCGACGCCACAGGCATAGAGCTCAAACCGCTCGGCCAGGCGCCCGTCATCCGGTTTGGCGCGAGCCAGGGCAGCTTCGGCGCGGGGATATTCATAAAGAATGGTGGGCGCCCTCAGGCCCAGTTTGGGTTCGATCCGCGCAGTCAGCGCCTTGCTGAAAATATCCGACCAGCCGTCATGGGCGGCGATGTTGAGCCCGGCGCGCCGGGCGCGGCTGGCCAGCATGTCGCGGTCGCCCACGCCTTGTGGCGAAAGCGTGTCCAGAAGCTCGATCCCGGCATGGATGCGGAAAGCCTCAGCCACCGTCAGCCATTGAGCTTCGGCAAAAGCATCGCAGCTTCGGTCCAGGTAAGTGAGCGGGCGCCCGGACGTTTGCGCGGCCAGCCGGACCAGCGCCAGCGCATCTTCGATCACAGCCCTGTAATCGGCGCCCGCGCGATACCATTCCAGCATGGTAAATTCGGGCGCATGCAGGCACCCACGCTCGTGGTTGCGGAATACCCGGGCAAATTCGAAAATCTTCTCTTCGCCCGCCGCCAGCAATTTCTTGGCGGCGAATTCCGGCGAGGTGTGAAGATAAAGTTTTTGGCGGCTGCCATCGGGCAGCACGGCCTCGGTTTCAAAAGCATGCAGATGCGCCTCATTGCCCGGCGAGGCGGCCAGGATGCCGCATTCCACCTCGCTGAAGCCCTGGAGGGTGAAATGCTCCCGGATATGCGTCTTTATCCGGCCCCGAAGGGCCAAGAGCGGCTTGCGATCGGCGTGGTTTTCCGGCTCCCACCAGGGCATTTGTTTCTTCCCTCCTTTAATGGTCGCACGGCCCGCGGAAGTCGCTAGCGGCAGCGTAGGCGACGCTCTACACTTTTCCTGGCCGATGCTCCTTGCCGCTGTGCGGCAACCCCTGCTAAAGACCCCCACAAATTCCGCGATTTGAGAGGTTCCCTTGGTTTCGGTTATCGCCAGCTCTGTGCGCAAAGGCAATGTCCTGGAGAAGGACGGTAAGCTCTATCTTGTGCTGACCGCCGAGAATATCCATCCCGGCAAGGGCACGCCCGTCACCCATCTGGAAATGCGCCGCATTTCGGACGGGGTGAAAACCGTGGAACGCCTGCGCACCACTGACAGTATCGAAAAGGCGTTTGTCGAACACGACGATTATAATTACCTCTACCAGGACGGCGACACTTTTGTGTTCATGCAGCCTGAGACCTTCGACCAGGTGCCGGTATCGGCCGAGGTGGTGGGCGACCGCGCCCCCTATCTGACCGAAAACATGCGGGTGCAGCTGCAGACGTTTGAGGGCCGGCCAATTTCCATCGAAATTCCCCAACGAGCCACCTTCGAGGTGGTGGAGACCGAGCCAGTAATGAAAGGCCAGACCGCTTCAGGCTCCTTCAAGCCCGCGGTCCTGTCCAACGGGGTGCGCACCATGGTGCCGACCCATATCGTGGTGGGCACAAGAATTGTTGTGATGACCGAGGACGGCGCCTATGTCGAGCGGGCAAAAGATTAGGAACTCGGCCTTATTTTACAGCGTCAGGCGGGGTTTGCGGCCATAGGCGGTCTTGCTGCTTTGTGCTAGTTTTCCCCGCCAAATTTCCGGAGGACTCCCATCTATGAAGACCGTCATGCTTGGCCTTGCTTTGGCCGCCAGTTTTAGCCTGCCCGCTTTCGCCGCCCTCAAGGTCGGCGACACCGCGCCCGATTTCACCGCCACCGCCAGCCTGGGCGGCAAGGATTCCACTTTCAATCTTTACAACGCTCTGAAGAAAGGCCCGGCGGTGGTCTATTTTTATCCCTCCGCCTACACGGGGGGCTGCGACCTGGAAGCCCATACTTTCGCTGAAAGCGCCGACAAGTTCGACACCGCCGGCGCCACCATTATCGGGGTTTCCGCCGACAATCTGGACCGGCTGAACCAGTTTTCCGCCGATCCCAATTTCTGCGCCGGCAAATTCTCCATCGCCTCGGACGAAAGCACGACTATCGCCAAGTCCTATGATCTTAAGGTGACGGCGGCGGTCGCCGGCCGCAAGGACGTCCGCGGCGTGGAAATCGGCCATGGTTTCATCGAGCGCACCACCTTTGTGGTCGGCAAGGATCACAAGGTCATCGCGGTGATGTCGTCCGCCGACGACAAGCTCACCCCCGACCAGCATGTCGATAAGTCGCTGGAGATGATCCAGAAGATGAAGATGGCGGCCAAGTAAGCAGGCCTGTCAGGTAAGCAAATGCGGCGCCCGGCGAAGAAACGCCGGGCGCTTTTTTTGTGCGTGCCGGACTCTGACGAATGGTCATCCACAGAGGGTGATGCCGCAGCGCAATATCCAGAAATAACATAATGAATACAATGGCTTGTTGTGACATGAAAGCCACGCTAGCGTGGCAAGGAAACGTCTTTGTGACAATCCCAAGTCTTGCTTTAGTCCGGGTGGGCTGACGCGGGTTTTAGGGGCATCTAAACCATCTAAGTCCGACGATGCATCCGGCGCATTATCTGCGCGCCGGCAATAACGCAAACTGCAAAGCCGGGATTTGGGGAATGGGGAGTTTCAAGCCGACGATACGGGCCCTGGCCATGGCGGCCGCGATGGTGGCGCCGCTCGCGTTGCTGGTTGCGCCTGCACCCGCGCACGCTTCGATCCGCGACACCGTCAATGACCTGCTCGACAAAGTTGCCCGGATCGCCGACCCCGCCGCTACGGCCCCGGCGGAATCCGGCATAAGGCGGCCGGCGGCTCCCCTGAAGGCTCCCGAACTCGACCCGTTCCAGTCCGCCCTGCCGGACTTCAACATGCCGTCGCTGCCCTCGGTGGCGGTGGCCGAATTGCCTGAGCCTTCGGTGGAAAACCCGCTGAAAAAGATGTTCTGCGCCGAATATGCGCGGATGCGTTCGGGGTTAGCCATGTTCGGCGACGCCAAATATTGGTGGGCCCGCGCCCAAAATCTTTATGCCCGCGCCAAGGCGCCGGCGGAAAATGCGGTGATGGTGTTCAAGGTCACACCACGGCTGAAGCTGGGCCATGTCGCGGTGGTCACCAAGATCGTTTCGAACCGCGAGATCAGGGTGGACCAGGCCAATTGGCAAAATCATGGCGAGATCGACCATTCCACCCCCGTGCTGGACGTCAGCAAGAAAAATGACTGGAGCCAGGTGCGGGTGTGGGACATCAAGTCCAGCCAGTTCGGCCGGGTTTATCCGATCTCCGGGTTTATTTCGCAGGACCTGATCCGCCAGGCGGATAACGAATAATCGAAATTCAGGTCCAGTCTTTGCCCTTGTGCGGCTTGCGGATCAGCGCCGGCTCGGCGAAGCCCGGCTTGGCGGCGACTGGCGTCGCCTTCTTGTCGGCCTTGGGTTTTTTCTTTTCCCGATTGTTCTTCTGTTCGCGATTGGCCATGGCAGCCCTCCAAGTTTTGCGTCGAAAACCAAGATTAGCAAATACCTGAAAAACAAAAAGCCCCGCCAGTTACCTGGCGGGGCTCGATGTTTGTGATGGCGGATATTGGATTTCTTCTTCCTGCCCTTGGCAGACCTGGCAGCGTCCTACTCTCCCGCGGCTTGAGCCGCAGTACCATGGGCGCAGAAGGCTTTGACGGCCGAGTTCGGAATGGGATCGGGTAGAATTCCCTCGCTATGACCACCAGGTCGGCAAAGGACAGGAAGACCGGCGTGTTTCCACGCCGGCGCACAAGAAATCTATACGACACACTGACCGAATTTTAGTTTTGGGTATTGGAATGCCTGGCTTTGTTTCCAGGCATGAAACGAGTGCTGGCAATCAAGCCAATCGAGCGATTAGTACCAGTCAGCTCAATACATTGCTGTACTTACACATCTGGCCTATCGACGGGGTAGTCTTCCCCGGCTCTCAAGCGAAACCTGGTTTTGAGGTGAGTTTCCCGCTTAGATGCTTTCAGCGGTTATCTCGTCCGTATTTAGCTACTCGGCTATGCCACTGGCGTGACAACCGATCCACCAGAGATACGTTCGTTCCGGTCCTCTCGTACTAGGAACAAGTCCTCTCAAGTTTCGAACACCCACGGCAGATAGGGACCGAACTGTCTCACGACGTTCTAAACCCAGCTCACGTACCACTTTAAATGGCGAACAGCCATACCCTTGGGACCGGCTACAGCCCCAGGATGTGATGAGCCGACATCGAGGTGCCAAACCGCACCGTCGCTATGGACGCTTGGGTGCGATCAGCCTGTTATCCCCGGCGTACCTTTTATCCGTTGAGCGATGACCCTTCCACGCGGGATCACCGGATCACTATGACCGACTTTCGTCTCTGCTTGGTCCGTCGACCTTGCAGTCAGGCAGGCTTTTGCCATTGCACTCAGCATCCGATTTCCGACCGGATTGAGCCTACCATCGCGCGCCTCCGTTACTCTTTGGGAGGCGACCGCCCCAGTCAAACTGCCCACCATACACTGTCTCGGATCCCGTTTCGGGATCGCGGTTAGACATCAGGAACAAGAAGGGTGGTATTTCACATTTCGGCTCCACGAGAGCTAGCGCCCTCGCTTCAATGCCTACCACCTATTCTACACATCCCATTCCTAATGCCAGTGTAAAGTTGCAGTAAAGGTGCACGGGGTCTTTCCGTCTGACCGCGGGAACCCCGCATCTTCACGGGGAATTCAATTTCGCTGAGCCTGTATTGGAGACAGTGGGGAAGTCGTTACGCCTTTCGTGCAGGTCGGAACTTACCCGACAAGGAATTTCGCTACCTTAGGACCGTTATAGTTACGGCCGCCGTTTACTGGGGCTTCGATTCAATGCTTTCACATCTCCTCTTAACCTTCCAGCACCGGGCAGGCGTCAGACGCTATACGTCATCTTTGGATTTCGCAGCGTCCTGTGTTTTTAGTAAACAGTCGCCACCCCCTGCTATGTGCCCCCGACTCCTACTTGCGTAAGAATCGGGCCCTCTTCTTCCGAAGTTACGAGGGCAATTTGCCTAGTTCCTTCAATACAGTTCTCTCAAGCGCCTTAGCATACTCTGCCAGTCCACCTGTGTCGGTTTGGGGTACGGACTATGTGGGAGCTATTTCCTGGGACCACTTCACGGCCGGGCCAATCCAATAAGGCCCGACAATTTGCATGATCCGTCACTTCCCACTGGCTGCGGAATATTTACCGCATTCCCATCGGCTACGCCTTTCGGCCTGGCCTTAGGGTCCGGCTAACCCTGCGCAGATTAACTTGACGCAGGAACCCTTGGACTTCCGGCGAGAGGGTCTCTCACCCTCTTTATCGCTACTCATGTCAGCATTCTTACTTCCGATACCTCCAGGCTCGCTCACGCTCACCCTTCGCAGGCATACGGAACACTCTGCTACCATTCACCTTGCGGTGAATCCTAAGCTTCGGCTCATGGCTTAATCCCCGTTACATCTTCGGCGCAAAGTTCCTTATTTAGATCAGTGAGCTGTTACGCTTTCTTTAAATGATGGCTGCTTCTAAGCCAACATCCTGATTGTTTTGGGAACCTCACATCCTTTCAAACTTAGCCATGAATTGGGGGCCTTAGCTGTAGGTCAGGGTTTTTATCCCTCTTCACGACGGACGTTAGCACCCGCCGTGTGTCTGCCATGCTCAGCACTCATCGGTATTCGGAGTTTGGTTAGGTTTGGTAAGCGGTGAAGCCCCCTAGCCCATCCAGTGCTCTACCCCCGATGGTGATACATGACGCGCTACCTAAATAGCTTTCGCAGAGAACCAGCTATCTGCAAGTTTGATTGGCCTTTCACCCCTAGCCACAACTCATCCCCGACTTTTTCAACAGGCGTGGGTTCGGTCCTCCAGTGCGTGTTACCGCACCTTCAACCTGGTCATGGCTAGATCACTTGCTTTCGGGTCTCATCCGTCTAACTCAGTCGCCCTATTCAGACTCGGTTTCCCTGCGCCTCCGCCTTGCGGCTTAAGCTTGCTAGACAGACGAACTCGCTGACCCATTATACAAAAGGTACGATGTCACGGGCTCGCCAAAAACGAGACCTGTTCACCAACCTTCTCTAAAACACATGCATCATCGCGCGATCCGCCGGTTGCCCGGCTGATCACGTTGACGACACATCTGCGTTTTAAAGCAAGGTTGACGAAGCAACTCACCTTTGGTGAGCCCGCTCCATCTGTTTGTAGGCATCCGGTTTCAGGTCTCTTTCACTCCCCTCGCCGGGGTGCTTTTCACCTTTCCCTCACGGTACTAGTTCGCTATCGGTCACACACGAGTACTTAGGCTTGGAGGGTGGGCCCCCCATGTTCAGACAGGATTTCACGTGTCCCGCCTTACTCGAGGACCTTTGTTCTTTCTACCCGTACGGGGCTATCACCCGCTATGGCTGTCCTTTCCAGAACATTCCGGTTCTTAAACAAAGGCCGCTGGCCTGATCCGCGTTCGCTCGCCACTACTGACGGAGTCTCAATTGATGTCCTTTCCTACAGGTACTGAGATGTTTCAGTTCCCTGCGTTTGCTTCTCTCACCTATGTATTCAGTGACAGATAATCCTTGCGGATTGGGTTTCCCCATTCGGAGATCTGCGGGTCAAAGGGTGCTCGCCCCTCACCGCAGCTTATCGCAGCGTGCTACGTCCTTCATCGCCTGTGTGTGCCAAGGCATCCCCCAGATGCCCTTGCTTTAACGCTTGATCGCTCAGCATTCGTTCCATGCCCAGAAACAAAGCCAGCGTAGGAACGACTTCCTACACCGCTGTTATCCCTGGAATGGATTCCATGCGATCAGTCTTGAGTGTCGTATAGATTAACCGGTTGTGCGAACCGGCAAATCCGCCTTCACAATGTCAAATTCCGCGATGCGCTTGCGCGCATCGAAGCTGTTGATTTTCCGTCGTCGTAAAGCCTTCAGAGATCGGGTCGACACCTGCTCGCTTCGCTCGCAGGGCGCCAGCTTTTGTAAGCTCGCTATGCTCGCAAACAAAAGCTAGGCGTGGTGGAGCCAATCGGGATCGAACCGATGACCTCAAGCTTGCAAAGCTAGCGCTCTCCCAACTGAGCTATGGCCCCGTTGTTGTTGAGATCGGTCATCGTTCAGCCTTCGCTTGGAGTGGCTTGCCAGCCGAAGCTGCACGGCGACAGGCCCGCCTTCGCCCTTCGGGCTTCGGCGCGCAGCCTTCGCTGCGCTTCGCGTAGCGAAGGCTGGTGGGCCTGGGAAGACTTGAACTTCCGACCTCACGCTTATCAAGCGCGCGCTCTAACCAACTGAGCTACAAGCCCGATGAGGCTTACGTTCGCCGCGCGAACATGTGTTCGCGCGCGCGACGGAAAAGGAAGGGAAACGAAGGCGGCGGCACGGCGCCAATTGTTCAAGGCGATGTTTGGGATTGCTCGTGAGAGATCCGAAAACATCGATCCTTAGAAAGGAGGTGATCCAGCCGCAGGTTCCCCTACGGCTACCTTGTTACGACTTCGGCCCAGTCGCTGATCCTACCGTGGCCGGCTGCCTCCTTGCGGTTAGCGCGCCGTCTTAAGGTAGAACCAACTCCCATGCCGTGACGGGCGGTGTGTACAAGGCCCGGGAACGTATTCACCGCAGCCTGCTGTTCTGCGATTACTAGCGATTCCACCTTCATGTACTCGAGTTGCAGAGTACAATCTGAACTGGGACGGTTTTTTGGGATTAGCTTGCTCTCGCGAGTTAGCTGCCCACTGTCACCGCCATTGTAGCACGTGTGTAGCCCAGGGTGTAAGGGCCATGAGGACTTGACGTCATCCCCACCTTCCTCCGGCTTGTCGCCGGCGGTCCCTCTAGAGTGCCCAACTGAATGATGGCAACTAAAGGCGAGGGTTGCGCTCGTTGCGGGACTTAACCCAACATCTCACGACACGAGCTGACGACAGCCATGCAGCACCTGTCTCTGAGTCCCTTGCGGGAAAACCCCTATTAGAGGGCGGTCTCAGGATGTCAAACCCTGGTAAGGTTCTGCGCGTTGCGTCGAATTAAACCACATGCTCCACCGCTTGTGCGGGCCCCCGTCAATTCCTTTGAGTTTCAACCTTGCGGCCGTACTCCCCAGGCGGAATGCTTAATGCGTTAGCTGCGCCACTGAATAGCAAGCTATCCAACGGCTAGCATTCATCGTTTACGGCGTGGACTACCAGGGTATCTAATCCTGTTTGATCCCCACGCTGTCGCGCCTGAGCGTCAGTTACGAGCCAGTGAGCCGCCTTCGCCACCGGTGTTCTTCCCAATATCTACGAATTTCACCTCTACACTGGGAATTCCACTCACCTCTCTCGTACTCCAGTCTCACAGTTTCAATGGCAGTTCCGGAGTTGAGCTCCGGGCTTTCACCACTGACTTGGAAGACCGCCTGCGCGCGCTTTACGCCCAGTAATTCCGAACAACGCTAGCCCCCTTCGTATTACCGCGGCTGCTGGCACGAAGTTAGCCGGAGCTTCTTCTACGGGTACCGTCATTATCGTCCCCGTCGAAAGAGTTTTACAACCCGAAGGCCTTCATCACTCACGCGGCATGGCTGGATCAGGGTTTCCCCCATTGTCCAAGATTCCCAACTGCTGCCTCCCGTAGGAGTCTGGGCCGTGTCTCAGTCCCAGTGTGGCTGATCTTCCTCTCAGAACAGCTACCGATCGTCGCCTTGGTAGGCCATAACCCCACCAACTAGCTAATCGGACGCGGGCTGATCTATTGGCGAGAAATCTTTCCCCTTTCGGGCTCATCCGGTATTAGCTGAAGTTTCCCTCAGTTGTTCCGAACCAATAGGTACATTCCCACGCGTTACGCACCCGTCCGCCGGTGATGTATTGCTACATCCCCTAGACTTGCATGTTTGAGGCCTGCCGCCAGCGTTCGTTCTGAGCCAGGATCAAACTCTCATGTTTTGATCCTATCGCAGACGACGCTGAATGCTCTCATTTGGCCGGGCGTGAGCCCGGCCGGTTTGCGTGTTCGCAAAAACTTATGACAAGGGTTGATCGACATCGGGCCCGTCAAGGTCCGACACCGATCGACTTTAGAGTCTTTCATTTTTGCAGAAGAACGCGAGCATTCATTGTCGCTGCTCGATTGTTTCACGCCAAAGTTTGACCCTTGGCGCGAGTGGCATACCGAGCCGCCGCCCACGTTCCCCTTCCTGAAATCACAATGTCAAACAGCGCCCGCCGACGATTTTCACGTCTAAAATCAACGGGAAACACGACTCCGAAGCCAGTGGCCGCGAAGCAGCGTGGGCGCGGGTTATAGGGGGGTGATTTTCGCAAGTCAAACAGGAATATCCGCGTTTTAGGCCTTTTTTTCGGCTCATCGTCGCGGGTCTGTGTACAGGGGGGAATAAGTCCACCCATCGGGTTAGAAACGTCTCGTAGCCCTACATATAGAGCAACGGCCAAAAGACAGGCTTCCCAGGCCCTTTTAACCTGAGAAGCCTTTTCATATCAATGCCTTAGCCGACAGATTCGGCAGCCATCTGGCCCAGATCAGCCCGGTCCAGGTTGGTCATCACGACGCCGTCGCCGCGGTCAAAGCGAACATCGGCCTGGTCGATCCAGACCAGCTTGGTGCTGTCCAGGCGCACCAGAAGCGCCTCGACATGGCCATTGGCGGTATGGGCGACCTGCTCGACCGTGCCGACGCGGTCGCCATTGAGGATTTCCACCCGCTGGCCGACCAGGCCGGGATCGCTTTCATCCAGCGTCCAGCGCGCGAAACGCTCGGGCCAGATGCCGCGATGATAAGCGGCGCGTTCGGCGGCATAGCGTGCGCGCAGGGATTCATAACGTGTGGCCTGATCGTCATAGGCCCGCGCCTTCTGCTGATAATCCTGCTGCGCCTGCTGATTTTGCTGCAGCTGATTCTGATATTGCTGCTGCTGCGCCTGATACTGGCTGTCGGTGGTGGTGGCCTGGGCGCTCGCCTTCTGATCGGTGCTTTCATTGGTGTTGGTGACCTGGCTGTTCAGATCGGCAGTGTCGGCATGTTCCTGCGGCGTGGAATGGGTGGTCGGCATGCCGCCGGCATCCACCCTGTTTTGGTCTTGCGCCAATACGGGCGTGGCCAGAAAGGCGCAAAGGGCAACGCCGCTCACGGCCAAAGCAGTAAATTTCATCGCGGGACTCCACGAAAAGGTTTCGCAGAGAGAAACGCGCCTGCCGCGCAACCGTTCCGGAAAACCCCAATTTCAAAGGGTTTCCAGAAGTTCCGCGAATCCTAGACGGCGGCGGAAATATAGTCCCGCAACGAGTTGGCTTCCCGCAGCGTCTCGGCAATGCGCGTTTTCACCACATCGCCGATCGAGATCATGCCGGCCAGATACTGGCGCTCATCCAGCACCGGCACATGCCGGAAGCGGCCGCGCGTCATCATCTCCATCAACGCTTCAACTGTATCGCTTTCATGGCAGGTGGTGACCTGGCGGCTCATATAGGCGGCGATGGAACGGCCGAGCGCCAGTGCGCCGTCGTCGGCCAGCGCGCGCACCAGATCGCGTTCGGAAAAAATCCCCGCCAACGCGCCACCACTGTCCTGAACCACCACGGCGCCGACATGATGCTGCGCCAGGATGCGCGCGGCCTCGGCCAATGTGGCGCTTTCGGCCATGCCGATAATGTCCCGTCCCTTGTCCTGAAGAATGTGCCTGACCTGCATGACGGCTCCTCCATGGGATGCGTCGCCGTAAAGCCTCTTTCACGGTAACGCGAAAGTCGGCCGGTCCTTTCCGGTCCTCGAAATGCTGCGCCCGGGCGGGGTGACTGGCAAGCCGTTATTGCTTTTGCAGCGCAGCAGGGGCTGCTTGAGCCGGACCCCGATCTGGGGCAAAAGGGCGGCGTTCCGCGACCTTTGGGAAAGGCGCGGATGGTAAAGAGCATTCAGCTTGGCTCTCATAAGCTGAAGATTAATGCGGTGCTGTGGCCGAGAGGCTGAAGGCGGCGGTTTGCTAAACCGTTATACGGTTGAAAAGCCGTATCGAGGGTTCGAATCCCTCCGGCACCGCCAACTCCCTGTTCACGGAAGTGCGCGGGGGGAAGATTGCGACGCTTGCCAATTTCCTTGCAAATCCGGAAACAGAAATAGAGCTGGAGCAACGCGGCGGGTCACTCGTATTAGGACTGGTCAGACCCGCAAACATGACGAAGAAAAAACTCAGAAATCAATCCCACTAGCCTCCTGCCACCGATCTTTCTTAACCGCGTGCGAGCATGACGCCGAGCACGCTCAGCCTCGGCCGAGCGAACAAAGTGCCGAGTTCGGCGCAAACTAAAGTAAAAATGCCTAAACCGTGCCCCGCTACTTCACGTTATCGCCCCAAGAATTGTGCCCCACGTTTCCAATTTCTTCACCACGCCTTTCCTAGACTGGCTGGATTAGGGCGTATCATGGGCGCGGAAGAGTTAAAGCAAGCCGACGCAGTCGCGAGCAAATTTGCTCTGGACCGGCTGCTGTTGCGTTTTTCTGACCCGGCGATCGAGCAACGGTTCGAAGACGAATCGTTGCTTGCGTCGATGAATTTCATTCGCGCCTATGTGATCGGCGGGATCCTGATTTATAGCGTCTTTGGCGTCCTGGACGTCATCACCAAAGACGCCCATCTGCGCTGGCTGCTGTTCCTGCGTTATGGCGTGGTTTGTCCGATCCTTCTGGCTATCTTTATCACCACGTTATTTCCAGTTTTCCGACGTATTTCGCAGCGTCTTTTGTCGCTTGCGATGTTGTCCTCGGGGCTGAGCATTGTCGTCATGACGGCCATCATGCAGGCGCCCTTCAACGCCCAATATTTCGCCGGCATCATCATCGTGGTGGCTTATTGCGGCAGCCTCATCCGGCTTCGCTTTGTTAACTCAACCCTTTGTGCGCTGATTCTCTTTTCCACCTATCAGGTGGTGTGTTTCGAGTTTGCCCCCATACCCTGGCGGGACTTTGTCGCCAACGATTTCTTCCTGGGCTCTGCGACGCTGGTCGGCATGCTGTCCAGCTACATTCAGGAGTTATATTTCCGCCGCTCCTATGTCGGCCAAAAGATTGTCGAGGAAAAAAACCGCCTCACGGCTGAGCTTCTTATCGAGTCCGAAAAAGCCAATCGGGCCAAGAATGACTTCCTGGCCAATATGAGTCATGAACTGCGAACGCCGCTCAACGCCGTTCTCGGTTTTTCGGACATTATTAAAACCGAGCTACTCGGGCCTGTGGGTGACAGGCGTTACGTCGATTACGCCGGCGACATTCACAGCAGCGGCGCGCACCTGCTCGCGGTGATAAACGACATCCTCAACCTCAGCAAAGCCGAGGTTGGCAAACTCACGTTGAACGAGAGGCGGTTCTCCCTGAATGAGGTTATCGCTGAATGCATCAGGCTCTGCCGCCTCTTGGCTGAGAATGGCCGCATCCATGTCGAGCATGCGCCAAATGCACCTGACATCGTGCTGCTTGGCGATCAGAAATTCTTTGCCCAGATCATTCTCAACCTGCTCTCTAATGCGATAAAGTTTACCCCTCCCGAAGGACGCGTCGCGATTGGCTGCGAGACAGCGCCATCCGGCGAGGTCGTGATTCAGGTCTCTGACACGGGGCTGGGAATCTCGGCCCAGGATCTTGACCGGGTTGTTCGGCCCTTTGAGCAGGTGTCGAACATTTATACGCGAAATACCGGCGGTACCGGCCTCGGCTTACCGATCGCCAAGCGATTTGTCGAATTGCACGGCGGCAGCCTGTCGCTGGAAAGCGAACTGGAAAAAGGCACGGTGGCTCGCATTCTGTTGCCCCCGGAACGCCGGGTGCCAGAGGGCCGATCCACCGCGGGTGATAATTTCAGTCCGGATGCAATGGCTGCTTGCGGATAAACAGCAGGCGCACATGCCCGGTGGATTCCACTTCCGTCCACGCCATGCTTGCGGCAAGCCCTTGTGCCCAGCTTAGCATTTTCGCCTCATCCCGGTAATTGAGGCTCCAATCGGTCACCATCTCCATCGGCCAGATCGTGCTCATCGCCGTATCGTTCATGTTTCCGATGATAAGCAGCCCGCCGGGCGCCAGCGCGTTATAGAGACGGCGGGTCAGCGCCATGGCGCGGCGATTGTTCAGGTAATCCAGCAGTCCCACCGAATAGATCAAATCCTGCGGAGCGACTTTGTCCAAGTCGCTCCCGGCGCGAAGTATTTCGGTGAATGACAGGTTCAGGCATTGCACCTGCGCCCTTCCGTTCCCGCGCAGGATATGCGGATAGGTTTTTTCATTGGCCTGAAGAAGAGCTTTTTCCTCCTGGTCAACCAGCGTGAACTCCACCCGGCCGGACCCGGGATTTGCCGCCAGGTAAAGTTCCACTTCGCGGGCGGGACCGCAGCCAAGGCTCAGTATGCGGGCGGGCCGCGCACCCCCGATTGCCTCGACCGTTTGCGCAATCCTGGTCTGCACCACCTCCATGCGCGTAACCACGCAATGCGCGCATTCCAGGCCCAGCCGGTGCATCAGCATCGCGTAGGTGTCCGTGCCCGCGCGTTGCCCGGAATAGAGATAGTTCATCACCTCAAAGTCACCGGGATATCCCAGCGGCTTGAAATAGGCTCTCTCCCAGATTGGCCCCAGGCATAATTCCGGCGTCAGCACCAGTTCGGTATATTCCTTTGTTGCCCGCAGCAGGTCTGCACTGTGGGTGATGTCGCGCACCAGTTCGTTGCCCGCCAGCCAAAGTGCGCGCCATTGCTGAATCAGGCGCGCTTCGCTGGCGTCGTAGCAGCTGTCCGGATCGAAAACATAACCGGCTTCGCGCGCCGCCGCGGACGTCTGGTTCAGCACGGTTTTATGGGAGCGCAGCATCGCCAGAACATCGGCGCAAAACATCCGGTAATCGCCACGCACCAGCGCGGGGTTGGCATTCTGCGTATTGGCCGCGATCTGCGCCTGCGCGTTGCGGCTCAGCAGTTTCTCGAATTCCACGAAAGCGTTTACGAAGCGCAAGGCGATGGTGTAGCTGAGGACATTGTCCTCACGCCGGCAGACCTTTGCCTCGGTTTCGAAAATTGGCAGGCCGGATTGCTGCAGAGTGAGGCGAACGGTTTCCCCCACCGCGGGAAGGTCCGCCGCCTCCTGGCCGCACGTCAAGGCAAGGCCGCCGACGCTGATGTTGCGCAGCGGATACAGCCCCGAACCCATCCGCACGCCCGGCGGCGTCTGCGGGAACAATTTGCGGGCATCATGTCTGGGCGCGCGAAACCTGACCTCCTGGCCAGTGGCGCCCTTCAATTCTTCGTATGCCGACGTCGCTTTCATTGTCCTGGCCCATTTGGCCGTCACATGCAAAACTGTTAACGGTTCCTTAAAATGCCAGATCGGGCGTTAACGAGCAACCGGCAAATAGTTAACGCCTGCTCGAAAGCGGTAAATCGTCATTGAACGGACGAACGCTTTTTTTGCCAACCAAATGAGCACTGCCGCTCAATTGGCGAGCATCCACGCGTTGGGCCGGATCGTTAACTTTTGGCCTGCAAGCCTATTGATAGTGCACACGGGAATCCTCCCGCCGGAGGCGTGAGACAAGCGTTGTGCCGTGTCATAGCTGACGCCGTCACCGATGCTTCCCCGTGGTGGGTCCGCGCCTTCGAGCACGCCGCCAATGGCGATGCCGTTTTCCGTGCGCACATTTTGATGCTCGCGGGTGTAATTCTTGACTCCTTCCGTGAGACGCGCGGCTCCGAGCCCTCCTTGAGGACGCTACGAAAGCCGCTCTTTGTTAATACTTTGCCGACGCCTCCACCGCCGACGTAATCAATCAATAATAATCGCTCGGTAACCTGCGGCAACACTGGGCCATCAGCCTCTACCGCCCGCGCGGGGCTGGAACGGCCAGAATTTGTTGAGGACGAATTATGCCGACGACCGCATTCGGGACCATGAAAGTCCTCCTCGTCGACGACAATATACATATGCGCGCGCTATTGCGCAGGCTGCTGGGTTTGCTCGGCATTCGCGATATCGACGAAGCGACCAACGGTCAGGCCGGAATGGGAATGTTGCGCGCGTGCAAATACGATCTCATTCTGACGGATTTGGAGATGCAACCGATGGATGGACTCGAATTCACCAGCGAAGTGCGGACCTCCAAGGAGAGCTCCAATCCCCAGGTGCCGATCATCATGGTCTCCGGCCACACAGAGATACACCGGGTCCAGGCAGCGCGCGATTCCGGTATCACCGAATTCATCGTCAAACCAATCACCACGCGCGATCTGTTCGCGCGTATCACCGATATTTCCGAGCGGCCACGCCCCTTCGTGCGCTGTTCCAGTTATGTCGGCCCCGACCGCAGGCGTCGCAACCTCGAAAGTTACGCTGGTCCGCGGCGGCGTCAGAACGACCTCTAGGTCACTCCTGTCGGATAACGCGGCCCGGATCATCGCGGTTGCCCGACGCAACACCGTCTATCAGGGCGTCTGTATTCCGGCACCGAACAAGGACCGACGGGATCAATCCCGTTTGATCCGGGGTGGTTGGCAAAAAATCATCCCCTGGGAAACGCGCCTATCCTGACTCCGGAATTCGCGATCGCCCGCCCGGCGGCGGTCTGGTCCAATGAAGCCTTTGGTGGTTACGAATCGCCGCGAATTGAGGAGAACCCGTTCGAGCCTTTTTTCTATCGCATCCGCACTCATGGGAGGGCAAAATATATCGTCAGCACCGGCGTCTCGCATTAATTCGATTTCGTTAATGGTGCACCCCGACATGACGATGAACACGGGAATTGTCGGATCGCGGCTGAGGACATCGTGGCGCACCGCTCTTGTGAAGGCGGATGGATCTGAAGGTTCGGCTTCGCCGGTACAAAACACCATTTCGAATCCATGATCGCGCATCAGGGCAAGCGCTTCATCGGTGCGCGAGACTCTGGTGAACGCGGGCAAACCCAGGCTCGCCAGCACGATCCGCAGAAACTGGTTGGTATTCGGCTTCCAACCAACTATGAGAACGCGGACCTTTCCTAAAGCGCGCACTGTTTATCGACCCGTTGAAGCGAAAACAGTATTTTAAAGTCCGACCGTAAATTCAGCGTTAAGGAAGTCGTAATCCGGATGGAACGGCATTTTATGCCCAACGGCCGGTCAGGCCGTCAGCCGCAGCAGGCCGTAACTGTATGTCTGTTAATGCTCCCGGTCCGCATCGCAACCCAAGTTTTTGCGCCAACGGATGTTCGACCACCGTGCTCTGTCGCACCGGGCGGAGCATGTTCTGCTAAAAATGCGCGGTCGCGCCCACGGAGAACACCCAGGGGTCGAGGCTGGCTTTGCCGGCGATTGGATTGCCGCCGAAGGTCCCGCCGGTCTTGGTCACCAGGAAGGCCTTCTTGGCCTCCGCGAACAGGCCGTACTGTTCACTGAGCGCGAACTCCGAACCGGCCTCGAAGGCCGGGGCCAAATCGTTCGACAGAGTCGGGTTCTGGACGGCGGCGCTGGTGGTGTTGAAGATAATCATATAGCTGGCGCCCGCGCCTATATAGGGGCGGAAAAAGCCATCGTGAATGGGCTGGAACTGAACCGTCAAGGCGGTTGGGCCGAAGGTGATCCCCTCCATTTTTCCCACCGGGGCAAGCGAGCCGCTCCCATATGCGCTGGTGGTTGGCGGCAAGCCCAAGGTGGCGACCACGGACCAATCTTCCGCGAAGGTGCGGCCGATCTCGACCATGGGGGTGTAAACCGGATGGTATTTCAGGGCCGCACCGGGAACCGCCTGGCCCCCGACGGCCAAGGACAATTTGTGCGAAAGGTCCAGATCTGCCATGCCGGCGCGAATGAACCATGAGCCGGAGAAATCATCCGCGCGGGCGGGCATGGCGAGCGTTGCCAGCGCCAAGGCAAGAACAATTTTCTTCATAATGCATTCCCCTATAGAGTTGGTAGAGCTGGAAAACCTAAAAACCAAATCTCCGAACCAAAGATTCGGATGCCTCCCCGAACGCACATACATTAACGGCGTTAATTTTAATATCAGGTAAACAGAGATTCGCGGAGCCACATGGAGTCGGAGTTGATCTTTTTGGTAACCGCCATGGACTCGCTCGATCTTCATGTCCCCGAACGGAAAGCGGATCGCGTGACCCGGCGGCGCCCGCCGCCGATCATGGTTGCGACGCTACGCGGCCGCGATCAGGTCGGCGGATATGCCCCGCACTGCTTTCCATGCCGATCAGCCTACAGACCTATCCGTATAGCTTTGCAAGACTCGGTTCGGCCTCTCCCCTTGAGGCAGCAGTCGGCGATAGGCGGTGCAGTGATTCGGTCGCGGCGGTCGATTCCGGGATCAACGATTGCGCTTCCAGTTCCGCCAAAGTCATAGTGCCCGCCTTCAGGGCGTCATCCTCGAATTTTGCGGCAGCAGCGGCTTTGCTCAGGCAATGTACTGCATCGACGATATCGTGGCTTGTGTGATTTGCCATCACCTGCATGCGGAAGCGGGCGCGCTCTTTGGGCACCGCCGGATACTCGACCAGATTGGCCAACAACCCGGCCGACGGCAGACGGCGGCTGACCAGGCGGGCAAGGCTCTCATAGCCCATTTTTACGCACACTATCGGTGAGGGCTCGCCATAAACCTCGAAATTGCAGTTGTGCAGCAATTTGCGCAGAGTGTTGATGTTCGTCATCAGTCTCTTGCGTAGCATTGCGCCCTCTTCCGACTCGATGATATCAAAACATTTTCCAACAATGGCAGCCTGAGCCGGGGACATCGCGTTAGAGAACGTGTTTGGAGAGCTATAATAGCGGAGATACTCGCGCACCGCCCGGTTCCTGACGGCAACAAAACCTCCGTTGGAGGCGAAGGTCTTGGAAAAGCTCCCCATCACCACGTCGATCTCGCCGATCATTTTCTGCATGCCAATGTGACCGCGGCCGTCTTCACCAAGGCAACCCAGATCGTGGGCAACGTCGACGACCAGGATTGCACCATATTCGCGAGCAGTGTCCTGTAACGCCCGCAGGTCCGGTGTATCGGAATCCATGGAGAACAGGCCTTCGGTGACGACCAGAATTCCGTTTTCTGTGTCAGTCGCGCGAATCTTGGCGAGCTTCTCTCGCGCCATCTCCACGCTGTTGTGCCGGAAGAGATGGATGTTCTTCGTGGCCGCCTGCGCGCCTTCCTGCAAGCATGCATGAGAGAGAAAATCCATCACGATGTGATCGTTGGGGCGGACAAGACCCTTGATGACGCCATAGCCGGCTGCCCAACCTGTCGGAAATAGCGAGACATGCTCAGTTTTCAGAAAGGCAGCGATCTTGCGCTCTAGCATTAATGACACTGACGTGTTGCCGACCAGCGCGGGAGAGCCAGCACTGTGAACTCCGAACTCCCGCATGGTCTCGACGGCAGCGTCCAGAACCGCGGGATGGGAGGATAGGCTGAGGTAATCCTGGGAGGCGAAGTTGACGCCCTCGAACAATACGCCCTCGTCGGTGCGGGCCTGGCATCTGCTGTGCGGGCCCATCTCGGTGGACCGGCCAAGCGGCCACAATCCGGAGCGCCGTCGTGCCTGCTGCCAATTGTAGAAAGCTTCGACGCGATCCAGAATATTGGCGCCGCGGATGGTGCGGAAGTCGCGCATACTTCCGGTCAGAGCGACCGGCAGTTCAATCTCATTACCCACTTGTACCCTCTTTTTTTTAAAGGTTGGGTACAAACTAACGCAAATACCATACTGTTCTGTTAACGTGTACTATACTGTTCTGTTAACGTGCTTCTCTATCTTTATGATTAATGCATCCAATGAAATCGGTTTGGTCTCGAAATCAGCACACCCGATTTCGACACTCTTCTGCCGATCGCTTTCCAGAGCGTGGGCGGTCAAGGCAATCACCGGCATGTGTCTGGTCTTCTCGTTGGATTTGAGAATTCTGGTTGCCTCCCATCCGTCCATATCGCCGAGCGCCACATCCATGAGGATAATATCGGGGGCGCCGCTCAAGGCCATTTCAATGCCCTGTGGGCCGTCCACTGCGCTGACGACGCTGTATCCGCGGCGCTGCAGCCGGCGCTGCAGCATGTCGCGGTTCAACTCGTTGTCTTCGACGATCAGAACGTTGATCATGGATATTCCTGTTTTCCTGTCGTCCGCTTAGGCTGCGGCCTGAGCCGCGTCGCCAGCGGCATTGGCAGGGATGGTCAAGGCGAAGACGCGCCTGCCTTTAATGTCCGTTTCGACGATGATTTTACCTCCGACAAGGTGGGCGAATTTCAAGCTGAGCGCAAAAGCGATGCCCACGCTGCCATATTTGGTCGCGCTGGCATCGGAATCGTTCGAAAAGACGTCGAATAGACCTGCCAACTGGGTCTCGTTATCGCGGATTTTCGGGTCTGTGATGCGAACCGCGATATTCCCTTGATTCTCGCGCGCCTGGATGCGGATGGCACCGCCCGCACCATCGGCAACAATGCCGTAGATCAGGTGATGAATCGCCTTTTTGAGCGTTTGCCAATCAGCATTCAGCGGCGCATTTGAGGGCTTAATATCGCACTCCAACGTATAGGTGTTGCTTGTGACGTGTTCGGTGATGTCCGACGCGATTTTTCCAACCATCTCCGACAGGGAACCGGCGCTCGCATGCGAGAGCATCTTGCCGGCTTCCAACTTGGAAAAATCGAGAACATCATCCACCAGGCGCAAAAGATAGGTTCCTGCGCCGTGTATCCGCTCCACGTCGCGCGCGAACACCGCGTCGGCTTTTTCGTCGACGTCTTCCAGCAGGAGCTGGCTATAGCCGATGACGGCATTCAGCGGTGTGCGCAGCTCGTGGCTCATGGAGGTGATGAAATCCGCCTTGGCCGTCGTTGCCTGCTGCGCCGCCGCCGTGAGATTGATCATATTGTCCGCAGTGGCCATCAGGCTGCCCAATTCGCGCTGGAACTCTCCCTGCTCGCGAAACACGTTGGCGAAGTAGAGCGCCATCATCACCACGTAAATCGATGCGCTCAGCGTCGAGATAATTCCAATCAGCTGGAATTGACTGAGGTCAACAGCGGGAAATGTGAACCCGCCAACCACCAGGGCGCCGAACACGCCAACGCTGCCAAAAATCTGTATCAAAAGGATGTTGCGGATAGTCCCTGTCGCCGGCAGATAGAAGAACGCCAGAAGCGGAATGATCAAGGCCCAGGAAAGGAACGGCGAATAGATACCACCGTAAGAGTAGCAGGCCCATAGAATGCAGAAAATCAGGTTTTGAACCGATATGAACGCAAGAATCTGATACCGCTTGGTCACCCGGAGGGCGAACGGGTACACCCAGAAGACCATCACCGATATTAAAAATATCCAGAACCGGTAATCCATCTGGATTTTCACAATGAAATGCAGATACAGAGGAATCACGTTGCCAAGCAGCGGGCCAAAAGCGTGGCTCAGCATGAACATCCGGGCGCGCCGGTGGGCATCAGGTTGGACTTGCACTTCAGGGGGGATGAAATAGTCGAGGAAAGCGCTCAAATTAAATTTGATCGCTGGCTTTTCGATTTCACCAGATTGATGCTGGATGTAGGTCATCTGCTCTGGCCCGCGCCCCGAAATTAATTCTTCAACGAGTGGGGCGGATGTTCGCACGCCTAACATTAAGTTTTCGCTAAATCGGGCGAATCGGAATTTAACGGAAAATTTGGTGCTGTCGATGTATGTGACCCACTCGACCAAGAGGCTATCCGTGCGTGATTTGATACTCAGAGCGATCGACTATTTCGTTCCCGAGGAAATAACGCGGGATCAAGCGAGCTTGACGAGCGTTCGCGCCTTTATCCTGTTGCATTTGCTGGGCCCCGCCATGGGCCATTCCGTCGTCCTGTTCCTGTGGACCGCATCCCCCGTGCTGACCTGGCAATTCTGGGTCGTCGAGGTCGGTGTGGCTTCGTTCTGGCTTATTCCCTTGCTGGTGAAGACGACACGTTCCCTGCTGTTGCCGGCCATGGTGTCGGTGCAGACCCTGGTGTTTCTCAGTCTGTTCGGCTCGTTCTTCTATGGCGGCATCAGCTCGCCCTTCATGCCCTGGTTGATAATCGCCCTCCTGCTCGGATTCTTCTACTTGGCGGAGCGCGCCAAGATAGTGTTGGCGGGCGTCTCGGCGCAATTGGCGCTGTTCGTCGGGGCTCGGTTGCTGCACGGCAATTTCCCGGTGCTCCTGCCCATGTCGAGCCTTACTTACGTCAATCTGATCTCGATCATGGCGGCGATAACATATACCACGCTTTTGTCGGTGTACTATGAGACGATGATGCGCGACAGCGGCGTTCTGGAGCAGGCAACGCGCGCGCACCGGATGCAAACCGAAGCCTTGGGCGAGGCGATGCGGCAGGCGGAGCAGGCCAGTCGGCAGAAATCGATTTTCCTGGCGAAAATCAGCCACGAACTGCGCACACCGTTGAACGCTGTAATTGGCTACAGCGAAATGCTGCGCGACGAACTTCCTGCTGCATCCGCGAGCGACCAGCGGGCAATCGATCTCGAGCGCATCAATGTCGCGGGGCGCCACCTTCTGGCTTTGGTGACCGAAGTGCTGGACCTCAAGAGCATCGAAGGCGCCTCTCTCGACGCCACGCTGCAGAAGGTCGAAATCTCGCAACTCATTCGCGACGTCGCGGCAACGGCCGGCCCGCTCGTCGCCAAAAAGCGCAATCAGCTGATCATTCAGATGGCCAATGACCTGGGCGCCATAGAGACCGACCCATTGAAGCTTCGGCAATCGATCCTTAATCTGCTTAGCAATGCCGCCAAGTTCACCTCGCACGGCGTGATCAGGCTCAACGTGACGAGACGGAAGCTGGACAGCGGCGAGCGGTTCGTCATCGAAGTCCATGACACCGGCATCGGCATGAGTCCGGAAGGTCTGAGCCGGATATTCAAAAACTTCGTCCAATCCGAGCAGGACACGACGCAAAAATTCGGCGGCACAGGATTGGGCCTAGCGTTGACGAAGCGGTTCTGCACACTGATGGGCGGTACAGTCTCCGTCACGTCGCAGCCAGGCCAAGGCTCGACCTTCGTCATCGACATACCGTACAAGAACGCGGACGACGATCTGGCGGCCGCACCCAAAGCCGCCATCCGCGTCATCGAAGCCAGCGCGGCATAGGGTGTGCTTGCCCCGCGATAAACCGTGGGGGCCAGTCGTCATCCGGAGGCTGCATTGCTTAACATTTACTTCGGCGGGAGTGCTTCAGTAAGGATTTGTTAGCCAATCTTTGCTAGCGTTGGAGCCAAGTCTTGTCGGGGCGGAATCAATGAAAAAGCTGACGAAAACCCTTTCAATGGTTGGAGTATTGCTGGCTGCAAGCGAAAACCAAGCCGCGGCATCCGCCTTTATGGTGCGCGAGAACAGTTCCGAATCAATCGCCACGGCCTATGCCGGTAATGCCTCGCGCGCAGATGACGTCGCGACGGTTTTCAACAATCCGGCGGGAATGAGCTGGCTCGCCCCCGGCACGCAATTGGAAGGCGGCGCTGCCATTGTTCTTCCTGACATGCATTTCCAGGGCAATGCCACGATCGGGGCCGCTACCCTCCCGGGGACCAACGACCGCGATATCGGGCAGGTCGCTCTTATCCCGCATTTCTATGGTGTTTACGACCTCAATGATCGCACCACACTCGGCCTGGCGCTGACCGTACCGTTCGGAAGCACGGTGGACTATGGCACTGCTTGGCCCGGCCGCTATGTGAACGTCAAAACGGCGGCGATTTCAATCGACGTGAACCCGAACATTTCCTACAAGATTACAGACTGGTTATCTGTCGGAGGTGGCTTTTCTTACCAATATTTGCGGCTGGAATTGGCCAGCGACGTTGCCCAATCCCTGATCTTCGGGCCCAAGGTGGCCGACAGCGAATTTGTCCTGAATGCGGCGAACTGGGCCCTGGGTTACAATCTGGGCTTTGTCGCCGAACCGATGGACGGCACGCGCCTGGGCCTCAGCTATCGCTCGGGAGTCTCGCATCATCTTCATGGCAGCCTGCGCTTCTCGGCGAATACCAGCCCCTTGCTTGGGCTTTCCACCGCGCCCGCAAAATCGGACATCGATCTTCCCGGGTCGGTCACCGCAAGCATCACGCAGCAGATCGCGCCGAATTTGAGCCTGTCCTCGGACGTTCAATTCACGCAGTGGGATGTATTCAAGCAGGTCTCCGTGGTTGCTCCACCCAACCCCACTTTCACCTTCGAAGAAAAATATCGCGACAGCTGGATGGCGTCTGTCGGCGGCGAATATCAGCTCAACGACACCTGGAACCTGCGCGCGGGCGCGGGCTTTGATGAATCGCCCGTGATCGACGCCTTCCGCGACACCGGCGTTCCCGACGGCGACCGTTACATGATCGGCTTCGGCCCCGGCATCAAGCTCAGCGACACGACGTCCCTCGACGCCGCCTACACGCACTATTTCGGCGGCCTGGCGAGCATGAACACCAGCGTCAATGCGGTTGACCCGATCTCCGGCGTTGTTCTGCACGGCCGCTACAACAACTCAGCATGAAGCCATCCATGCGCGGCATGACCACATCGGCAATAATAAGCGCGGGCGGTACTGACAGGCATTGCTCGCAAGCAGCCACACCATCGGCTGCCTCGAAAACCGTAAAACCGGCGGCTTCGAGCTCGGCGCGCATCATCTCGCGGGTGAAGTCGTCGTCATCGACGATCAGGATCGTGGTCCCGCTGGCCTCATCGCGCTCGGACATCGAACTCTCCGATGAGGCTTTGCAAATTTTCAAGGGTCGCGGCCAGGTCGCCTTCAAGCAAGGCGAGCATCGGTTGCAGATTTTCCAAACCGTGTTCCCGC
>Ga0206877_10064_pt1 | contig 35695 bp, 30 predicted proteins | sample Alteio_BWOrgCont_7_FD_152623 | JGI IMG/M metagenome (GOLD analysis project Ga0206877, IMG submission 152623) | Enriched cells from forest soil in Barre Woods Harvard Forest LTER site, Petersham, Massachusetts, United States -... | ecosystem: Environmental > Terrestrial > Soil > Temperate forest >...
CAGAACGTGGCGGCAGGCGTGATCTCGTCGAGCAGCACCGACGCGATCAACGGATCGCAACTGTTCTCGGTCGCAACCGGCGTAAACAATCTGGGCAGCGCGACGGCGAGCGCACTGGGCGGTGGAGCGACCTACAACAGTTCGACAGGAGCGATCAGTGCACCGAGCTATACGGTCGACGGCAACACCTACACCAACGTGGGCAGTGCGCTGGAAAGCATCAACAACTCACTGACTGGCGGTGGGATCGAGTATTTCCATGCAAACTCGACGCTTGCAGATTCAACGGCGACCGGTACCAATAGTGTCGCGGTCGGTCCGGTTGCGGTCTCCACTGGAGCGTCTTCAGTTGCAATCGGCAATGGTGCGCAAGCCAATAATGCGAACGATATCGCTCTGGGCGCTGGATCCACAACGGCGGCACCGCATACCGGGACGTTCGACATGACGGGCGGTACAGCAGAGGCGACTGCACCCACGTCGGTCGTATCGATCGGCGCAGCCGGATCGGAGCGGCAGCTCCAGAACGTCGCAGCGGGTGTCCTGTCAGCGACGTCGACCGACGCCGTCAATGGCTCGCAACTGTTTTCGGTGGCGAGCGCGGGTAACACGACCGGGTCGACGGTCGCTTCGGCGCTGGGCGGAGGTTCCACTTACACACCGGGCAGCGGTGTCTCGGCACCGAGCTACACCGTGCAAGGCAGCACCTATAACAACGTCGGCGGTGCGCTTGGCGGGTTGAACACCAGCCTCACTAACATCGAGAACTCCCTCACTAACATTAATAACGGCGCGGGCATCGAGTACTTCCATGCTGACTCCACAGAAGCGGACAGCCAGGCAACGGGCACCAACAGTATCGCCGTGGGCCCCGAGGCGGTAGCCAGTGGAACTGCCAGCTTCGCGGCAGGCAACGGTGCGCAGGCAACCGCTGACAACGCCATGGCGCTGGGAGCGCAGGCCACTGCTTCTGTCGCGGGCGCAATTGCAATAGGCTCGGGGTCCGTATCTAACCGCACGATTGTCCCCGCGCAAGGTTCGATTGCGACCGGCAGCTACGTGATTCCCTATAACACCACCGACGAGACGCTGCTGGGTGCGGTGTCGTTCGGAACCACCAATGCGTATCGCCAGTTGACCAATGTCGCAGACGGGACGCAACAGCAGGATGCCGTCACCGTGCGGCAACTTGCCGGAGCATTGTCCTCGTTCGCAGTCACGCCCATCGAGTACTTTCACGCCAACTCGACTGAAGCAGACTCGCTGGCCGTAGGCAGCAATTCAATCGCAGTCGGACCGACCACAGTGGTCAATGGCGACAATGGTGTGGGGATTGGCAACGGCGCCATCGTCAATTCGAACGCGCCGGGTGGTGTCGCGATCGGGGAAGCAGCGAGTTCGAATCAGGCCGACGCGATCGCGCTGGGTAGTGGCGCTAACGCAAGTGGCGCACAGTCTGTCGCGCAAGGTGCGAATGCCAGTGTCACGGCCGTGGGAGGCATCGCGCTGGGTTCCGGCGCACAAAGCAGCGCGACCGATGCAGTGGCGCTAGGTGCCGGTGCATCCGCAACCTATGCGAACAGTGTCGCGCTGGGAGCCGGGTCGGTGACGACGGTCGGTGCATTGTCGAACTACATTGCTTATGGTCTGAGCAGCCCCCAGTCCTCAGCAGGGGAAGTCAATATCGGAAACCGGCAGATCACGGGAGTTGCAGCAGGGAGCGTCGGGACCGACGCAGTCAACGTAAGCCAGCTCCAGGCAGTTCAGCAGCAGTTGACCACGCTGATCAACAACGCGAACGGCGGCAATGGTGGCTTCCCGTCCACGTCGGGAACAACAACGACCCCGCCTGCGTCAACGGGATCCAATTCGGCCGCGGGCGGACAGGGGGCAGTTGCTTCGGGAACCAGTAGCACGGCTGTAGGCAACAACTCGCAGGCTACCGCCACCGGGTCGACGGCCCTGGGTCAAGGGGCGACGTCGACAGGGTCCAGTTCGGTGGCCATCGGTGCCGGTAGCAACGACGAGGGTCGCAGTAACGTGGTCTCGGTGGGGTCGGCCGATTCACCACGGCAGATTACCAATGTCGCTGCCGGCACCGCACCCACTGACGCCGTCAACGTGCAGCAACTGGGGAGCGCCGTCGCCCAGGCAAATGCATATACGGATAATCAGATTCAACAGCTGAAGCGTGACGCGGATGGGGGAATCGCAACTGCGATGGCTGTCGCAGGATTGCCGCAACCTTCCGGGCCCGGGAAAAGCATGGTATCGGTCGCCGGCAGCGTTTATCGGGGCCAGTCAGGCCAGGCGGTCGGCATTTCCACAATCTCGGATAACAATCACTGGATCTATAAGGCTGCGGTTTCGACCAATACGCAAGGCTACTATGGCGCGGTCGTGGGTGCAGGTTACCAGTGGTAATGGACATAACGAAGCTTCCAGGTGGCGTCAATGCAGCAACTATGGGTGACGTCATTCCGTTTCTCGCTGCGGCCCATCTCGCGTGCCGCCGCCTGTTCGATGAGAGATGCAAACATGAAAAAGCAATGGAATCTTGCGCTGTCTATCACGTTACTTTCACTGATCGCGGGCTGCGTTGCCGATGGTCCGCCGAAGTTTCCGGATTCTCAATCCGCGACGCAGGCGGGCGGCACCTTCGTCAACCTGGATAACCTGCGCAATGTGGAGCCAGGCCTCACGAAGGACCAGATGTTCGACCTGCTCGGACCGCCTCATTTCCACGAGTGGTTCGTCGGAGGGCATGTCTGGAACTACCTGTTCGATTTTCGTCAAGGCGGAAAGATCGTTACTTGCCAGTATCAGGTGCGATTCGACAAGCAGATGAAGGTGAGCGATACGTACTGGCGCGACCCTTCATGCGCGGATTTTCTTTTGACAGCGGGCGGAACACCGGCGCCGTAGGCTCCCGTTGCCGGACATTCGTCGACGTCGCCTTGCCGTCGCGAATGTCCGCTCCCTCCGAACACTTGCGTCCCCATGCGAATCGACGGACGGCCGCTGTACGTTGGAAGCTGCCGTCAGGTCGCGCTGAGGCGACAGACCGAAGCGGGTCGCATTCTGTCCGTCGCGAAGCTTGGCTCCCGCGTCGCGATGCTGATTGCATGAGACGCCGCTCGTCCATGAAAGGACATCGACGTGTGCGACCGAAATTATCAACGGACGAGATGCCGCCGCCGACGAATTTACTCTCCAGCATTGACGCAAGGCAACCGTAGCAAACGTTGTATGCGCTGGATTACGGTGTAAAGGTGTGTGACGTTGTTAGAGCCCCGCGCATGCGATTGGGGCGATATCTATGGTATCCACAGTCCAAAGCTTATGCTGGAGTCTCACTCTTTCTATACACGTAGACGGCAATAATCGTTGCCGCGTGCGAACGCAATCAACCGGAACGGAGCCTGAGCATTCGAATCCGTCTTTTGACAACGCCGATATCGCCTCCGAAATTGGCATGCCGACAGTCACCCGTTTATGCACCGTTTCCACCAGTGCCTCCTGGTTTGGTGTATAGCAAGAAGTCAAGGTTAGGCAAATAGTCAGGGCGATAAGGAAAGTTCGCACCATGTCATGTCGTCGGGCCTGTGAGGATGTAAGCAACTTTCTGAAGAGCGAGTTCGAAATTGAGTGGAGACTCCAGCGCTGCCCAATCATGACGCGCTTCCCGTTGGTTGTCGATTGCGAAATATGGGAGGGGTGTCCTGATAAAGTCCGTACGCGCTTTGCACGCACTGCTGACGACTGCTTCCGGGAATCGCAGCCGACCGTTGTGGGCGCCCTGAGCCGATCGCCGCTGGGCTCAGTGCGGCCGCGTCCAGTGGTCCGGCATTGTTGCCCAGACCGTCGACAATTGGCTAGCGACGGCTAGTGCTCTGCCGAAACGATGCTGGAGATCAAAATCCGTCCCTTAGAGTCAGCAAAGCAGTTGACTGCAACATATTCGCCCGGCGCAGCACGAAAAGAGGCCTGAAACTCGACCTCTTGGCCCTCGACGCGACAAACCAATGCTTCCCTCATCGCAAATCCTTCTTTGGGACCGGGTCGCAAATGATCTATGCGCTCAATTCTAGCGACGGCAGAACGCATCGACCGATCGGGAATGTTGTTGCTGAAATAGGGTCGCCATATCGCCAGTCACGCGACAAGAAACAAAGCTGCGAGCACCCCTACGTAGCGCACGAGGTACTGAGGCCTGCGAGGATAAGGTCCCCACTGATGAGATATGGTCAAGAGTGGTGTTCGGGCGGTTTGATGAGCGGCGATTTCAAGCGGCGGGTTCCTGCTGATCCGGTCGATCGTCTTGCACCGGTTCGCCGTCTTTGAAGCCAATGCCCTCCAACAACAGCTTGATCTGTTTGGGGCCGTTGATACGGCCCCAGGCTTTCTCGGCTTCCTCGATCAGCTTGAATGCCAGACCGAGGAAGGTGGGTCGTGATACGCAGTTGCGCGTACGCGTAGTACGGTGTCAACACTTCGCGTTCCGGCAAATAACCTTTGCGCACCGCGGCGCGCTGCCCGTGCAATGTCTTGACGTTCTCGAACCGCTCCAGCAGCGCCAACAACTCCGCTTAGATTGCCTGCTGAATGACCTGCCGAGCCCTGTGCCGAACCAATTCGTCCAGCCCCAGACCGACTCCCGATAGTCCGACGACTTCTTTTTCTGTAAACTTGCTCATGGTGGATGGTTTGTTGTTTGCTAGTTTCCGATTTCGACAATCAGATTCTCAGGTAAAACCTCCACCGCCTTCAATCTCCCGCTCCCAAACTTCCCCGCACACCAGAATCGAGCTTATCTCACGGGAAACTGGGTTCGCCAGATGAGCTGTTCGGTCGACAGGCGTATGTTGGTCCGTCGAGCGACAAGGCCGGCACGGTTACGTTCGGTCATCAATACTCGCCCCTTTACGACACAATGGGCGATGTGTTTGACCCGTTGACCGTGGGCGACTACTGGCAAGACAGCTGGGTGTGGAATGGCATCGGCCCGCACCTGGAAGTAAACAACTCGGTCAAGTACAAGGCGACGCTCAATGGCCTGACTATTGATGCCATCTACGGCTTCGGCAAAAGTGCCGGCTCAGTCGGTCTGGGCAGCACGTACGGCATGGAGCTTACGTATGCAGTCGGCCCAGCATCGCTCGACACAGGCTTCCAGCAAACTTCCGTTTCAACTGCGGAGGGCAGCCTGGTCAACGGTGCAAAGATTACTCGTTCACGAAGCGCACGGAGGTTTACGCCACCGTGGACTTCGCGCGCGGCAACGGAGCGTTTGCTGCCGACTATCCGGGCACAACCAACACGAACACTGGTGTTGTCGAGAAGATTGGCCGTACCAACGACGTTGGCGCAGCGATCGGACTCCGGACAATGTTCCGATTCCCCAATCCGACAAGTTCGACTCCGGACCTGTCTGGACTATCGTCGTAGGCCCAGGCGAACCGGTGGGCGAGACGCAATACACGCGGAGCAAAACTCTTCGAAAACCGGCGTTGACGCGACCGCCCCGGGTATGATTTTACCCCGCCCGTTTGGGCGGCCTTTTTTGGTGCTCTCCGGAAAGCGCAATCGCAGAAACGGCGTGTCAGACTGGATCGAAGCCGCTTTCCCGCCGCGTGCTCACCTGAAGCCCGGCTGTCAGGAACGCAGCAAAATCCTCAGCAGCCGGCGCTTTGTCGATGACCCCCAGCACATATTCCGTCGCAAGATGGAACGCTTCCGGCAATGGGCCGACGAACAATACCTCGGGGATTTGCAGAACTTCGCTACGCTGCGCGAAGGCAAGCACCCGCTTGCCTTCGACGCCAGCAAGAGCCGCGACCGCCTGTGCTCCACCCGGAAATTCGACAATGTCAGGACGCAGCTTACCTCGGAGATCAAACGCCTCAAGCACGTATATGAGATGACGCCCTACCGTCGACTGCCGCGTATCACCGGTGTAGACGGCATCCACTTCACTCAAGGTCCGTCGCAGCGCATCGACGGTGGAAACCTGGAACGCGCCCGCATCGCCCCTACAGGCGAAACAAGTCGTCGTCGAGCCGAGCGAGCCACCCGGTGTCACGCGTTGCGGAAACGCCTGCTGGAGGCGCTGAAAAAATGCGGAAGTCAGAATCGTTAGACCGCAATCCTCGTGCGTCCGCATAGCTTCGCTCACGCGGTCGAAGGTTGTCCCCACCGCAGCAAAATCCGAAGACAATTTGATTCCATGGCTAGCGAAAAATTCATCGCACACCCTCCCGATCAAACCGCGTGCCGCACCGGCACTTTTAATACTAAGCTGTTGCATCAATTCTCCGATTCATTGATTTTCCTGGGCGACGGGCAGCGCGGTTCTCTCTATGTCACTCCTCAAGGCTGACGGTGGCGAGCGCGGCCAGCGCGCATTTTTCATCATTGTCAGCAGTGTCTCCGCTAATTCCGATGGCACCAAGTACGCGTTCCACAGGGTCGAGAATGAGTACACCACCCGGAACCGGCACGACGTTGCCGTCAGTGAGTGCCGCAATCGCCGCGAAGAAGTGCGGCACCTGGCCGACCCGTTCAGACATTACGCGGGTCGACTGTCCAAGCCCCAGTGCGCCACGCGCCTTGGCGGTCGCGATTTCGGCACGCATGTTGCCAGAATTGTCTTCGCGCTTTAACGCGGTCAGGTGGCCGCCGCGATCCAGTACTGCGACTGTTATCGGGTGCAGATTCAGTTTGCGCGCCTCGGACAATGCAGCGTCAATAATCCGCGTGGCTTGCGCCAAAGTAATGTCTGTCATGTTAGTACTCTTGGTGATGCCGGTTTAACGGCTTGATAAGTTTGCCTGGCGAAGCAGACAGTATTTCGAACACCGTGGACGGGTCCCCGGATCTCATACCCTGCTCGCATGTGAGCGTACCCGGATATGTTTGGACGGCTCGGAGAACGACAACGGGCCTCCTCGACAAGGCCGCCATTCTCATCCAAGATAATTGTCCAGGAAAGCAGGTGTGCGCCTCTGCGCGAGGTCGTAGTCAACCTGGCTGAACGGCGCACGAACATCGCAGCCGAAGCCATGCCTTGCGCCCGGATAGACGCAGATTTCAACCTCCGGCCGAGCCTGCCGCAAAGCTTCTACATCCATCATCGGCACGGACGTGTCCTGTTCGCCAAAGTGCAGCAGTGCAGGACAGTTTGGCTCTTCATCGCGCAGGGCTGCTATTCCACCGCCGTACCAGCCACAGGCGGCCTGAAAGACCCGCGTCCGGGTCGCGCCAAGCCACGCGACACAGGCACCGAGGGAATAGCCGACGATGCCGCACCGGGATGTCCCAGGTGCGACGGCAGCCGCTTCAATATCCGCGACCGTTTCGGAATCCTTCATCCGGGTGCGGGATTCACGGCCCCTGAGCCTTTCCTCCTCCGAATATCCCATCTCTATACCACGCTCGATACGGTCGAACATTGCGGGTGCTACGACCTTGTAGCCTTGCGCCGCGAAGCGATCCGCAACATCGCGGATGCGCGTATTGAGTCCGAAGATCTCCTGCACGATGACCAACCCGTAGGCAGCGTCCTCGGGGCCCGCCATATAACCCGACAATTCAAACCCGTCTTTCGCACACAACTGAACTCGGCCTCGCACGTTATCGCTCCATTTGACTTCAGCTATTGATGACCTGCGTACAGTTCGGGTGGTATCTCGCAGAATCCGCAACGCCAACCGACGTTATCCCTGCGGTGATCCAATGGAAAACTGGTGATTGCGGCAGAGTGATCATATCCATGCCCATTCCAGGCTGCGAATATCGCCGAACTCCTGCTTCACTTTTGTCCACGTGACGCCTCCGTCTTTAGAACGGAAAACCTGCCCGAGTTTGCTGCTGCAGAAGATTAGATCCGGATTCTCGGGATGAGGTGCAAACTTCCAGAGCGTGCTGTTGAGCTCGAACCGCATCGGAACCTTGCGCCACGTGTCACCGTGATTGTCGCTGCGGAACAGATTGCCCCAGGAGCCCGGCGGCCCGTTCCCATTCGTGACGAAAATCGTTTGCGGAGCATGAGGCATAACAATCACAGAGCGTGTGTACTGATCAGACGCATCCAGAGGAATGTGAGACCACGTCTCGCCCTGGTTACCGGTCATGTGCAGACCTTTGTCCGTCGCGGCGAAAACGCGCTCCCTGACCGGCGAGACAGCGAGGCCGTGAATGTCCCCGGATATCAGCCCGCACGTCGTCTGCTTCCACGTCTCGCCACGATCGCCCGAGCGCCAGATGTAATCGATCTCAACGCTACCCCAGATCGTGTTCTCGTCCTTCGGATCAAAAACAAACTTGGTGACGCGGGGATAGACTACTGCGGGGCAGCTCTGCGCCAGTCGTGCGGAAAGCCACGTCCACGTTTTGCCACCATCACTTGAGCGATAGAAAGCAGCCGGGTATCGTGTCCCGGCGAGGATAAAGTCAGGGTCCGAGGGTGCTTGGGCAAGTGCCCAAACGGGCGTCCTGCTGAACTCATTGAACAGCGGAACCCACTCCTCGTCTGCAGTACGCCAACGCATAATTCCATTATCGGTACCTGCCAAAAGTTCGCCTGGCCGTGCAGGATGCGAGCTCAATGCCCAGGCGGGCGTCACCGGGTAATGAATACCCTTTGTCATTCTTCTCCAACTCACGCCTTCGTCAGAGCTTGCCCATGCCATCATCGTTGCAGTACCGACCACGATTTGCATCCGCGCCTCCTGTGGGATCGTTTGGCCTCATTCCGTAAGATCGAGTTATAGACGAAGGTCCGAGGAAGCCGGTAACCAGAATGCTTGCAGAGTTACCCTTTTGTTTGATCGAAACCAGCCTCAAGGCATTACCGGGCAAGAAGAAGAGCGAGCCGCGGGTACCCCGGTCACTGAACAATCCGTAGAGCCTTAAGCGTTGGGGCTCCACGGTGGAAATCGTGTTGCTGGAATTGCAAAGACATGGCAGCCTCTTCGTTTTGCTGTCTCCCCAGTTTCATTTTGCTGCCTCTCGCAACGGAGGTTGTCGAGCCGTATGCGCTGCAAGATCGTGGGTTTCCGGAGGCGAGCTCACGTGGGTGGCGCCAGGGATTGGTCATGTACCTGGAGTGCTCGCGCAGGCCTCTAAAGACGTTGGACTATCTGATCAGGATGAATCGCCCGCATCGGGCAGTGCCTCGTCCAATGATCCTGCTCAAAACGCTCGCACAACTCACCTCAGCGCGGGGACATTCGGTTCTGTTCGTGGCAAAACTGGGAGAGAAAATCACTGGTACCGTAGGCATGAGCCTGCTTGATACTCACGTGGGCAATACGGCACATCCGTACACGGCAAGTACGCTCGCCGCGTATCGCGGTCGCGGGATTCAGGTCGAACTGCTCCGCGCAACACAGGCCGCACCAAACGGTGCGCGAAGTCGGACGCCCGTCACGAGATGGTCGCTGCGGAGATTTCACGGTCTATACTGACCGAATCTCCTCCATGTCTCATTTGATATGGACTCAGCCCGCCGGCTGGCGGGTATCTTTTGAACTAACATTTTGTCGAACGTCGCAGATGTGCTCTTCGATGCACCTTCCGGCCGGTTTCTGGAATCCATGACACCGCGAAGCGCGCCAGAGCATCCTGACTAGCGATCCAGCCGCCCCCGAGTTGATCAGCTGACATTTTACGAGCCATCAATTCTCTGCCCTTCGGGCCGACCACCATCCGTTCTTCATCGCTAGCGCTGCAATTACTGCGGCTTCAAATGGATACGCGAGACGGATCCGGCTAAGCCGGATAGAGTCGAGTGAATCTGCCTTTATCACATCCAACACCGTGCCTCCTGTGCGGCGGACTCCTCTTCGCTATCGCCGACCATTGAACGCCCGAGCGCTTCGGACGACAGGGACAGGTATCCCGCGCGTCCCGAGCCATTAGCGGCGACGTTTATCCTGAGCGGTCACGGTACGCCCCGAAGGACGGAGATGAAAAGTCCTTTGCGCGCCGGGAAACCGGGCCCGCTGTGCTTTTAAAGAGAATTACAGGTGTGCCCGTGCTGAGGAACAATCGTGTCGGCACATGCAGCACACTATCCGCCCACTCCACCTCCGATTCAAGGACAGGCAAACACGTAATCGATGATGCTATGATTTGAAACCAACGCAACAGACCATGTCCCGTGCGGGTTTCCATGAAGACTGCAGATACTTCCGAAAAAGCAACGCCCGAGAAAGCGGCCGTTACGCACAGGCGCGTCATCAAATCAAATACGCGGGACGAGTCCCTCGTACAGGAACGGCGCAATCATCTGGTCAAGGCCGCAATCACTGTCTTCATTGAGAAAGGTTTTCACGAGGCAACCGTCCGCGACATCGGCAAAGCTGCCGACATGACGCAGGGGACGATCTACAACTATGTGAAGTCAAAGGACGATATCCTTTATCTGGTCTGCGACAGAATCATCACGGAATATCAACTGAAGGTCAAACGTGCTATCGATGAAGTCGATGATCCCGCAGCGCGTATCAAGGCAGCACTGCGCGCCACCAGCGAGATCGTTCACGACCACGAGAACGAAATCCTGTTGATCTACCAAAACAGTCACCTGCTCGACAAGCGCTCACGCAAGGTCATCCTCGCGCGCGTCAAGGAGTTTATCCAGATGTTCGAGGACATCGTGACACAGGCGTCATCCCAAGCAAAGATCACCGTGCGCAACCCGCGTATCACTGCCAATATTGTCACCTTTCTGCCCACCATGATTGCGCTGCGCCGCTGGTCACTCCGTGAGCGGGCAAAACCTGCAGAGGTAATCGAAGAACTCAGTAACTTTATGGCGCGTGGGCTCGGATTCTGACACGAGCTAACGACCAGCCGAAATTGTGTCCATTACTCCTCTCGCACTGAAAATAGTTGATACCGCACTCCAATACGGGCCCGAGTCGAAACGGTGGCCGTAGAGTCCCAACAGGTTAAACCACCGTTTTGGATATCAAGACACGCTGGCGACAAGGTCCGCGCGCTTGATCTTGCCAGTCGGTGTCATCGGAAACTCGTTGACAACAACCAGCTGCTCCGGCAGTTTGTAATCGGCCACCTTGCCTCGCAGAAACGCAACCACCTGCTCCAACGTTACTTCATGACCGGGGCGCAACGTTGCAAAAAGGCAGCCCTTCTCGCCAACACGCTCATCAGGAACACCTACGACGGCGAGTTGCTGGAACGCTGGATATTCATAGAGAATCTCCTCGACCTCGCGCGGGAAGTACTTCTTGCCACCGCGGTTGATGATTTCCTTACGACGCCCCACGATTGCGACGTTGTGTGCATCATCGATGAACTTGCCAAGGTCACCCGTTAGAAACCAGTCATCACCGGGGAAGCTCTTGCTGTTTTCCTCCGCATTATTCAGGTAGCCGAGGTGAATCGAAGGACCGCGAGCTGCAATTTCACCTTCCTCGAACAGATCTGCACGCGTTCCATCCGGCCTGAAGATCTCGAGTTCCAGACCTTCCACGACCCGTCCGACGGTCCCGTTGACTGCCAGCGGATCGTCACCTATCCGCGTGTAGGAGTGAAAACCCGTTTCTAGCATGCCGTACAGTTCGACCAGCGCCGTTTCTGGAAGCCTTCGTTGGAACATCCGAATCGTCTCTACCGGAGCGGAAGCACCACCCGTAACTATCACACGCAACGAATCGAGTTTCCGGCTGTCTATCTCATCGTGCCCGAGCATCGCCATAATTGATGCGGGTGCTGTCGGAATATAGGTTACCTTTTCACGCTCGATCAACGCGAGTGCTTCTCCCGACGAAAATCGCTCCATCAGGTATGCCCTCGCGCCCGTCATGATTGTCTGCAGAAGTGTCAGGTAACCCCAGTTCAGACCAACGGGCAAATAGGCCAGGAGGACATCCGACTCGCGTACAGCCATGTCCTTGCTGAGGATCATTGCCGCATAGAGCGTCGTGTTAGTGCTATGAAGGACCGCCTTCGGGTTTCCCGTTGTCCCAGAGGTGAATGCCATCCGAATGATCCTGTCGGGGGACACTTTCACCCATTCCCCGGACGCTAGTGACTCGTGCCGCGCAAGATTGGCCATCGACGAAACGTCGGCGTCGGAAACATCGTCGACGCAGATAATTGTGAAATCCTGGCTGCGTGTTCTAACGTCCCGTGCCATTGGCAAGTACTCGAATCCGCGCATCTGTTTCGCGCACACATAGGCGACGGACTGCGAGAACTTCATGATGTATTCGAGTTCCGAAGCGCGAAAATCCGGACTGATCTGATTTGCGATCGCCCCGATGAGTTCAAGCGCGAAAAAGGCAACCGGAAATTCTACCCGGTTCGGTAGCTGTAACGTCACGACGTCGCCCGAGCGGATACCAACGCTTCTGAAGAACGTCGCACAACGGGTTACCTCATCCGCTAACTCTGCGTAGCTAAGGCGCCGATTTCTGTCAGCGAACACTTCCTTGCAGCCGTAACACTTCGCGGCTTCAAACAGGACATCGTGAAAGGACTGGTCAGCCCAATATCCAGCCGCTCGATATTGTCGAGCGCGCTCCTCGCATGGAAACTGTGTAGCCTCAATCATGATGCACCTCAACGAGTAGCCCGGAAAAGCCCGCCGTCGACCTGCGTCGTCGTGCCCGTAATGTACGAGCCCCGCGGTGAGACAAGTAACGCGACCAGATTCGCAATGTCCTGCGGGGTACCGATTCTGCCCAGTGGAACTTCCGCGCAGAGCTTGGCCTGTACGTCATCCGCCGGCTCATCACCGGCTGCGAATACCTTCTGCAGCCGCGGCGTGTTGATATATCCTGGACAGATCGTATTGATCTTGATCTGCTTGGCCGCCAGTTCAAGTGCCAAAGTCTTTGCCAATCCGATTACCGCCGACCAGGTTGCAACCGACAGGCCAAATTGCGGAATTGGCTGGATCGCGGAGATCGCGGTGATGTTCAGAATGCTGCCCCCTCCTCTCTGCTCCATTGAGGGAACGACCTGACGGATCATGCGGATGACGCTAAGCAAATTCTGTTCGACCGCTCTCTCCCACGCCGCATCGTCAAAAGAAAGAACGGGCCCCAACGGGGGCGCACCTGCATTGTTCACAAGGATATCGACGCCACCGCATTCGTCGAGGGTCCTACCAACGATTTCCTGGCAAGCGGACTCCGTTCGAAGATCCGCCGCGACTGGAATCACCCGGGCCCCGGTCTCCTCTGCGATCCGGCGAGCGCTCGCAAGGAGCGGCTCCTTGCGTCTTGCCGTGATGACCACGGTCGCCCCTTCCATCGCCAGCGTGTGTGCGATGCTATAGCCGATGCCCTGGCTGGCCCCTCCCACAATTGCGATCTTATCCTTCAGGTGCAAGTCCATCAGTTGTCTCCTTCACCGAGAAAATTGCTCGCATTGCGCCAGAAGACCTTCTCCAGTATTTCCTCGGAATATCCCTCCGCTTTCCAGTCAGTGACGAGCCGCTCATACGTGTAAAGCGGAATGTCTGCACCAAACATCACGCGGTCCTGCAGACGCCTCGAAATGTCATGTTTTAGTTCGTGCGTGAAGTACTTGGGCGACCACCCGTGCAGTTCATACCAGATATTGCGTTTGTGCATGAGCACCGCGATCGTCTCGGCTTGCCATGGCCAGCCCGGCCTTGCTGCAACGATTTTCAGGTCGGGATAGGTGGCCGCGACAAAATCAAGGTGCCTCGGATGGCAATTATCAAGAATGATGCCGCCACCGCCAGGCAGCCCCGCTCCCAGACCGGTAGTACCGACAAAAATCAGGGCTGGAATCCCGGCCTCGATACATAGTCTGTAGTACGGGGCAAAGGCCTCGTCGCTCGCCGGGGCCGTACCGGACGAAGAAACTGCAAAGCCAACGAAACCTGGAGCCTCGTCGATACAGCGTCTGAGTTCGTTCACACCGGCCGTTCCGCTTTTGTGCGGATCGATGTGAATCCAGTGTCCGACAACAGACGATCCGATTTCGCGCTGTGTCGCGAAGGCGTAGTCGTGCAATGCCTGCATCTCGTCGAGTGGCAGAAATTTTGCAAAACCAAAGTCAAGGATGGCGCGCGCATTGTTCTTCGTAAAGTACTCGGCCATTTCCCATTCGGACATGTAGCGCGGTTCAGAATTCCACGTCTTGCGCTGCTGGGCCAACTCCTGTTCGGTTCTCAACGGAAATCCGCGCCTCGTAGGCCAGTGTGAATGTACGTCGATGATCTTCATTCTTTCTCCAGTATCCGAAGAATACTTGCTCGCAGTACCACGGCCCTACGTGCGAACTCCCTGCTTCCAGCTGGCAAACCAATGTGACTGAGCGCTCAGTTTATGTCCGGAAATAGTAAAAGTCAATTTCACGGTCACCTCCTCCGTCACCCTGATCAACACGCCAGTCGACGCTCCGATCAACGTCGTGATCCTCTGAACGGCAGGGCTTCGGGACTCACGCGCCGCCCAGTCGTTGACGCAACGAGACTCGCACGGCAGTGGGGCAGACAAGCGCGTGTTTTCCAGCTAGCGCCCCTTGAAATGCCTTCTCGTTCAGAATTTCACCCAGCCAGACCCAGTGGCAGACCTCTGCAAAGCGCCAAACAGCCTGGTATCCTGAAGATCACTTCCATGGACCTCCCGATCGAACCACGACCGGGTCTGCCTGACGGCCGCCGGCCATCTCGCTCGCGCCCGTGATTCCGGGTACGCCTGAATACCAGGCATCACACTGAAAGTAAATTTCAAGAAAGCAACGACAGTCGGGGGCGGTTAGGGCCATTGTTGCGACTATAGAAGAATTATTTCCGAATCGAGCGATAAAGTCAGGTGCACTCTGTGTCGAAAACAGGTCTATCTTCCCAGCGTTTAATGCCTGGTTAGTAACGCGCGCTCATACAGCGTCCGGTCGAGTGCGACCTGGCCGTAATTCGCCAATCGTCCCAGTCGTTGACTCCAGCTTGCTCTTTTATTGAGCCGACCGAAGAGATCACAATCAATTCAATAGCATCAACCTGATGGCAAGCTTTAGCGCTGCCTGCTGTTTTTTGAAGTAACAGAGGAGGTCAAACTTTCCGGATATTTCTTCAGCCGGTATGGCGAACACTGCATTAGCTCCCGACACCTCCAGGGTGTAAACCTCTTCCAGAGCATTGAGCTGCCGATAATGAAGACGAATGCCTGTGACATTTGTGTGCGGACTTGCTCGCACCTGCAATTGAAGGAGCTGCCCGACTGAAACCTGGCTGGGTGGCGTGTGGATAATGCTTGGGCGCGCGAGGGCCATCGGATAATGCTCCTCCGCAGGTGGTGCGGCTTTTCTCGCCAGGTTTCGGAGCAGCATACTTGCTGACCTTGCCCGTTTTCATGCTAGAAAGCAGGAAGCCGCAAGTCTAGTTCTGTACCGCGCCATTCCTGGTTACCTCCCAGTTTTGACCCTGCCCTTGATACCGCCGCCTCAATCTGCGAACCAATGCCGTCGAATAATTCAGCAGTCTCGTGTGGCCCCTGCTTTGCCGATGCATGGTTCTGTACGACGTTTCGAGCCGCTTCGGCTGGGCTAGCAATGAAACTCTGGTCGCTCGGGAGTACATCTTTATAGTCTGCGATTAATCCGCCTGGGTTGATTTCGGGCCAGATGTACATGTTTGGATCTGCGAGGTGAGCGGCAGCAATTTCGGAGACAACACACCTTCCGGCGTGGTAGGTCGTTGATACATCCGCGGCCGCATCCCCAAAGCGGCTGCGCAGCTCAGTCATCCACACATCTTCCGATGCGGTGGGGTTATAGCTCAACCGTCCCCAAAGCAAGTAAAACATCCAGTGACGCTCAAACTCCCAATTCCAGAATTTCCGATCGTTATGAGATACGTATTGATTCTTATCGAAGATTTCCCATTTTCCCGGTCCGTTGCCATAGCCTTTTTGCGCCAGAGGGGCATCGATCTCAAATCCAGTACTATCGGACAGCGAAAACGTAGGTACTGCGCGTCGTACATACGCGGGATCGCCCTATAGTAAAACTCGGTTCTTCGAACCCGTGGAACTGGACGTTGTGGCCGTGCGCCATTGTGCCTGGCGCGATATCGGACGTGGCACAGCCGATCACCACGTTGTCGCCGGGATGCAGTTCGATCATGGGGCCGCTGATGGTCTCGCTGGATAATTCGGTCATATATTTGTGGCCTCGAAAGGGGTTCTGTCGCAGTACGGTGGTTGAGCCTTACAAAGACGATATACGTAGGATTACTTATATTATCAATGAATATAACTGACAGGCTGTAGATGGCTTGATTTTGTCAGTGTGCTTCATCTTCCCTTTGGCGATCATATGTATGATCTCGATGCCACTCAGAATGACACTCGCGGCGGAAGTCCTTGAACCCGACTTTCGGTCCGTCGATGCGTTTGATCGCCCAATGGTCCTGCTCAATCACGTTATTCAGATACTTGACCTGACAAACCTTGGTGGGCGTGTCGCGCCCAGCGTTCACCACGCGCAGCGCGGCCAGGTTGGCTCCGCTTTTGTCGATAGACACCGTCTCGGGTACGCTGTTTTGCTAGAGCGATTTCTCGAAAAAAACTGGTCAGTCGCCTTGCTACGCTTGGTTCGCAGACGAAAATCAATGTGTTGTCTTCCCTGTCCACGGCCTGATAGAGGCAATCCCATTCACGCAGGTTTCGTCCATCCTCTAGATCTTGCCAACTGGCCGATTGCGGCGGCGGAACACCGTCTCAAGCACCGGCAGAAACTTGATGGCCCAGCAGTGCACCATGGAGTGATCGACCGCAGCCCCACGCTCCGCCATCATTTCGTCGCGACGCGAGCTAAGCGGATAGGCAACGTACCAACGCACGCAGCTACCTCAGTTGGCAGCTCGCTACGTTGCTTTAAAAGCGTGAGGCGATTACCTAGGCCACTGTGGGCGGCAGCCCGTTGAACTTGTGCCAATGGGCGGGCCACCCACAGCGACCAATGCATCTGTTGCCATTTGCACATCCGATGGTTCAACGCCTGATTACCAGCCGAATTCGCCATAGCAGTTGAAATTGATCCTCCATCGCGATGCGACTTGCTTAGACGAGCGTGATGAACCTTTCTCCTTTCCGCGGCGTTCGCCGATTCGTTTCTTAAAGGCGAAGACATGAGGCGTTTCCCCTTCCGTAGTCAATCTTATAGTGAGGACTTCAAAGCTTTGGCACACCAATTTTGATTTCCGCGAACAAATCCGCCATCGACCTCCGGCGTCCATTTGGTGTCGCTGTCAGTGAGCCCACTGACAGCGACACCATCGATACGCATGCCGGCCCGTAATGTCCGGTTTTGCACAATCACATGGTTCAACGTTTCACTGACTGCCAGTGACGCGTGCGGTCTTTGGCTTTGCCAACGCTGGGGGCGCACCTTCGATGCCAAAACCCGCGGATTGCTCTGCCGACCAATCACCCGTGATACGGATGCCCCCGATAGTCTTCACATTCTTCAGCCTCGGTAGTTTGTGCTCACTAATGGGCTGCGGCGAGCGCCTTCAGGGATGACATGGCCGGCGCCCTCGCACACCGGAGCCGCGCCGTGTGCGTTTGCGCGCCTGCGTCGCTCACCTCGGCTTTGCGTCAGGCGTTCAGCCTGAACATCGAGACCGACGCTTTCAGATCCTTCGCCTGCGCCTCTAGCGAGCTGGCGGCGGCGGCTGCCTGTTCGACCAGCGCGGCGTTCTGCTGCGTGACCTCGTCCATCTGTGTGACCGCCTGGTTGACCTGGCCGATGCCCTTGCTCTGTTCCCGCGAGGCGGCGGTAATTTCCCCCACGATGTTGGTCACGCGCCGGATCTCGTGAGTTATCTCGCTCATCTTTGTGCCGGCTTCCAGTACATGGGCGGCACCTGCCCGAACCCGCTCCACGGAATCCTGGATCAGCTCCTTGATCTCCTTGGCCGCCGCCGAGGAACGCTGCGCCAGCGAACGCACTTCCGAGGCAACCACCGCGAAACCTCGCCCCTGTTCGCCTGCCCGTGCGGCTTCCACGGCCGCGTTCAGTGCGAGAATATTGGTCTGGAAGGCTATGCCCTCAATGAGGTCGACAATATTGGCAATCTTGTCTGAGCTGGCGTTGATGCCCTCCATGGTTTCCACCACCCGTGACACCGCGGTGCCTCCCTGTTCCGCCACCTGAGCAGCCTGTGCAGCGAGCTGGTTGGCCTGACCGGCATTGTCAGCATTCTGGGTGACGGTCGAGGTCAGTTGCTCCATGCTCGACGCGGTTTCCTCGAGCGAGGCGGCCTGCTCCTCGGTGCGCTGCGACAGATCCTGATTGCCCGTCGCGATCTGGTGCGTGGCGGTGGCAATCGAGTCGGCCGAGATCTTGATCGTGCCGATCGTCTGCGTGAGCTGCTCCTGCATGCGCTTCATCGAAAAAAGCAGGCTCGAGCGATCATCCGTTGCCGTCTTCACCATGCCAGTGAGATCGTTACCGGCAATCTGGTTGGCAATTTCGGCGGCGTACGACGGGTCGCCTCCCAGTGAGCGGAGAATACCGCGGTTGAGCAGCACCACCACAGCCGACAGGGCGCCAGCCAGTACCACTAGGACCCCGAGGTTCTGGTACAGCGCCGAGCGGAACGCCGCATCAATGTCGTCGACGTAGAGCCCCGTGTTGAGAATCCAGTCCCACGGCTGATACGCTACGACGTAAGCAATTTTCGACGAGGCTTCGGTGCCCCCCGGCTTCGGAATGCTATAAAGGGTAAAGGCCTGACCGTCACGCCTGAGAACAGCGAGCATATCTCTGAAGAGAAAAGCACCGTTCGGACCCTTGAAGTCGCCGATGTTCTTGCCGTTCAACTGCGGTTGCGCCGGGTTCATCAGAATGGTCAACTGTGAATCCAAGATCGCGAAATAACCGTCTCGACCGAACCGCATGTTGCGAATGGCGGCCATTGCAGTCCTTTGGGCCTCCGCTAAAGGAATTGAGCCGGCAGCCGCCTGGTCGCCAAAATTCTTGACGACACTCAGCGCAACCTCCGACGCGTGTTGCAGGTCCGCCTTACGCTCGTCCAGACGCATTTCCCGAGTCTGGTAGGCGTTGTAAATCGAAATTCCAGCGAGAAACAACAGGCTCAGGATCAGTGGCAGCCAGAGCTTTTGAGCAAACGAAAGTTTCATATCTATCGAGTCCCTTTATTACACAAACATCGTATCCTGCGGCGTCCACGGCTAACTTTAGCCTCATGACCTCCCCTTCGTGTTGAAAGGGGTAATGCTCTGGGTTGGGCGCAGGGCCCCCCCTATGCGCCCAGAACGAAGCATCATGCAAACGGTCTCCCGATCGTCCTCAGATACCGCGACAAAAAAAGTCAGAAGCTGTGTCTAATGGACGCCGGGACGATGATCTGTTTGCCCGTCGTGGACGGCGACGCAGCGTCGACGTTTTTTGCGTAATCGACTTCGCAAAAAGAAACTTCTTGGCCAGGAGAAAAATCTCAACGAAGGGCGCCGAAGCGCCGTTCGAACACTGGATACCTTTACTGCCAGCTAGAACTTGTGTCGAATTCCAACAACCGCTGCCACTTGATTCGACGTCGACGACGGCGAGAGTCCGTTGATGTCTGCAACAGCCGTATGGCCGGTCGAATCCGTACCCGACGCGTGTTGATAAACCGCGTCGACGTAGAAGTCCGTACGCGTCGAGACGAAGTAGTCCGCGCCAAGGATTCCTTGGTGGTACTTCGCGTCGTTCACGCCGTAACCCTTCGTATAGTCGTATGCAGCGCCCAACAACAGAGCCGGCGTCACCTGATACCTGAAGTTCAGTTCGGCGTTGTGGAACTTGGCGCTGCCGGAGGTGGTCTGGTCAGGTGCACCAGTAATACCGGTTTGTCCGAGATCCTTGAACTGCGTGTTGCTGTACGTTGCACCGACCGTTGCCGCACCGAACGTGTAAGCACCTCCGGCGGCGATCACTTGCTGCGTCTTAGCCGATGCATAGCCCGAGTACACCGTCGAACCGGTCATGTTCGAACCAGTCGCGCTCGAGGTCGAGTTGTTGCCGAAGAAGGAGTAATTCGGGTTCCTGACGTTCAAGTAAGCTGCGTCCAACCGCAACGGGCCTTGCACATAGCCAATACCGCCCGAGAATATCTGGTTGCGGTTGAACTGACCTGCAACGCCGCCCAGGCTATACAAGCCGCCGAACTTGATACCGCTATAGTTGCTGCTCGTGAACTTGATCGAGTTATTCGCCCGAAGCGTGTTGTTCATGTTATCCAGGTCACCCGGGTGCGCGCCAAGGTACGTCGCCCACTGGGCCCCCACTTCGAGCGTACCGGTATAGTCCACCACGGAGTCGTATTGACGACCGACGGTGACTGTACCGAAATGGTTCGACAGGCCAACGTAGGCTTGACGGCCGAATTCGTCACCGCCTTGACTCAGTTTGCCGGTGAATACGCTGAAACCGTTCTCCAACACGAACACTGCCTTCAGGCCACCCCCCAGGTCCTCCGTGCCTCGCAGGCCCCAACGATCGGCTTGGAGGGCACCCCCGGTAGCTTCATAAAGCTTACTACCGCCGATATTGTTCGCGTAGACGTAACCTGCGTCGACAATACCGTACAGCGTCACGCTGCTTTGTGCCTGGGCTGCACCAGTGAATGTTCCCAATGCTGCAAAAGCGAGAAGTAATTTTTTCATTTGTTCTCCAAAATTTTAGTTAGCAGACGACGTGGGGAAATTCTTTGCTTCATCAATTTTCGATGAGATGACTAACACTACATAAGACACTTTGATATAAATTAATTATGCAGTCCGAAATAAATACACTAAATCAAAATTCTCTGCCTGAGACTCTACGCCGCCACCGCTTCGAGAAACCAATGATCGTCAGACTCCTTTCACCCTCACCCAAAAGTGCGAGTGACACTGCGCGCAACAATACGGAGCTCGGACGCCCTCAATCTCAGCTGACGGGGACATAAACATGCTTCATGTACCAAGAACCACAATTCAAATGAAGAGTTGAATCGCAGGTAACGCGGCGTCGCAGTTGAGCAAGTTGACTCGCTTGACCTTGATCTTGAGAACATCGTCGAAGACCATGAGATCGTGGAACACCGTAGCGGCAAATATCTGCTGCTCGTCTCCTCGTGTCTCGGTATAAATCATTGGGGTACGCATTCGGTAGATACCATTTTCCACGGCATATAACGCTGGACGATGCAGTACATGAAGACAGCGGCTTTCCGGTTGTTGTGAAAATGCCCGCGGCTGCTTCAGCCTGTCGATGCGCAGCTTAAGCAGCAAGCGATCCTCATACATGAGCGAAGCCTGATTGAGACCATCACTTTGATTTAGCGTAAGGGGCATCCAGTACGTGCCGTCTTCAGTAAAAAGCTCGTACCATTCCTCGAAGCGCTTCTCATCAAGCAGAAGCGTTTCGTCATACACGAATTCGATCAGCGCATCGCGCAAAGAGCCAGCGATTTCCATATGTTGTTTCCTTATATTTCGTCGACTGTCGGCGGTCGTCCGACAGAACACGCTAGAAAGAAGACATGGCAGCGGACCAAAACGAGGCCCGTTGGCCTGGACGCTCCCCCCACAGTCAAGCGTCAAGCACGAGCTTCGGGCCACGCGCTCGCGACACGCAGATTTGCATGACGCGACCCGCCCGCTTTTCCGCGTCAGTCAGGCAATAGTCGCGATGCTCGATATCGCCCTCGAATACCGAAGTCCGGCAAATGCCGCACTCTCCACGTTGGCAGTCGAAGATCGGATCTAGACCTGCTTCGATCATAGCGTCCAGTATTGTCTGGTCCGATCGGACCGACAGCACCATCCCGGCCTGGCGTAACTCCACTTCGAACTCACGGTCGCCTGCCTGAGGCGCCGCCTCAGCGAACAGCTCGACGTGAATATTCTCTCGTGGCCAGCCTCGCGCAGTCGCCAGCGCGATAGCGGCATCGATCATCCCTTTAGGTCCGCATATGTAGAGAGGCTGCGTCAACTGAAGGGTCTCAAAAAGTCCCTCCAGATTCAGGCTCTTCGATGGATGGTCATCGGTATAGATATGGAGCCGTTCGCCGGCCAGTCCGCGCAGTTTGTCGACAAATGCCATATCCGGGAGGTTGCGACCACTGTAGTGCAATGTGAAGCCATGCCCCGCACTGACCAGTGCGGTCGCCATCGACGCAATTGGGGTAATGCCAATACCACCGGCAATCAGAACTGCGCGATCGCAAGCGTCCAGCGCGAATGCGTTCTCCGGTTCAGACACCTGCAACGTATCGCCAAGGCGTACGTTGTCGTGCATCCAGCGTGAACCACCCTGTCCGCCCTCCTCTCGTCGCACCGCGATCAGGTAAGCGCCGGGATTCAGTGTTGCGTGGGCGCCCAGTTCAAAGTTGACAAGCGAATAGTGTCGCCATTGACGACCATCCTGCGGCGAAACGCACACACGGATGTGCGCTCCGGCAGCAAAGGCTGGCAATGGCGTGCGGTCGGGCGCATGCATGCGGAACGTCTTGATTTCGGCAGTCACATCGCGGACCTCGTCGACAATCACATCCAGTATCTTTCCAGCGTGAGCATTCATCGCATACTCCTGCACTCAGTCCTCATATTGAATCAATCGTGGGTAGCCATCAGGTCAACCCAGGCGCGAAACTGATTGCGCATCAGAATTTCATTGTTGCCGCTAACATCCACGGGCAATTGACTACCTTCATCGACCTGGCATTCGCGGTGTAAGCTTATCCATGGATTGCCGCTGGAAGCCAACGCTTGCTGCATGGTCGTGAAGACGTGAATGTCGTCATGCGCAACGATGGACATCGGGGAGAATACGAGCCGGTTGTAAGTCAAGGTTCGCTGCAGCAGTTCGTCAGGCGCATCCACGGGCGCCAAGGCGAAAATCTCGACAAGTGTTCGGTTGGCAGCGAGTGGGCGGATTGCGCGCAAGGTCTGCGGCGAACTCTTCAGCGCCAAAGTTGGAAACAACACTGAGTTCTGGGGGGCAAACGCTAGGATTTCCTTCGCACGTTTCTCCCCGTGCGCTGCGCGCATCGCGTCTTCGTATCCCGGCGGCGCGCCGTAGCCGGAATGAATGCTAGCGCGAGTACCAAGGATGCAATGTCCGTTCGCATAAACGCGCGCCCCCGCTTGCTGATAGAACTCGTAGCCTGAGCCGAATGGCAGTAATTGCTCCAACTCCATTGGGCGCGGGGTATCCTCGGGCCACGTTTTCACCGCGTCTCGAGCAGTTTGCCAGGCCGATTCGTGGGTGGAGATCGGGTGCACCGCGTCGACAATATTCTCGAGATACATCTTCCAGTTACACGGGATCACACTGCGCAAAATGCCACCGGCCACGCGCACTTCACCAGCGGGCGATCGATCGGCTAGATTGTCAAGCACGCCCAACATATCTCCGAAGTAGTCACGAAAGGAAATGCCTTCGGGTGACATACGCGCAAACACAAAACCGCGGTAATTTTCGCAAGCCAGGCTGTCAAGCCCGGCAGACGCTTCGCACTCGTGTAGCCGTGTGCCTTCGTAGCCAATGCGCAGCGGCACGCCAAGTGGTTTGCCATCCGTGCGATAGGTCCAAGCGTGATAGGGGCAGCGCAGGAACTTGCCGGCGTTGCCTGAGGGCAAAGAGATCACCATTGTCCCTTTGTGGGCACAACGATTAAGCAGAGTTCGGATCGAGCCATCGGGTTGCCGGATCATGATGACCGGCTGACGGGCGATCTGAGTCGTGATGAAGTCGCCCGTATTGGGTACCTGGCTGGCGTGACCGACAAAGACCCAGCTCCGAATAAACAGTCGTTCACATTCGAGATCGAAGAGCTCCTCGTTCAGGTAGACATCCCGATGCACCCGATCTTTATCGAACAACGCTCGGATGGCGTCGGGGTCGCTGCGGTATTGAGACAGGTGGTTCATTGCGGATTACCGGGTAAAGTGCCACCTTTCCGACTAGCGACAAAGTGACAAGCCAGCTGAGATGTCATCGCCGCGCACTCCAACTCCTCAACCACGACGGGGGTCCCGAAGAACTGGGTGGCGACGGCTCGAAATATGCCGACTATCGGCGCACAGACTGTATGGGTGCAAGCGCCGTAGCCCCATGCAAACGGACTGTTGTGCACAGTCAGCTTGAGTTCTTCGGCACTCTCTTCGATGTACCATCGTCCCCAGCCGAGACCAGCCGATGCATCACACATAGTTTCTAGCAACGCGCGGCCGACAGCTGTTTTGCCGTACGCTTGCACGCTGCGTCCTCCATGGAGCGCCGCGGAATTGGCTAGAGAACTCAGCACGCGCTCGCGCGTCGTGTCGTCCAGGCTTTTCAACGTCCCCATGAGTACATCAGGTCGCATGATCAGGTAGCGGCGGTCGCCATCGCAGATCTCTCCCGCCTCAAGATCGTGCACCAGCCGTGAAACGATAGCGTTCATACCGATCGCTCCTTAGCGCGCTCTTCGGGCGGCAAAGTCTCGGGGGTGAATCTCAGCGCGACAACGATAGATAGACCCAGCAGTGCTAAATAGATGGCGACCGGCCACGGGCTTCGGTATTTCGCCAGCAAGGCAGTCGCCAGCATCGGAGATAAGCCCGCTCCGAGGACCGAGGCCACTTCGCGCCCGAGTCCCAAGCCCGAGTAGCGCACATCGGCGTTGAAAAGCTCCGACATGTAGGCTGGCTGCACACCCTCAAGGGCACCAAGAGCCACGCTGGTAGACAGAACGTAGGCCAGCACGATCACCCATGCCTGCCCGGACTGAAGCATCAGGAAAAAAGGAAACGCGACCGCTATGACGCCTAGTGCGCCCCACCTGTATACCGCGCGACGACCGATGCGATCCGACATATGACCGAACCATAGCGAGAAAGGGATCATCAGCACCATGGAAACCGTCAGGGCGCCCAACAGCAGGTTGCTGGACAGGCCAATGAACCTGCCGTACGCCAGCGAAAATGCGAAGAAAATATACGACGCGCCACCTTCACCAAAACGCAATCCCATTACCATCAAGAGCTCTTTGGGGTGGCGCCGGAGCACTTCGACGATGGGCGTGCGAACGCGCACTGTGGCTCGCTTAACCTTCACAAACTCAGCACTTTCCGGGATCTGTTTGCGAACGTAAAAACCCAGGGCGATAATGACAATGCTAGCGAGGAACGGCAAACGCCAACCCCAGCGAATAAACGCGTCATGCGGCAGCATTTGAGCAAGAAGAAATACCGCAGATGACATCACGAAGCCAGTTGTTGCCCCGGCAGGACTCCATGCGGACAGAAAGCCGCGCCGCGAGGCCGGCACATTCTCGCTAATGATAAGAATGCTTCCACTCCACTCACCGCCGGCTGCAAGGCCTTGGACGACACGCAATGCCAGCAGCAACACAGGCGCCCAGATACCAATGCTGTGATAGGTAGGCAGCAATCCCATCAGAAAGGTGGCACTGCCCATCATGAGCAGGGTCAGGATAAGCACATTCTTACGTCCAACACGATCGCCCAAGTGTCCACATACGATCCCGCCGATCGGCCGTACCATGAAGCCAATGAGGAATCCACCGAAGGACAGAATGGTTCCAACGAGCGGATCCGTGCCAGCGGGGAAAAAGAGATCGCCAAACACCAAGGCGGCCGCGGTGCCATACAGAAAAAAATCGTACCATTCCAGCGCCTGCCCTATCATCGAAGTGAGCACTGTGCGCCGCAACGTTGCTTCGGGTACCCGCGTCGCCGCAGGACCGCTCACAATCGATATATCAGAGTTCATACCGGTCTTCCCACAAGTTCAAGGTATGGCGAACGCACGCTATGTTCGGGTGATCTCACAGCCTGTTCGCCGGTATCGGTCTCACGTTCAATATCTGCCGGACAAAAGTTCGCCGCAGTCCGAGACCTCCGTATGCATTTCCAGACGTCGCAGCATTTGCCACGTAGTCGCGACCGCCGCCGACATGGTCGGGACACCCGACTCGTCCTGGACCTTCTGGATCGACGACAACGACTGCATCTGGACACAGGCTGACAGCACGAGGGCGTCGATGTTGCCGCGATCGAGACGTTTATAGATGGCGAGCAGTTTCTCCGGGTCCTGCGCGGCAACCTGCAGGTTGTCCGGAATTTCGAGCGCAATATAGTCTTTCACTTCAATACCTTCACTTTCAACGTATTCAACAACCAACTTCGTCAGCGGCTTCATGTAAGGGCAGACTATCGAAACGCGTTTTGCGCCCATCGCGTGCAGGCCGTCAACCAGCGCGCCTGCGCTCGTCACCACGGGGGCAGGCGCCCCGTTCTCCATCGTTCGCTGGAACAGACGCTTCTCCGACACCCGGTGGTAGCCAGCGCCCATGCTCATGATGGCCACCAGGCACGCATAGCCGAGCACGTCGACGTGAGCATCTGAAAGCTCGATCGCACAGCGGTCGCTATCGCGATCCATTGCTTCGAGCTCTTCCTTCACGACCCTCTTCATTCGCATGCGACTAGAGTGGAATGTGAAGCGCTGGTCAGAGTCTCGCTCGCGCCTACGGAACATCGCAGGGATTTCGGTTTCCATCGTCGTATTGGAAGATGGGACAATCTGCCCGATACGCAGAACGCGCTGCTGAGCCATCATTTGCTCTCCACGGTTTCGAAAGCATTGAGTTGCACTGTTTCGGCGTCGACATCCGATGCCCCGCTGCCTTCATCGTTGAATTGCACGGGCGCGAGTGGCTTGCGGTTCACGCGTAGATCGAACACATCGAAGCGGTTGTAGTGACCGGTAATATCGTGCATCTGGCGCGGCTGGATACAGCGCGACAGGTCGATATCAGCGTAGACGATGCCCTCGTCATCGATTAGCGGCTCACCAATCACTCGACCGTCAGGCCCGAGAATCCCCGAGAACGCGCTGTTTCGACGCGCCAACAAATCGCGAGCCTGGGGGTGCGATGCGCCAATCGTCTGAATGATTTCCGGTGAAATGGTCGAGCATGAGACCACCGTAAATACCTTTCCTTCGAAGCAGTGCGCAGCCGCTCGCAGGCGGATTGCTTCGACCATGTCGTAATCAGGCGGTGCGACGGGGAGCGAGATATAGCTCGCTACGTGCACAAGCTCGCCCTGTGCGAGCAGGCTGAAACGGGCAAGCGTATTCGTGTTCTCGCCGCACGCTAGCGAGCCGAGCGGCCCTATGCTCGTATCATGTACCCGCAACGCGGACGCGTCGCCGTTGGCCCACGTCAGCTTTTCGGCCCACGTCGGCACGAGCTTTCGATGTCTCCCGAGAATTCGGCCCTCGTCGTTGATTGTGACGAGCGTGTTGTAGAGCGTGCCAATGCCCATGCGGCTGCGTTCGTTCACGCCGATCACGACGTTGATATGGTTCGCCTTAGCTGCCCCTGCGATGCGTCGGATTTCCGGCCCAGGTATTTCGATGGCGGATCTGCACAACTTCTCGAACCAAGGGCTGCCTTCGACTGGGCTCATCACCCAGTTCCAGTACGGATAGCCGGCGACGAACACCTCGGGGAACGCGACAAGGCGCGCACCGTTGTCTGCGGCTTCGCGAATCAGCCCGCAGACCTTGTCGACGGTGGCGTCGGTGTCAAGGAACACGGGAGCGGCCTGCACGGCCGCTGCTTTGAATTGCGTGAGATTCAGCATGGAAGACGTCTCGCACTTTGTTGGGAAAATTTGACGCCGGCCAGTTGCCGACCGGATAGCGTCATACGAATGGCACAGGCTCAGACCCCCACGACCGGATGGCGGAGTTCTCCGATGCTTTCAACCTGAGCGCACACCACATCGCCCGGCCACAACCATTCCTGCGGATTTCGACCTGCGCCGACGCCTTCGGGCGTACCAGTTGCGATGATGTCGCCCGGCTCCAGCGTAATGGCCTTGCTGATGTCCGCAATCAAAGCGGGCACATTGAACAGCATGTGGCGCGTGTTCGAGCTTTGTTTCATCACGCCGTTGACCGTCAGGCTCAGGTTCAGCGTTTGTGGATCGGGGATTTCATCAACGGTGACGATGCACGGACCGAACGGCGCGAAGGTGTCCTGCCCCTTCGAGTAAATCCACTGGCCCGCACGCCGACAGTCGCGTGCGCTTATGTCGATCATGACGCTGTAGCCGAACACGTACTGCAATGCATCCGTTTCGCTCACGCCCTTCGCGCGTGTGCCCATGATCACGGCAAGTTCGACTTCCCAGTCGAGTTGTTGCGTGATCGCCCTGTTGTGTTCGATCGCATCGCCCGGGCCGATCACCGTCGTCGGGGGCTTCGAGAAGATTACTGGCTCCTTCGGCAGATCTTTCGACGTATCGAGCGTCCGGCTCGATTCGGAAACGTGCTCGACGTAGTTCAAGCCGATACCGAAAATATTCTTTCGCGGGCGCGGGATCGGAGCGAGCAGATTGACGTTTTGCACGGGCACGGCAACACCGACCGGCCACTTGCCGCGATGCTCATCGAGCAGCGAACTCGTGGAGAGCACGGCCTGCGGACCGAGGTCAATGAATTCGAGCATGCTCGCCGGCAGCGGATGTCCAGTGGTTGCACCGAAGCGCGCCAGATCGATGACGGTTCCATCGACGATCGATCCTAGACGGGCAGCAGCGCAAACTTCCGGACGGTAGGTAACGAGACGCATGAAATGACTCCATCAGTGCCGCCCTCTCCGGGCAGCAAATAGAAACTGGTTAGAAAGAAGCCGATTGCAGTCAGTCCGACGCGACCTGATGGCCGCCGTTTTCCGCAAGGGCGTCTTCACGGTACAGCCCGAGCGAGTGCATGACAGGCAGATCGCTGAAACAGAACAGGCACGCGTCGTCCGACAATGAAGCGTTTGAGTGCTCGTGGAACGCCCACGAAGGCACGCAGAAGATATCGCGCTCCGTCCAGTCGAAGCGTTGGCCGTTGATGATCGAACAACCGCTGCCTTTCGCGACCTGATAGATGAAACTGCCGGTATGACGGTGCGCGCGGGTCTTTTCGCCTGGACGCAGCAATTGCATGCTTGCACCGATCGTCGGCATCACCGGGCCGCCGTTCACTGGATTTACGTAGTTCATTAGCACGCCGTCGAACGGCGAGCCGTCCGATACGCGCGCGTATTGCGTGAGCGCCTCATAGGTGGGTTCCCATTCGTATTTGAATAGCGGTGAATAGTGCTTGTCCCAGTCCCCTTTCTGCGCATGCAGGCCCTTTGCGCCCCAGATCGCGGTCAAATCGTCGACCGGGTGAGTGATCGCCTGCTGCAAGTCCGGATGCACCGCGTAAAAGCCTGCTTCCATCGCGTTCACCAGCGGGATGTCGAGGCCGTCCTGCCAGATGCAGGGCGTGCCGTAAGCCGCAACGCCATGCTCGTGCCAGGTGCCATTCGGCGTGAGCACGAAATCGTTTTTCCCGAGCATCACTTTGTGACCATCGACGATCGTGTATGCGCCGGTGCCTTCCATGATGAATCGCAACGCCGACGCCGAATGAGAGTGTGCCGAGGCCGCCTCCCCCGGGTTCATCACCTGCAAACCGGAATATAGCCAGCCCACCGCGGCCGATACTTCGCGTCGGCCTGGGTTGTTCAGATACACGACGCGGCGCCCCGCCTGCTCCGGGGTTACAAGTTCAACCGCGCGCAGCACGTGCTCGCGCAGATCGCGATAGCGCCACAGCACCGGAACCGATTCGGACTTCGGCTGCCACGGCTCGATCTTGTTGGCAACGGTCCATAGCGCGCCTGCGTCGAGTTGTTCGAGTTGCTGATAGTAGGCAGCGAGTGCCGGCGTATCTGCGACATTCGCACGGCCCGCCACGCTCTCCCGATAGCTATCGTAAGTGTTCCCTGCCATGTTCATGCTCCTGTCTATCACAGCGACGAGGGTCCGTACGGTCCGGGATGCTGTCATCGTCGGGCGCCCGGAGTTGTGTTCAAGGCAATCGTTCGCGAGTTGGTGGCTGAAGCCATCGACCGATTGCCCTGCGAAAATGCTGCCTTGCGTCTGCCTTGCGCGATCTCCACTCTGAGTGCTGGACCGCGTGAGGCTGCGCCCAATGATGCCGTCAAGCGATGTGCTTCTTTCTACATCATCGAATCAACTTATAAATAGGATACCGAAAGAAATATCAGGTATCTTTTACAGAAATTCCTTTTCCTCTTACTGCTGCCGAATTGATAAGTCACAGTTCAAACCCACCTGCCGCTCGAGCACAGCGCATTTAGCGCCAACGCAACACGACTGCATCAACTGCGGCTGGCCACGATTCGATGTTGCTCATCCAGTGCAAGGCATACCGTATCGCCCTTCTCCGCGACCGACTTAAGGCATGCGATTACGGTTGGACCCGCCTGCATCGCAACGCTTGCCAGATGAACGTCACCGCTGTTGTGTGCTCCGACCCGGTGCCGGACCACCGTCAGCGCGGTCACTGTGCCGCGTGCTGCTTCGATCTCCGACCATTCGGCACCCCCGCACACGGGACACAGGTAGCGCGCCGGGAACACAGTCGTGCCGCAGCGGATGCAACTGGAGACCGTCAGACTCATTGGCTACCTCCGCCGACAGCTTCAAGCACCACTGCGTTCGCACACATGCCGTACCGGTACTCGACCATCCCGTAACCGCTGACCAGTGCACGCGTTGCATCCCGCACCTGTCGTTCGCCCGCTTCGCCGCGCAGTTGAGTGACCGCCTCTACCAGTCCATGCATGCCGCCTGCCGCGCCGGCCTGCCCTGCGGAAAGTTGTCCACCTGACGTGTTGACCGGCAATTCGTGGGACGATATCCGCGAGATCAGCGCGCGCAGGTCCGCGTCAGGCGCGAAACCCAGGTCAGCGAGCTGCACGAGCGCCATCACCGGATAGTCGTCGTATACAGACACGAGATCCATTTGGTCCGGCGTCATGTCTGCGTCGCGCCATAACGCCGGCGCGAGCGTGACTAGCGACGTCTGCAGGCCATCGCCCATCTGGTGGTCGACGTTATAAGCGCATCGCAGTGCGCGCACCGCAACGCGAGTGCCATGCTTTGCGAGGTCCGTACGCGCAACGACGATCGCATTCGCGCCGCTCACCACCGGTACGCAATCGAAACGGCCCAGTGGGTCAGCGACGAGCGGTGCGTCCAGATAAGCATCGATTGACAGTGGCGTACGATAAACCGCCTGAGGATTGCGTGATGCCCATCCACGTTGCGCCACACACAGCGCGCCGTAATCGGTACGCGACAGGCCATAACGTTGCGCATGCTGCTGGGTCAACATGGCGAACAGCGCGTTCGGGCCGCCGCTCTCGAGCGGACGCAGCCACACACGCGTTGTCAGATTGTAGTGATCAACGAGCTGCTTGAAGTCCGAGGGCTGGAAGCGGTCGCCCGATACGAGCGCAATCACATTCGCGTCACCGCACTGGATAGCACGCACCGCGTGTTGGAGCAGATTGATTCCGCTGGCACCGCCGTGGCAGTCGTCCATGCACCACCGAGGCGAAAGGCCAAGGCGCCACGCGAGGTCAATCGCGTGATCGGGAGAAAGGGTAAAGGACGCCACGCCGAGTCCGTCGATTTCCTTTGCAGCGAAACCCGATTGGGCGAGCGCCATACGAAACGCTTGCGCGAGTAGATCACCCGTCGTACCTTCGGGAGCCTGCCGCCGATATGGAACTTCCACTCCAGCGCATACCATCACACCCGAGAATTCGCGTGACTGCATGTTCAATCTCCTCGCCAGCATGTCATGCATTGCAATGCTGCGTGCAGCATGAGCAGGGCCTCGCACCGATCGCCGGCACCCCTGTAGCTCAATAAGGTGCCGCTTGGCCGCGCTCCAGAGCCGACGGCAACGTGCTCGAATGCGACCGGCGTCGCGACAAACGTTGGAGAACCTTGCGCCGTTGCCATACAGCTTCCTCTGTGCCGCCTTGCGGCAAGATAAAAATAGTCCGTCACTGCTTCGTTGCGCACTTTGCGGGTCTCAGACTATGGCTGGAGCACCCGACGGGCATAGCTGCTACGAGCGTCTGAGCCGGTATCCCGACGTTTCGAGATCCCAGGTTCTTTCGGTCACGCCTTTCTCGCGCAACCTGTACTTCTGGATCTTGCCGTTTTCGGTTTTGGGTAGCTCGCGCAGAAAGTCGATAAAGCGTGGCACTGCGAAATACGGTAGACGCGGCTCGCAATAGCGGATTAGCTCAAGCGGCTCAAGGATCTCGCCGTCGCGCAACACGAGTGCAGCCATTACTTCGTCTTCGGCAAGTTCGGACCTCACCGCAAACACCGCGGCGGTTTCGACCGCGGGATGACTTAGCAGGACGTGCTCGACTTCAAATGATGAGATGTTCTCGCCACGGCGACGGATTGCGTCTTTAAGCCGATCGAGAAATTTGTAATAGCCATCAGCATCACGAATAACCCGATCTCCGGTGTGGAACCATAGATTGCGCCACGCATCGACTGTCGCTTCAGGCATCGAGAAATAGCCTCTCGAGAACGCAAAAGGCTCCGAGGCACGCAGGGTCAGCTCGCCAGGATGTCCGTCCGGCACCGGCTCGTCGTTCTCGTCAACGACGCGTGCTTCAAAACCTGGCGCCACACGTCCCATCCATCCGGCACGCTGGTCGGCAACACCGCACCCGATGACACAATTGCTCTCTGTCGTTCCAAATCCGTCAAGCAGGTGAATCCCGCAACGTTCGGTGAAACTGGCGTGAAATTGCTCCGGCACACCCGGAGCCAGGGCGATCCTGACCTTGTGGCGGAGCTCCATGTCTGTTGGCGCTTTCGACAACAGGATGGGAACCATCGCCCCTAGCAGGTACGTTACCGTGGCCCCGGTCTCAGCCAACGCCGCAAAGAATCGACTTGCGGAGAATTTCTTGTCGACGATTAGCCTTGCTCCCGTCACCAGGGCCTGGAAAAAACTGTTCAGGGCATTGGTATGGAACAGCGGCAGGACGGTATAGAGCGTATCTCCTGCCGTGATCCCGATATGTCTTGATGAGTAGATGCCCCACCAATAAAACTGTCCATGCGGGCAGACGACGCCTTTCGATAAACCGGATGTCCCCGATGTATAAAGGATGGCGAGCGTATCACCGGGCCTGACATCGGCGGCTTCATGTGCCTCGCCTCTCGGAGGAAGCTGTTCACAGGATACTGGCAGGGACTTAGCCGGCGCGCCGTCATTAATGAGCCATACAACCTTCAGGGCAACCCTCGAGAAATCGAGCGCACCAATCGCGTCGGTCAATGAGGCTTCTATTACGATCAGTTGCGCTTTGCAATTTTCGAGAATGTGTTGCAGTTGCGGGCCCCGTGACGCGGTGTTGACTGGTACCACGATTGCGCCGAGCCAACCACATCCAAGCACGATCTCCATGAATTCCACACGGTTCGAGCACATCAGTGCTACCCGATCGCCACGCTTCACCCCTGCGGCCGCCAAAGCGCCGGCCCGTCGCGCAGCCGCATCTAGCGCATCAGAAGTTGTCCATACCGTTGTACGATCGGAAAAGAGAATGGCATTGCCACGGGCTGTGGCACGGGCCTTCAGCAGTGCAGGGAGCGTGCGTTGCGACGGAGCGACGTTCCACTCGCTCACGTCCTTTGGATAATCAATGTGTTTCGGTTCCATAAGTTCCTGCACGGTGATGTAGTACACGATCGAGCGTTGAGGGTGAACTCGCGAACCCTTCCGTCCGGCAAATGGACGTCATGTGCGGAGTATGGTCACCCGGAAATGATGAGCAGCGCTCTTTACGTCACGGGGCGTCGGGAGCACTCTTTGCCCAGCGTTTCATCAAGGTATTACTCGGCAGTGTTTCATCCATGACTTTCCTGGCAGTTTCGATGCCGGCTACCGGAAAGTGCTCGGTATCGAGCAAACCAATCTGAGCCAGAACACTCCCTTGATCCCAATAAATGTGCTCATGACACAACTTGTCGCCACGAAATTTCACGATGCCCACCAGAGGAACTTCAACATAGCGCCCCGTCGGTGACACCCCCGGTAATAGCCAGTCAATCTCGCAGGTATGCGTAAAGCAGAACAGGACCTCATCGACGATTTGCGTGGCACCGACCGTGCGTGAGATTGGAATCTGTCGCGTGTCGGGAGGATTGGCATGGATGAAGTGATGCTGATAGAAACGCCTGAGCGACGTATGACCAACTCCGCCAGTCATCGTCGGGATATGATTGACGTAGGGTTCAGAGACCATTGTCGCCATCGTTGCATCGGCATCGCGAACCTCGAACTCCAACTGAAGGTGCCTTTCCCACAGCGCCTCAAGATCGAAATCCGGTCCAAGGGTGTGACGCAACGCAGCAATCGAACGATCATGGGCTAGCGCGCTCGCCCGCTTGTCGAAATGCGGGCTCGCGAATCGGGCGAATGCGTGATCGACGCCGGGATAAACATATAGGCTTGCATTCTTCTGCTGCTGTAAGGCCGCGAATATCTTTGCGCGCGCCGACTCATCGCAGAAGGCATCGTTGCCGGCGAAATGAAGCACCAACTTGCTCTTCAAGTGATCCGCACGATCCAATAGATCCTCGATTCCTACTCCGTAATAGCCAATGGAAATGGCGGCATCGGTATGCGTCGCAGCCAGATAGGCAAACTTTCCACCGAGGCAAAACCCCACGACACCACACTGGCCATCCAGCTCCGGACGCTGGCGCAAGACAGTCAATGCGGCGTTGAGATCGGACACAGCATCCTCATCGCGGACCCCCGTGAGCAGACGCATCGCATGCTTGACGCCCGACTCATCCGGCTCTAACTCGATTCCCTCCTCCTGGCGCCAGAAAAAATCCGGAGCAAGAACTACGTAACCTTCTTCGGCATACAGGTCCGCCATTTTGCGGACGAACGCGTTCACGCCAAATATTTCCTGGCACAAGACCAGGCCCGGGCCGCGCCCAGCGGGTGGCAGCGCCAGATATCCCGTGAATTTCCTGGCACTGTCCCCTGATATTTTTATCGTTATTCCGGCCATCGTCTTCTCCAAAGTGGCCCTCGCCCGAACCTTCAGGCGGGTCATACGGCAACTGTGCCGACATTGCGCGACGGCTGGCAGCCGCCTGGATCAAATAACTTCACCACGGAACAAACAGTATATTGTTTACGATCTTTCTTCAAGAAAATTGTTGTTTATTTTAATTATCGTTATAAATCAATATGTTAATCGAAAAACAATAGTATACTGTAAGTTGTGCGACATGCTACAATACGCCGAAAGTGCCCGTCCCTCTTTTGTACGGCGGAGACGAGCCATTGTGCGTGGGGTCAGCGTCGTTTTCGGAAGGGTCTACGCAGATTCGAGGTAGAGACCAAATTAAATCGGCCGCTTTGGTGGCCGCTTCCGCACGTAGGGCAGGATGACGTGCCGATCGCCCGCCATACAATCAGGAGCACGACATCTCGCGAATCAAAGGCGAAGCGCTCTTCAAAGCTACAGTGATTCCACGTGACGTAGACACGGCAACGGCTAGAATCGCGGTAAGCTCATGGATTGTTTGCGCACCTCAACCGGTACCTAGAAGAGATGGAAGTACAGTCATGCCGACATCGTTAACCGTGGCAGCGAAAGCGACGCCAAACACCGCGATGCAGGAACCCAAACAGAGCATCCGGGAACAGGTGTACCGTCACTTGCGCGACAAAATGCGAAGTGGCGAGATTACATACGAAGACAAAC